>JAEEGK010018757.1_pt1 | contig 14921 bp, 9 predicted proteins | sample 8958771 | NCBI WGS metagenome assembly JAEEGK01 (sample SAMN16246547, study PRJNA631951) | gut metagenome | biome: gut microbiome; feature: rumen; material: SC-attached | host: Bos | place: Iran: Karaj | collected 2018-10 | reverse complement strand
CAAATATCTCAAGATTCAGTCTGAACATATTAAAGAGCGTATCGCCCAGTTCGACGGAAAACTCTATATGGAATTAGGTGGCAAACTCTTTGATGACCACCATGCATCACGCGTACTGCCTGGGTTTAAACCTGACAGTAAGCTTCGTATGCTGGCCCAGCTTCGTGACAGTATAGAGATTGTGATTGTGGTCAGTGCTGATGATATTGAGAAGAACAAAATACGCGCAGACCTGGGTATTACCTATGATGAGGATGTACTCCGTCTGCGAGACGAGTTCATGCGTCGTGACTTCATGGTGGGTTCCGTCGTGATTACCCATTATAACGGACAGCACGCAGCAGACCAATTCCGCAACCGTCTGAAGCGCATGGGCATCAAGTCGTATATCCACTACCCCATTGACGGCTATCCTCACAATGTGGAACTCATAGCCTCCGATGAGGGATTTGGTAAAAACGACTATGTCGAAACCTCTCGTGAATTGGTCATCGTGACTGCTCCTGGTCCTGGTAGCGGCAAGATGGCAACTTGTCTATCCCAGCTTTACAACGAAAACAAACGAGGCATCCGTGCTGGTTATGCCAAATTTGAGACTTTCCCTGTCTGGAATCTGCCGCTCAAGCATCCTGTCAATATCGCCTACGAGGCTGCTACTGCTGACCTCAACGATGTGAACATGATTGACCCCTTCCATCTGGAAGCTTACGGCAAGACGGCTATCAACTATAATCGCGACATCGAGATCTTCCCTGTACTGAATGCCTTGTTCGAAGGTATCTATGGTGAGAATCCATATAAGTCGCCTACGGATATGGGTGTCAATATGGTGGGCTTCTGTATCTCAGATGACGAGGTTTGCTGTCAGGCATCGCGCGACGAAATCATCCGCCGTTTCTATGATGCAACCAATAAGATGGCTGACGGTGCAGACAATGAGAGCGAGGTCAATAAAATCCGCATGCTCTTCAATCAGGCAAAGATCTCTACTGCCACTCGAAAGGTGACTGTTGCTGCCTATGAGAGAAAGATTGAGAGTGGACAACATGCAGCCGCCATCGAACTGGAAGACGGCACCATCATCACCTCGAAGACAACACCACTCCTAGGTTGCTGTGCAGCCCTCATTCTCAATGTTACAAAACATCTGGCTGGCATCGACCATGAAGCTAAACTGATTCCGCAAAGTCTGATAGAACCTGTACAAAAAACAAAAATCGAATACCTTGGAGGCAAGAATCCACGTCTGCACACAGACGAAGTATTGGTAGCTCTTTCCGTGCTTTCCAAGGATGACGAGAATTGCCGGAAGGCTCTGGAACAATTGCCAAGTCTTCGCGATTGTCAGGTTCATACGACGGTCATGCTGTCTGAAGTGGATCGCAAGATCTTCAAGAAACTCGGTTGTGGCCTGACCTGCGATCCTGTTAAGAAAAAGTAGAAAAAGAGAAAGTGGGTGAAGCTATCCGAAGAAGACTGAACGACTCTCCGGCTGCGAGATGGACCGTACTTTTCATTGTGGCTACTGCCATGATGATGGGTTACTTTGTCAACGATGTGATGTCGCCTCTTGAAACCTTGTTGGAGGCTCCTCGCAGTCAGGGCGGACTCGGTTGGACACCATCCGACTACGGTTTCTTCTCGGGTGCTGGCAGTTTCATCAATGTCTTCCTGTTGATGCTTTTCTTCTCGGGACTGATTCTCGACAAGATGGGCATTCGCTTTACAGGCGTACTGGCCTGTAGCCTGATGGTTATAGGTACATTGCTGAAACTCTATGGGGTTACTACCGACTTTGGGCCTGCCGAGATAAACGTCTTCGGTTTTCAGTTGCCGATGTCAGTAGCTGTTTCCTCCTTAGGCTTTTCAATATTCGGTGTCGGTTACGAGATGACAGGCATCACCGTATCGAAAGCGATGGTACGTTGGTTTACTGGTCATGAGCTGGCTTTGGCTATGGGCATTCAATTGGCAATGGCCCGTCTTGGTACTGCTGCAGCACTGAGTATCTCGGCTCCTATCGCACGTCATTTCACCCTCTCCACACCATTGCTTGTTTCGCTGGCTTTCCTCCTTATAGGTTTGCTGGCTTTCCTCGTATTTTGCGTGATGGATCGCCGACTGGACTCCTCTATGCCCAACGAAACATTCAACTCAGAGGAATTTCGTTTTTCCGATATCGGCATGACGCTTCGCAATCCAGGGTTCTGGCTGATTACGCTATTCTGCGTATTATTTTATTCTGCCGTCTCACCTTTCTTGAAGTTTTCGACCAAGCTGATGGTGATGAAATATGGTATCGATCCCGATATCGCCGGTTTCTTCTCAAGCATTGCACCATTTGGCACGATACTGATGACACCACTGTTCGGACTTGTCTATGATCGCTACGGAAAAGGAGTTTCCCTGGTGATTACAGGTGCTCTGATGCTTACCGCTGTTCACTTCAGTTTCTCGTTGCCCATGCATTCTGCGACGGTAGCCATCGCTCTGATGGTTGTACTCAGCATCGGTTATTCTCTGGCTCCAGCTGCTCTATGGCCTTGTGTTCCGAAGATCATCCCTCTAAAATGTCTGGGTACAGCCTACTCCATGATATTCTTCATCCAAAATTTTGGCCGTGCTATCATCCCCATGTTTGTAGGTAAAGCCAACGAGACAGACCCCAGCTACACAACCTCGATGCTTATCTTCGGATTCACAGCCCTTGGTGCAGCTGTAACTGCTATTGCCATGTGGTATGTAGATAGCAAGAAAGGCTACGGTCTTCAATTACCAAATATCAAACAATAGATGTGCTGGCTATTGTGAAGACGCATCTATTGTGAAATCTGAACCACTAACGGCAGGTGATCGCTATATCCAGGCTGATAACGCATACCATTATAGGTACGACGGGGCTTATAACCGCCATATACCTTTTCTTCTTCTAACAGAAAGCGTGGAGAATGGATGAAGGCACGTTCCAGTTTCTGACAGACTGAAGGGGAACCTAATATGTGATCAATGGTTTCCCATTGGCCTTGATAACGATAACTGCCACGAACATCCTCAGACATTTCTGCCCTTGTCGTCAAATCAAAAAGGCCATGACTAAGAATCTGGTTGAGAACAGGACTGTCTGTATCATCGTTAAAGTCACCTGCAACAAGTATATTTGCTTCAGGGAAAACAGACCGAAGAGAATCTATCGATTCACAAAGAACATCTGCAGCAGCTTTGCGGAAAGGACGACTATAACGCTCACCTCCAAAACGACTGGGTAGGTGAACAACATAGATATGAAGCGTATCGTCTTTTACCGTGCGACCCGCAACATAAAGTATATCACGTGTAGGACGCATACCTTCTACAGGAACTACCCGAAGTGATTCATATCGAATAGGACTAAACGAAAACGGTGAATATACTAATGCGACATCAATACCACGAAGATCTGGAGATGATGTCATCACATATTCATAACCAGCATGACGTAAAAGAGAACGATGGGTCAAATCATTCAAGACAGAATCATTCTCAACCTCACAAAGCGCAATCAGGTCTGGGATTCCATCATCCGAACATGAAAGCAACGTCTGGGCAATATGATTTTGCTTGCGCCAATAACGTTGACGTGTCCAATGGCGCGTGGACTCAGGTAGATAGTCTTCATCGTTCTTCCCTTCATCATGGCGATAATCGAAAAGATTCTCACAATTGAGTTCCACCACTGTGAGCTGCTGCCCTGCAACAATAAGCGGAAACAGAATATGTAGCAACAGCAAACTAAGCCTCAACATGACGACGGATCTTCCAACCAATAGAGGCTATAAAAATACTCATCAGCGGTGATAGATAGTTGAAGAAGCAATAAGGCAGGTAGGTAAGGGTGGCTACACCAAGAACTGTGCTCTGCGTAAGACCACAAGTATTCCAAGGTATCAGAACAGAAGTGACTGTAGCTCCATCTTCACATGAACGACTGAGCAAACGCGCCTCATACCCCTTCTGCCGATAGGTATCCTTGAACATTGAACTGGAAAGCATGATGGAAAGATACTGATCGGCTGTAGCAATATTGCAGAAGATAGCCGTCCCTACAGTTGAAGCCACCAACGAAGCGGTACCCTTAGCAAAGCGCAGAATCAGTCCCATGAGATCACGTAATTGCCCTGTTGCTGTCAGAGCCCCACCGAAAGTCTGGGCACAGATAATCAGCCAGATAGTCGGCATCATACCTGACATGCCACCAGTATGCACCAGTTCGTTCAACACAGCATTGCCTGTTTCGATATCAGTGCTGGCATAGCATACCTGCATCATACCTTTATATTGTGCAAGTAACCCTTGGCCTTCTTCGCCAGATATCTGATGTACCAATTGCGGTTGCGCCAATAGAGCTACGATGACAGCCAGGAAAATGGCAAGGAACAAAACCACCATCGAGGGCCATCTGCGGGCAATCATCACACCTGTCAGTACTGGCACCAACAGAAGCCACGGCGAGATGACAAACGTATGTTGAAGGCCCTCCATAAACTCCACCACATTCCCATGTCCTGAGACATCCATCGTAAATCCAGCAATCAGGAAGATCGTGATTGATATACAGAACGTAGGTACGGTCGTAAATAGCATATAACGGATATGAGTGAATAATGGTGTACCCGACACACTTGAGGCCAGTACCGTGGTATCCGATAGTGGAGAAAGCTTATCACCAAAATAGGCTCCCGTAATAATCGAACCGGCTATCCAGCCATCATCGAAACCATGGGCCTTGCCAATACCCATCAGGGCCAGTCCTATCGTCGCCACTGTTGTCCATGATGAGCCAATCATCAGACTGACGAGTGCACAGAGGATGCTACTGCTCACGAGGAACACTTCCGGACTTATAATCTGCATACCATAGTAGATCATTGTCGGCACAATACCCGACACCATCCAGGTTCCACCGATGGCACCAATCAACAACAGGATAATGATGGCAGGCGTACAACTCGCTATCTTATCCGTAATCTCCTGTTCGAGGTTCTCCCATTTCAAGCGCTTGGAGAAATGACCAATAAGAACACTGACTGCAGAAGCAATCAGAAGTGTCACTTGAGAAGCTCCATCAAGTGTTGCATTGCCGAAAACGGCAACGCAACACGTTATCAGTACAATCAGTACCAGAAATGGGATAAAACTCACCTTGTATTTCCTTATGATTAAAATATCTTAGCAAACGCTCTCGAGTCGCTTCATCATAGCGAACATGAAGATGGCAGCCACAAGGCAGACACCGAGGAAGACACTCCAGCACACCCAGAGAGGAACAGCTCCCCAAAGCAGACCACCCACGACAACGAGCTGGTTACCGATAGCCGTTGCCACAAACCAGCCACCCATCATCATACCTTTATATTTGGGAGGTGCCACCTTCGACACGAAGGAAATACCCATTGGCGAGAGCAATAGTTCACCAAAGGTCAATATCAGATAAACCGTAATCAGCAGGTTTGGCGTCACATCAGCCACATGCACAGCAACGGGGTTACCATCAGCACCCATCTCTGTCTGTGGCATTGGCAAGCCAAATGACGAGAAAGCCATCAGCGCATAAGCAATGGCAGCCACAATCATACCGTAAGCAATCTTACGCGGGGCTGTTGGTTCCTTACCTCTGGCAGACAGTGAACCGAAGATGGCCATTGATACAGGTGTCAGCGCTACCACATAGAAGGGGTTGAACTGCTGGAAGATAGGTGCAGAAACTGTCACGTTACCATCAGCATCATACTGCAGGCAGAGGAATGCCAGGGCGATACAGATAATCACAGCAGAGATGGCCTTGCCCTTGCCTGTCTTCGACTGGAATAAGGAGAACAGGGCATAGACGATAAAGATCACCGCCACGAGGTTCCACACATCAAAACACATTGCCTGCAAACCTTCAGCTGACTGAGCTGTAAACTCATCAGCGAAATAGGTCAGCGACAGACCGTTCTGGTGGAAAGCCATCCAAAAGAAGATCACCACGGCAAATACGAGGCACAGGGCCACGATACGCTGTTTGGTCTCTTCCTTAGAGAGTTCTGGTTCTGTGCTGGCATCAGCCTTCACAGCATCTTTCTTTGTTCCGCCCTCAGTATGACGGAACGTACTACGGAACATGTAATAGATAGCGATGGAAAGAATCAGCGATGCACAAGCCACAGCAAAAGAGAAGTGGTAGGCATCATTGCTGGAATAGCCCAGAGATACCTCGGCATACTCTTTGATCTTAATGGCAGCAGTAGGAGCAAACAGGGCACCGATGTTGATAGCCATATAGAAGATAGAGAAACCTGCATCGCGCTTGTCCTTGTATTTCGAATCGTTATACAGATCACCCACCATCACTTGGAGGTTACCCTTAAAAAGTCCTGTTCCTAATCCAATGAGCAACAAGGCCACAAGCATGACGACCAGCGCCACACTGTCACCGCCAAGAGGCACTGACAAGAGCAGATAGCCACCGAACATGATGATGATACCCGTCGTGACCATCTTTCCGAAACCGAACTTATCGGCCATGACACCACCAATCAGCGGGAGAAAATACACCAGCATGAGGAATGAACTGTAGATTGTACCTGCCAAAGCGGGTGACAATCCATAATTAGCTCTCAGAAACAGAGCAAAAACAGCGAGCATCGTATAATAGCCGAAACGCTCACCTGTATTGGCTAATGCCAACGCAAATAATCCTTTAGGTTGTCCTTCGAACATGTTTTATTTGATTTTAGAGTTTTTTGTCCTGATAATGTCAAACAGATAACTGAACTTGATAACGATATTACCAAAATTAGAGCGTCCGAAATGGTCGCGCTTCGAATTTCCATAGATATTGCCTAAGCCATAATAGTAACGGCCTTCCACAAGGAAATGTCCAACGTGCCGATTGCTGAACTCCATACCCAAACCTACAGCAACACCATAATCGAACTTATTTTCGACAGCCATTGAATCTTGAGCCACGACATGGGAAGCACGGATTCCACCATATTTATAATCCTTTCCATAATCACCATTGTTGATCTTCGGATCAAAGGCGGGATCTCTCACATCAAAATTTGAATCAGTCGTCTCATTGAGGAACAATCCAAATTGCGGACCCACCTGGAAAAAGAACTGAAAACCACTACGTTCACGCCCCCACCCCAAACGAGCCAACAAAGGGATTTGGATATAGTTCATCTTACGGATGTAACGAAGAGACTGAGTAGGATTTATATGGAGAGGTACCGGCTGGTCTTGCATGGTCAGGATATTCTCTTTCCAACCAATCTGGGCAAAATTCACTTCGGCTACGACGGCACAAATGCTCTTGAAATACTTCTCACATGTATAACGCATGGACACACCGGCTGTCATACCACCCAACATCTTTTGGGGCACCTCCGGCATGAAGTTGATATTACTCATCACATAGCCGCCATTAACGCCAACAGCAAAGTCACGACGATACTCACCCACCTGAGCGGAAACACCAAGAGAGGTTGACAGCAATAATAGGATAAGGACTTTTCGCATCGTTTAGAATTTGATGGTTTCCACTATATGGTCAGGACGATAATGTATAAAGAGCAATGCTTTGTTCCGCATACCTCCATTCCCATAACGTTCAAACTGGAGTGGTGTCTGTACTGGGGAATAACCTAACATACCCGCAGCTCCAGTAAAGGTTTTACCATACTTATGTAGGCCACGCAGGAAAAAGTATGCCTGATCAAATCCTGTAATAGCAAAACGTGGCAACGAGTTCTGCATATCAGCATGGAAGTTCCAACGATACTTCTGCTGCAAACGCTGAGTTGCTGGCGAAAGGGCATTAAAATAGAATACTGACGGTATATAGGTATTATATTTATAGAAATTCTCAAGATGAGCTCGGGTGTACATCAACCAGTCTGTGTAGCCGAACATCGTAATCTCCAATTCAGGATGGTTAACCTTCATACCATTAATCTTGGAAAAAGCCACTCCTAATTCCGGTGACCGTCCCGTATTCAATATCACGACATTCTGCTGGGAAGAACTGAATGACTTTGTGAAATTATCCTCTCCTGACTTCAGGTTGGTAACACTATACTGGATACCTCTCTGTTCTAACTGACGGCGCAGACCAAAAGTAAAGATGCCCTTTTTACTGGTTGAATCATTACAGTCGATAAACACCGGGTGATAGTTCTTGAATCTCTCAAGGAAATGGCTAATCGTAGTCTCATTAACATCTGTTGGCGACTGCCAGATCTGGAATATATGACTATTGGTAGCCAACTGTGGGGCATTGATAGAAAAGGGTATCACCAGACGAATATCATGGCGAGATGCAAATGCCGACAAAGCATCCATCTGTTTGGAATAAAGCGGACCGATAATCATATCACACGCTGCTGCAGCCTTATCTTCCAGAATTTGATTGATATCACAATCCTCTGATGCATTCCAGGCATTCACATCCACAGAGATACCAAGCTTCTTCAGACTATCACAGGCCATCAATACACCCCTGTAGTATTCCACCATACGCCGCCCGTCACCATTGATATCATGAAGTGGCAACATCACACCAAGGCGAATGGCACGTTTTCGCACATCATCATAGACTGAATGCGCTGCATGCGAAGCAGGCTCTTGGGCAGTTGTAGGGGCTGCAGAAGGAACATTAGCGGCGCCTTTACCCTTGGGAAAAGGTATCTTTAAGATGGTACCTTTCTTCAGCTCATATCCTGGTTCTTGCATCTCTGGATTCGCCTGTATCAGTTCTTCTATCGAGATCTCATACATATGCGAAATACCGAAAATCGTTTCTTTACGCTTGACCTTATGAAAGCCGCGGAATGATTCATTCTCCTGCGCAGATACAATGCCAACAGCTACGAACAGCGTAACAAACAACAAAAAATATCTTAAAAGTCGATTCATAATTCTTATTAATTCCAATTTCGCCTACAAAAGTACGAAATAAATGTCAATTATCAATTGTCAATTATCAATTTTTTAGTAACTTTGCACTTTAAAGCATACGAAAATGAGAATAAAACGTTTTTTTCTACATATCTTGGCTGTTTTAATGCCACTTCCGTGTCTGGCGCAGCACGTTGAACCAAGTGCTGTTTACACTGACGAGACGGGAAACGTCATAGAAACCCATGATGAAATCAAAGGGCAAGCACCACTCATAGTCAACTTCCATGCCAACCCGACAGACATGGAGGAGTTTAATCCTGCCTATGAATGGCATTTCAGACAAGAAGGAGAAGACAAAGAACTGATGGTGCGCTACGAGGAGGACACGGAATACACCTTCACCACTGCAGGAACAACTTATGTAACATTGATCGTAAGACTTGACGGTATGGAAACCATTGAGTCTGATCCCATTAGTGTGACTATCAGTGAGAGCAAGCTGACATTCCCTAACGCTTTTTCGCCTAACGACGATGGTTTTAACGATATATACAAAGCGAAAGAATTCCAAAGTCTGATTGAATTCCATGCTTATATATTCAACCGCTGGGGACAGAAGCTATTCGAATGGACTGATCCGGCAAATGGCTGGGATGGCACTTATCATGGCAAGCCTGTCAAAGAAGGGGTCTATTTCCTTCTGGCAAGGGCAAAAGGGGCTGACGGCACGGAATACGAAATACGCAAAGACGTGAACTTACTCAGAGGTTATAATAAAGACATCAACGAATAATCCTATTGGCAGGTATAGATGAAAGAAGAAAGCAAAATAAACGTGTATGGCGCACGTGTACATAATTTAAAGAATATTGACGTAGAGATACCACGCAACTCATTGACGGTCATTACCGGCCTGAGTGGCTCGGGCAAATCATCACTGGCCTTCGACACCATCTTTGCAGAAGGCCAGAGACGATATATTGAAACGTTTTCTGCCTATGCCCGTAACTTCCTTGGAGGCATGGAACGCCCCGACGTGGACAAGATCACTGGTCTCTCACCTGTCATCAGTATAGAACAGAAAACCACCAATAAGAATCCTCGTTCCACCGTAGGCACTACTACTGAAGTATATGACTACATGCGACTGCTCTTTGCCCGCGCTGGGCGTGCTTATAGTTATGCTACGGGCGAGGAAATGGTAAAGTATACGGAAGAAAAAGTGATTGAACTGATTCTTCATGACTATGACAATCGGAAGATTTTCATTCTGGCTCCACTTGTCAGGAATCGTAAGGGACATTACCGTGAGCTCTTTGAGTCCATGCGACGCAAGGGTTACCTGAACATGCGCATCGACGGTTCTCTCGTGGAGATAACTCGCGGTATGAAGGTTGACCGTTACAAGAACCATGATATCGAGGTGGTGATCGACAAACTACAGGTTTCCGCTAAGGATGAAGAGCGTCTGAAGAAGTCTGTATCCATTGCCATGAAGCAGGGAGAAGGTCTGATTCTCATTCTTGACAAGGACTCCGGAGCAATCAAACACTACTCCAAGCGTCTGATGTGTCCCACTACCGGCATCAGCTATTCTGACCCAGCTCCAAACAACTTCTCTTTTAACTCCCCTCAAGGGGCTTGTCCGCACTGCAAAGGGCTTGGCGTTATCAATCAGATAGACCTGGAAAAGGTTATACCTGACAAGAAGCTCAGTATCTACGAAGGTGGCATCTCTGCATTGGGGAAATACAAGAATCAGATGATTTTCTGGCAACTTGAGGCCATCTTGAAGAAATATGATAGGCAACAAACGGGCACTTCTACGGAAATGTGCGACTTAAAGACACCAATAGCCGAAATCCCAGACGAGGCCATGAGTGAAATCCTATACGGTTCACTGGAAAACGTGCGTATCGACAAGGAACTGGTACACACCTCCAGTGACTATTTCATCCCATTCGACGGCATTATCAAATATCTGCGTAACGTCATGGACAACGATGATTCCGCTGCTGGACAGAAATGGGCAGACCAGTTCCTGGCCGAATGCGAATGTCCAGAATGTCACGGACAGAGACTCAATCGTGAGTCTCTCTCATACAAAGTCTGGAATAAGAACATCGCAGAGCTCGCCTCAATGGATATTACGGAACTGCGCGAATGGCTCGACAAAGTGGAAGCTCATCTTGACAACCAGCAAAGGCAGATTGCCACAGAGATTCTCAAGGAGATTCGCACAAGACTTGACTTCCTGCTTGAGGTGGGACTAGACTATCTGGCCCTGAACCGACAGTCGGCATCACTTTCTGGTGGTGAGAGCCAGCGCATACGACTGGCAACACAGATTGGTTCTCAACTTGTGAATGTGCTCTACATCCTCGACGAGCCCAGTATCGGTCTCCATCAGCGCGACAACGAACGGCTTATCAAGTCATTGAAGGAACTGCGCGATCTGGGCAACACGGTCATTGTGGTAGAGCACGACGAAGACATGATGCGCCATGCCGACTATATTGTTGACATCGGCCCCAAAGCTGGCAGAAAGGGTGGTGAAGTCGTTTTCCAAGGAACACCGCTGGAGATGCTGAAGACGGACACGATCACAGCACAGTACCTAAACGGCAAACAGGAGATTGCCATCCCTGAGAAGCGAAGAGAAGGCAATGGGAAAAGCCTTATCCTACGAGGTTGTACTGGCAACAACCTGAAGCATGTCGATGTCGAGTTCCCATTAGGCAAGCTCATCTTGGTAACTGGTGTCAGCGGCTCTGGCAAATCAACCCTTATCAATGAGACACTCCAGCCTATTCTCTCCAAACATTTCTATCACTCGCTGAAACAGCCGATGTCCTATGAGTCGATAGAGGGACTGGAACATATAGATAAGGTGGTAAACGTTGACCAGTCTCCTATTGGCCGCACACCCCGATCTAATCCCGCTACCTATACAGGGGTATTCGCTGATATCCGCTCCTTATTCGTCAACCTGCCTGAAGCTAAGATCCGAGGCTATAAGCCTGGACGTTTCTCCTTTAATGTGAAAGGTGGACGATGTGAGACATGCGGTGGTAATGGCTACAAGACCATCGAGATGAACTTCCTGCCGGATATCCAGGTGCCATGTGAGGAATGTCACGGAAAACGTTATAATCGAGAGACACTTGAAGTCCGCTATAAGGGTAAGAGCATTGCTGACGTCCTTGACATGACGATTAATCAGGCCGTAGAGTTTTTTGAGAACGTACCTGACATCCTGCGCAAGATCAAGACCATTCAGGATGTGGGACTTGGCTATATCAAACTTGGTCAGCCGTCCACGACACTCTCCGGAGGAGAGAGCCAGCGCATCAAACTGGCTACAGAGTTATCCAAGAAAGATACGGGAAAGACCATCTATATTCTTGACGAGCCTACCACTGGTCTCCATTTCGAGGATATCCGCATCCTCATGGGGGTACTGCAGAAACTCGTTAACCGAGGTAATACGGTCATCATCATCGAACATAATCTCGATGTCATCAAACTTGCAGACTGGATCATCGACATGGGACCGGAGGGAGGACGCAAGGGGGGGCAGGTACTCTCTACAGGCACCCCGGAGGAAGTCGCCAAAAGCAAGAAAGGTTATACACCCCAATTCCTGAAAAAGATTCTGAAATAAGAGCCTTCTAGCAAATAATAAGTGGCACCTATTGATTGATAAGTGCCACTTATTTCTTATTAAGTACCCGTTATTACAGACCTGCTGCTGCAATCCACTCATAGATACATGAGCAGACACCAAACAGGGCTACGCCTGCAGTGCAGATACCAAGTGCAATCTTTGTACATTCATCACTCTTGAAGGTTGACATCGGACTGTCGGTCTTCGTGATGTACATGGCTTTCACAATCAACAGATAGTAGTAAAGTGACACCACGGTGTTGACTAATGCAATGAACACCACGAAATAAGCAGCCGCACTTCCCTGCTCAGCAGCTGCCATGAACACGAAGAACTTCGAGAACATACCAGCAAACGGTGGGATACCTGCCAGTGAGAACAAGGCAAGTGTCATCAGGAACGACAGCTTCGGATTGGTCTGATAGAAACCATTGTAGGCTGCCATGTCAGTACGGCCACTTTGACGTTCCACAACATTGATGACAGTGAAGACAGCCATGTTAGCCGCAACATACACCAGCACATAGTAAGTCAGCGCAGCTACACCCATCTGAGAGTTGCCCACCACAGCCAACATAATATAACCTGCCTGAGAGATGGAGCTGAAGGCCATGAAGCGCTTGAGCTCACTCTGACGAATGGCAAAGAGATTGGCTACAGTGATTGACAGCACGATAACGATATAGAGCAGATACTCCCAGTAGTACACCAACGGCTGGAACACCTTCATCAGGATGATGCACAGGGTGAGTGCAGCAGCACCTTTTGAGATGACACTCAGATAACCCGTGACAGGTGTAGGTGCACCCTCGTAGGTGTCAGCTGTCCAGAAGTGGAAGGGCACGAGAGAAATCTTAAAGCCCAGACCGCTGAAGAAGAACACCAACCCCATAATAGCGAGCGGAGAAGCCGTAATCGTGGCAGCCACGTCGTCGAAATAGAGGGTACCTGCAGCAGCATAGATGAACGAGATACCATAGAGCATCACGCCGCTGGAGAAGGTAGCCGTCAGGATATACTTGGCTGCACCTTCTGCTGATTTCTGCTTCCATTTATCAAAGGCGACCATACATGCCATAGGCACACTGGCCATCTCAAGACCGAGGAAGAACAGCAGGAAGTTGCCTGATGACATCATCACAAACATACCTAACAGGGTGCTCAGGATGAGCATATAGAACTCACCGGCGATGCGCTGACGGGTCGCTACCCACGAATCGGCCATCATCACTACGATGAACGTACCAAAGGTGAGAATCATCTTCATCACGTTCACAGCCTGAGTTGCTACGTACATACCACCAAAGGCAGTAATCGTATCTTCCTGTCGCATCACACTGAAAATGGCGAAGCCAACAGACATCAGCATGAACCATGTGAGACGACCCAGCGCCGTATTAGGCTTCTCGCCACGCAACTCGCCGCTCTTTGACATCGCAAAATCGAACGCAAATACAATGATCAATGCCACTACCAGAGCACACTCTGGAAACATATATAGAAATTGTCCGTAATTCATATCTTATTCCCTCCTTTCTTTACATGACACCAATAGACTGTAAGATCGTACCTGCGGCAGGTGAAATCATATCGCTGAACACGAAAGGTGCACAACCCAGACCAGCCACACAGAAAATCAGACAGATTACTGCGACGCGCTCATCCCAAGTAGCATCAGTCAATTCAAGATAGTGCTTGTTCTCCACCTCGCCATAAAGGATCTTACCAACCACACGCAGGATGTAAACAGCCGTTACAACGATCGACATACAAGCGATGATGGTAGCCACCATACGGAATGAATCATTGGGATCACCAATCATGGGCTTAGCACCAAAGGAGCCCACGAAGATGGTCATCTCAGCAATAAAACCTGAGAAGCCTGGCAGACCGAGGTTGGCGAGACCGGCAATCACATAACCGACTGCGAGGAAAGGCATAATCTTCATCAGACCTGCCAACTCGCGGATATCACGGGTGTGGGTACGTCCGTAGATCATACCAATCAAGGCGAAGAAGAGGGCCGTCATCAGACCGTGAGACAACATCTGCAGGATAGCACCTGTAACAGCCGTCTGACTCATCATCAGCAGAGCAAAGAGCACCAGGCCGCAGTGAGACACTGAAGAGTAAGCATTGATATACTTCAGGTCGGTCTGCACACAAGCACTCAAGGCACCATAGACCACAGAGATAGTGGTGAGGATGAGGAAGATCCAAGAGAGATCCTGAGCAGCATCAGGCAACAGATACATCGCTACACGGAAACAGCCGTAGCCTCCCAACTTCATCAGCACACCTGCATGGAGCATCGACACAGCGGTAGGCGCAG
>JAEEGK010018756.1_pt1 | contig 14921 bp, 18 predicted proteins | sample 8958771 | NCBI WGS metagenome assembly JAEEGK01 (sample SAMN16246547, study PRJNA631951) | gut metagenome | biome: gut microbiome; feature: rumen; material: SC-attached | host: Bos | place: Iran: Karaj | collected 2018-10 | reverse complement strand
TATCAGGAATTTTTGCATAATTGGATTAAAGAAAAGGATCCGGAACGCAGGAAACAGATAGGCCGGGCTGCGAAGGAGTATTGGGCGGTACGAAGGAAAGAGCTGGGATTTCTGGACGAGGAAGATATAAAAAGACTGGAAGAAGAGAAAAGGAAACGGGAGGAAGAGGAGAGAAAACGGCGTGAACTGGAGTGGCAGGAACATCTTGCGTGGGTGGAAGAGAAAATTGCCAAAGGAACTCCGGCAAAGCACGTCCTGTACTGCAATTATCCGGGCGTGGAATTCAGGGAGGAGATAGACGCATCAAAAATGGAGAGTTCCTATACGGAAGATTATGATGGCTACCGTGAGGAACTGGATGAGATTCTGAGCGAACTGCTGGGGGACCAGGATTTTGAGAAGTTTGTGGGCCGTTATTTCACAGAGGATGATGTGCCTGCAAGCGGGCACCTGTGTTACGACGAAGTGCGGACAGAGGTATTTGGCAACGGCGGGCTTCCCCTGAATGATGACGTCAGGGTGTATCTGGACAGTATCGGGGAGGACGGGACCGTTATTGATACCGAGGAACTGGACATCAGCGACTATATCGATCTGGAAAGCGAGAAGGAGTTCCTGATGGAATGCGGTCTGTATGACCAGACGGACGAGTATATTGAAATTGCGTTACGAAAGTTTGTAGAGGCCAGTGAGTGGCACTATGAACTGCGTAAAGGTAACCGGGATTATGAAGATGTTGAAACGTGGCCTGCGCCAAAAGCGGACGGGTCATGGGCAGACAGCACCGGCGAGACGCTGGAACCATATATGTGGTTCGGCAACTGGGACGAGTGGGTTCTGGACGGGGATAACCTGGATTTCTGGCTTTCCGATTATCCGGAAGGGTATATCATAGAGCGCCACTATGACGCGTACCCCTGGTATGGCGGAGGCATCCCGGGTTTTGAAGAGATTGTTAAGAGCTGTCCCGTTAAGATTGAAGCTGATGATACGCCTGAAAGTATAGACAAAAAAATCAGGTTATTCTTTGTAGAGCAATATAAGAAAGCGCACCTGAAAAAGAGAGGGAAAAAGGAGGACCGTCATGGGAAATAACGGACAGGATACGGTTATAAAAGGAAAGGAGCAAAACAAAATGGCATTAGATTTAACACAGAAAACAGAACCCCCGAAACCTTTTACCGGCGCGCGGATCTTTTTCGGAGTCAGACCACCGAAAAACTGGCGGCTGAACTCCATATTACAGAAAGATCCGGAGTATCAGGAACTGAGAAGTGCATGGGACAATGAAACGGATCCGGAAATTAAAGAGCAGCTGAGCCTGAAACTGAGCAAATACAAGGCGAAGGTCAGGAAAGAACATAACCTGCCGGAGGAAGGATAGTCCTAAAACGTAAAAAAACTGCCAATCCGGGTTCGCCGGGTTGGCAGGGCAGGTTCTATTCTCTTTTATGAATGCGGAGTGGAACTTTTTGCAACAAACTGTTCCAGGCTTTCGTTAATATATTGATTTAGCGACTTACCTTCTTTTAATGCATTGTAGGCCAGCTGACGGTGAAGTTCAGGCTGGACCCTGATATTAAAACTGCCTTTAAACTCCCGCTCCGGTTCTTCGCCTAATTCTTTGCAAAGGTCCAGGTAATTATCAATGCACTGGCGGAACATTTCCTTTAATTCCTGCACGGTGCTGCCGTGGAAGTTAAGCGAATCATTTAAGCCAAACACTTCTCCGACAAAAATATCGTCCCTTGCATCAAAATAAATTTTTGCATGATAACCTTTATATTCCAACATCTGATCTGCCATACTTTTTACCTCCCGAAAGTTCGAACAAAAAAGGTTAGTTGCAACTATTTTTCAGTTGCAACAATTATAACAAATTTAAGGATTTGATGCAAGTTTAACCAAAAGAAAGGCGGTAAGCGGATATGTTAAAAACAGAATCAAACGAACTGTTGAATAAGGAAAACACAAAGGAAACGCCCCCGGCAGCATGTCGGGGGTTCATGTACGAAAAGGCATACCGTAATTGCCGGCCGGTCCCGGACCTGTATTGCATTCACTCGGAATCGAAACTGAAGGAAATCCACAATGTCGCCCCGCAGGCGACCACTTTTTTTCAAAATCCAGTAAAATATAATTAGGAAAGAAAAAATGCAGAAAGGGGTCAATGCGATGCGAGAATTATACAGTTTAGAACACAAAATCTTACCGGGGTTTATTTTTCCGGACGAAGAGGGGCGCAGCATAAACCTGTTTATGCTTGGCAACAGATTCAGCGAGGTATGCCTGGATTATATCCGCTATGCCCGCGGCATCAAAGATAAAAATGCCGATACGGGTTACAGTGCCGAAAGTTTTGTGGCGGAGCCGGTTGTTATCAAAGATAATGGCAAACCGGTGTACTACATCACCCGGTTCCGGTTTCCGTTTATCGAAGACATTTCGTTTTCCACTTTATGCCCCCGCGCCTATCTGGTGCACGGCCTGCAGGGGGAAGATCCCCGTTATTATACCATTGAATATGGCCAGACCGGGTTCCGGGAGCCGGGCAGTTACTGGCTGTGCGGCTGGCGGCCTTCCCGGAGCGGAAGCCTGGTGCATGCGAACATGGGGACGATCGACCCGGACGAAGAGGGCGAAATCCGGAAGCTGATGGATATGAATAATGAAAATTACGGGGTGGAATAACATGAAACAGCAAAAACGGGAAAATACAAAACAGACCGGACCGGCCAAAGCAATCAGGAGAATCCCCATCAGCGAGGAGGAATTTCTGCGCAAAATTGAAAAAATGTACAGCGAATATTCTATCGAAGAGATCCGTTGTCACATGAAATCAGACTTCCGGTATAACTCCTTCTGGGTGTTTGAGGAAATGAAGTCCGCTGCGCGATACGTTGATTACATTACCGCAAAAATCCGGACCCTCGAAAAAGAAAACATCGTAATCAAAACCCGGATGATGTACATCCGCGGTACGGGGCAGCCTTGCCTGGTATTGCGGCAGCCCGGCACGGAACCGGTCTGCCTGATTGCGGAACGTTCCCCAAAAGGGCTGATCGCAAGAATGGACATGATGCCCGCCGGTTTTTATAAACTGGTTACCGGTCCGGGGGAAGAGGATACATGATACGGCGAAAATGAAGCATCGTGAAACGGAAGAACAGGCAAGCGTAATAAAGAAGCCAAACCATTCTTTACCATAATTTCATACGACCCCAATTGACCATAAAGAGTGCGCGAGAGACAAGCTCGGTGACCGCACAGCAACCTGCCGGAAGGGTAAGGTGCTAACGCTTGTATGATGGGATGTTGAGAATGCAGCCCATCATAAAGATGGGCTTATTTTTTTAAGAAAAGGAGAAAAGTAAAATGGCAAAAGATTCCACACGGAAAACAAACCCGGCGCAAAAGAAAATTTACGACCCGAAGGTTAATGAACTCAGGCGCCAGGTGGACCTGAGTTTTGAAAGGCTAATGTGTCAGGCAAGCGGACCGGAAGAATTAAAAGAATTACAAAAAGAAACCGGACGGATAATACTGAAACAAAAAGATTACGATAAAGTAATCAAATTGTTTAAAAAAGGAGCGAAACAGGGGGACGCAGACGCTCAATATAATTTAGGCTATATGTACGAGAATGGGGATGGCGTCGAAGGGGATTATGTCATAGCTGCAGAATGGTATGAAAAGGCAGCTGCGCAGGGCCATGCAAAGGCCCAAAACAACCTGGCGTTCCTGTACCGAAAGGGATACGGCGTTCCGCAGGATATTGCCAAAGCGATGGAGCTGTATGAAAAAGCCGCCTGGCAGGGATGCGCCACCGCCCAGATAAATTTGGGCTACCTGTATAAATATGGCACAGAGATCGGGCAGGATTATGGTAAAGCCGCAGAGTATTTCAGGAAAGCAGCCGAACAGGGAAATCCGACAGGCCAGGTAAACCTTGCGGAACTGTATGATGAAGGAAAAGGCATTCCCCGGGACTATGCTGAGGCGGCAAAATGGTATATAAAAGCTGCCGGACAGGGAATAAAGCCTGCTGCCAGGCGGTTAGGGGAAATGTATGAAAAAGGCCTGGGCGTTCCGCAGGATTCAACCAAAGCAGCTTATTGGTCAAAAGAGGGAATCATCAGGAGAAGCTGGATTTATAACTGGGGAACCAGCATCAAAAGAGGTTCACAATGCGGCAGTCTGAACAAAATAATTGAAAGAGTAACCGACCCGGGACTAAAAAACAGCCTTATTAAAATTAAAGATGAGTATTGGAACAAAATAGAGCAGTTAAATAAACCGGATTTTACAAATGAAGATATGGAACAGATACGTCTGGAACATAAGCGTATGGAGGAGTTTATAAGCAAAATGGAAGAACTGATTAAAGCGGAACAGGGAGACGCAGACGCCCGGAATGAGTTAGGCGTTATGTATTTCGAAGGAAAAATCGTTGAACAGGATTACGGTAAAGCGGCGAAATGGTTTCTGAAAGCTGCGGAGCAGGGGAACGCGAACGCCCAAAGATATCTGGGATATATGCATTATCACGGCAAAGGCATTGAACAGGATTATGAAAAAGCGGCAGAATACTGGAGAAAAGCCGCTGAACAGGGAAACGCGGTTGCCCAGTTCAATTTAGGTTATGTATATGATTCCGGCGAAGGCGTCGAGCAGGATTATGCCAAAGCCGCGGAATGGTATAAAAAAGCTGCAGCGCAGGGACATAAACGGGCGCAGTATAATCTTGCAACGATGTATGAAGAGGGCGCAGGTGTTCCTCAGGATTATGCTAAAGCCGCGGAGTGGTTTGAGAAATCCGCGGAACAGGGATATGTAACCGCGCAGGGTAAACTTGCGACCATGTATGATAAAGGAACAGGCGTTCCCCAGGACTATGCCAAGGCCGCGAAATGGTATGAGAAAGCCGCGGAACAGGGCAATTTCAATTCACAGTTTATACTCGCGACCAGGTATTATGACGGACAGGGTGTTCCCCAGGATTACAGCAAGGCTGCGGAATGGTATAAAATGGGCGCAGTACAGGGGCATGCAGAAGCGCAGTACCAGCTTGCTTACATGTATTACAGAGGAAAAGGCGTTCCTCAGGATTATAGTAAAGCAATTGAATGGAATGAAAAAGCCGCAGAACAAGGGTATGTGGAATCGCAGTTTGTGTTAGGAACGATGTATTACGAGGGGGAAGGCGTCCCCCGGGATTACGCCAAAGCCGCGGAATGGTTTGAAAAGGCGGCTGAACAGGGAGACGAAGAAGCCGCAGATAAATTAAAGGAAATCCATGAAAAAACACAGCCGGCCAGGTATGTTCTTATGTGTGATTACCCGGGACTATGGTTCAGGACATTTATCGATGCTTCAAAATTAGGCTTTTCATTTACAGAAGAACACGACTATTACGTGCGGAGTTTGGAAGATGTCATTGGCAGAGTCCTGGAAGAACAGGTACGCAAAGCGATTTATGACCTGTATTATCCGGAAGACGACGTAAAGCCGGCGGGCCATTTTGATTATTATGACGTGGAAAAGATCATAAAGGGTTATATCCCTTATAACGAAAACGTAGAGGCTTCTTTGATTGCTATTGGTAAAGAAGAGAACATCATAGAAACGAAAACTATTAAAGTTCTGGAGTTCTTGGACAATGACCCGGATTATTTTCGGGAGTACGGTGTGTCCGAAGCGGTTTACCAATATATCTCAACCGCGCTGAAACGGTTTGAAAACGAAGCCGGCTGGCATTATGCGCTTAAAAAGGAAAACGGATTTATTGAAACAGTGAAGCAATGGCCTTCACCCCAAAGAGACGGTTCGTGGATTGATGCGGACGGAACCGTTCTCCAGCCGTACGTCTGGTTCGGTGTAAACGGGAACGAACCGGAAGAACTATGGAGCCTTTATGGGGATATGTCCGGGGAAAATCTTGCATTCTGGTTTTCGGAAGACCCGTTGGAATATATCATAGAAAACGATGAAGAGATATACTCGTTCTTCCGGGGACAGGCGCCGAAACAGGAAATTGACAGGCCGGACATGGCGAACATACTCCGGAAATGCCCTGTTTCAATTGATGAGGATGACACCCCTGAAAGTATTAAAGAAAAAATACAGGCGTTCTTTTTAGAACAATACGGGAATGGGAAAGGTTGCCATTGACGGACAGTCCGCTGATATTGTCAGGGGCATCGATAATCACCGGAAGCCTGTTTTTCTTGCAGCCGTAGAATTTATTTTCTGCGGCTGTTTTGTTATAATGAATAAAAATAATATTTACGAATACAAATCGGAGATATTAAAGGAGATATATACATGAGCGAAAAAATGGAGTACGTTTATTTAGTAAAAATCTATGATTCAACCGGAAGACTGTTGCCTGTTGTTACCGCGTTTGCTACAAGGCAGGGGGCGGAAGCCTATGTCCACGATTTTTTGCCCACGGGGAAATATCAGGAAGGCGCTGCCGCATGTAAGGCTGAAATTGTAAAAACAGAAGTAAGAGAATAGACCAGGGCTTATGCGAAAAGTGTTTTGTACAATAAGAGGTAACATGAGGAGGATATTATTATGAACGTAAAAAACTTTTTACGTCGGCATTAGTGACAGCTATGATGTTGGTAACAGCAACATGTTTTGCGCAGATATCTGTAAGCGAGCTGAATATCGGTGGCGCATATATTGGGCAGCCAGTTTCGGAAGTGTTTGACAGATTTGGCGAATCGGCGAGAAAAGGATCTTCTAATACAGGGGAGGCCTACTTCTGGTTAGTCCGCGGTTCCTTTATTTAAATATGGATACTGAAACTGTTAAAACTTTTGGTTTTTCCCCTAATGATTTCAACGACAGTTCAAAGCCTCAGACTCAGAAACAACCCCCAAAGCCTCAGCCAACAAAGCCAATTAGTACAATCCCTAAGTCTGTACAAGAGATGCCCGAGAGTGAATTTTATATTGGCGGCATCACCGTGGGGCAAACTTTTGATTATGTAGAACGGATTTATGGAAAGCCGGGCAAAATTGATAACGAGGGATTTTTCCAGACTAATAATTACAATGACCGGTTCCTTGTCAAAGGAAAACTGAATAACGGCTATAAAGTATGTTCTGTTGCTATTTATGAAAAGGGATTAGCTACGCCCAGCGGTTTTACAGGGGAAACACCTTATGAAGCGGTGGTGAAGAAATATGGCGCCGGACATGAAATCAAATTCAAAGGCGAAGGCATTGAAGCTAAATTAAAAGGGTGCAAGGATTTTACCTATTTCTGCAATAATAAGCAAATGGTATTTCTTGTTGATAAAAAAGGCGTAATAAAGGCAATTCGTGTCGAGGAGCGCGATGACCAGAAGTTCATCGAAGCGAAACGGAAAAAGTAAATATAGTATGATATAGTTATAAAAATAATTTCCGGCAGCGTCAATTTTGCTGAATCTGTTTTGTATGTATATGATGAAAGCATTTAATTATCAGTAATTATTAGAAAAACATCATAATCAATAACAAAGTTTCTGATTTAAATACAAATTTTATACTTAATTATGGTATTATTATAAAAAAGAATTGTCCCTGCTTTATAATTTAAGTTGCAATAAGCTTTTGAAGGGATTTACCTTGAAACACTGTTATTAAAAAAACCTGAAAACAGAGAAAAAATGGTCAGAAAAGGAAGATGTGAATCATGAGACTAAGCACCTATGAAATCATCCTGCCGCTGGTCGGCACGGACGAAAAAACGGTTGAGGGGTACGCGCTGCTGGTGAACGGCCTGTACGGCGCCATGGACGTAGTGCCGAAGGAAGACGCGGACAAGCTGCAGGCAGGGAATTTTGCCGGATTGCCCGCCGCACTGCGGGAACGGCTTATGCTGCGCGGACATATCACCCGCAAAGACGAAGCGGGCGAACTGGCGGACCTGAAACTTCTTTCACGTATCTTTAAGACCATTCAGGGCCGCAGCGGTGTGGGGCTGGTCATTATGCCCACCTACGACTGCAATTTCCGCTGCCCGTACTGCTTTGAACAGCACCGGCTGAAGAAAGGGCAGGACTGGCTCGATAACACTATGAGCGATGAGATGATAGAAGCCGTCTTCGCCGCGCTGAAGGACTACAGAGCGCGGGGTTATGCGGTTAACAGCTGTTCGTTCTATGGCGGGGAACCGTTCCTGGCAAAGAACATCGGCGTGGTAAAAAAGATTGCCGACAAATGCAGGGAAATGGGGCTGTCTATGAGCGCCATTACCAACGGGTACGATCTGGAAGCGTATCTGGACTTCATGGAGGAATACAAGCTGGGAAGCATACAGGTGACGGTGGACGGCACGGCGGAGCTGAATGACCGCCGGCGTCTCCACAAGAACGGCCTTCCCACCTACGACCGCATCCTCCGCAATGTGGAACTGGCGCTGCAGCGGGGTGTGATGGTGCGCCTGCGGGTGAACGTGGGCAAAGAGAACCTGCACGGGATGAAGGACCTGATTGATGACCTGAAGGCCCGGGGCTTTATCGCGAAAGAAGAAGAACGGGCCAGAGAAGAAGCGGAACTCAGGAAAACCGACTCTAAAGCGAAGACGAAGCGGGGCCAGTTCACGTATTACTTTAAGGCGACCAGCGATGACGTGCATCCCGAAAAGAATATCAGCGAGCAGGATACCATTGACGAAATGATGAAGATCGGCTTCACGGCAGAGGAGGCGGTTGCCCGCCAGAGCCAGTACAGCATGATCTGGAACCGGATGAAGAGTCTCTTTAAAAAGGAAAGTTATCCGGATTTCTCCCCGGCATATTGCGGTGCCGAGATGGGAATGCTGGTTGTGGACCCCTTCGGGAAAATCTTTACCTGCTGGGACGTCGTAGGGAAAGACGACCAGGCGACGGGTTATGCCCAGCCCGGTATGAGCCGGTTCTTATGGAATTTCAATAAGGCAAAGTGGCGTACCCGTACTGTGGACCTGATGCCGGCCTGCCAGAGCTGCCCGTACGCCTTTATCTGCCGGGGCGGCTGCGCTTCCCGCTCCAGCAACGCGTACGGCGACTATTTCCGGGAGTTCTGCGGCGAAGTCAGGGAAATTTTTGCCTTTACCGCGTCCCGTCTGGCCGGTCAGGAGTGGGAAAAACGCCGTGCCGCTGCTGCCGCGGGTGAAGCAGGCCTGGATGCCTGCGCGGGCGAACTGACGCTGTCCCTGGCCGGACCCGCCTCGCGGTTTACAGAGGCGGAAAGGGCGAAGATTATGGAAACAAACAGCCAGAAGGAAATGTTTGACATTGTAAAAGGGGCTGCTTTTTTCCCGGAATCGGAGGAAGCGGGAAAATAAAAGTAATGAATTGCATTCGGGAGGGAATCGGTTATGCCAATCAACAAAAAAGAAATCACAAAAGATATGGTTATGAAAGCGATGAAATGCAAGTCCGTCGAGGAATTGACGGAACTGGCGAAAACCGAAGGTTTTGACATCACGAAGGAAGAAGCGGAAGCTTATTTTGCGGAGCTTGCCGACGTAGAGCTGGACGGCGAAGCGCTGAAGAGTGTGGCTGGCGGTCATGATTACTTTTGCTGGCACTGCCCGACGGATTTCGATTGTACTAAAAACAAATAGTGACTGAGGCTCATGGCGGCAACGTCAGCGTGGCTTATACGAAATAATAAAAGGCATTTAACAGATAACAGTTAAAGGAAACAGTTAAAGGAGAATCATGTTATGCCGGTCAACAGAAACGAAATCACAAAGGAAATGATTGCCAAAGCCATGCAAAGCAAATCCGCGGAGGAATTGATGGCGCTGGCGAAGAGCGAGGGAATTGAGCTCACGAAGGACGAGGCTGAGGCGTATCTGGCGGAGCTGGCTGACGTGGAATTGGACGGCAGGGAAATGAAGAATGTGGCCGGCGGCACATGCTATATGGCGGACGAACCCTGCAAAAAGTACAGCAACAGCTAAAGATTACAAAGTTATGATGGAGAACAGGGAATACAGATTTGCGCGGGAGGACATCGTTACGTTGCTTTGCGAGGTAACGTCGCAATATGCCAGACGGAACGGGCCTCCGCTGGACGTGTTGATTTACGGCGGCGCCGCGGTTACTCTCCGGCATAAATTCCGGACGGCGGCTAATGACATCGATTATGCGCTCCTGGAGCCGTCACCCCTGTTTGAGGACTGTGTGGAAGACGTTGGAAAAAAGTACAGGCTGCTTCCCTTTTGGATGCACAGGCTGGAGCGATTCGCGTCTGCCCCGCGCTTTCGTGAAAATTTTTACTGTCATGCCGATGTGCTCCGCCTGAACGCTGAGCCCGGCAATCTTTCTTTTCTGGTGCAGGATTCTGACTGGCAGCTTGCCAACAAACTCTGCTGGTTTCGCCGTTACAGGAAAAATGACGGCCGGGACATTGCAGGCATCCTGCAGGAACGGGATGGTGATACAGCAAAACAGATTTCCCGAAGTGTGCGGGATGTATTTGGCGGGGATGCAACATTTGCTTCCGATGGAACGATGCTGTCGGATGTACTGGAGCAGGGTATAACCCCCGGTGAACTGGCCGCCCGGCTTGACGGGCGCGCCCTGTATTATGAAAAGGTCTATCGCTGGCTGTTTCCCTTATTGCGCCGGAAAGATGATCCGGCCGCCCGGAAAATCTGTTGGGCGGAAAGTCTGTTCTGGAGAACGGAAGGGGACGTCCAAACCACGCTGGAACGGTACGGGATCCGTCTTTCCCCTGTCATCGTGAACCATATCGCCCGTGTGATGTTCAAACCGGAATTTTGGAGTTTGTTATAGTATGACAAATTCATATTTTATTCAACAGCCGTGGAGCAGGGAGGAATAATCATGAGAAGTTGTATAAGGACTGCATGGCTTACAGTGGTTCTGATGTTTGCCATGGTGGCAACGGCGCTGGCCAATTATCCCGGTACATTGGATGGTGGGAATCTTGTGCTGGTGGATGGCGGCATGGGCGTGGGATATTATGCAGACAGGTCATCGGTGAAGGTGGAGCAGTATGCGCCCCCAAAGTACCGGCTGGCCATCAATGTGGTGGGCGTAGAGTTCTCGGATGACTATTGGCGGAGCCATGAGACGTATATTGGCGGCCCGTACACTAAAGGTGACAGCTTTACGCTTACGTTCCGCTACAACTGGGACAGGAAGGTCATTTCCTACCAGCGGGGAAAGACCTGGCTGGATTGGGATGTCAACCGCGATTACAGCCATGCAGAGGGTGATCCCATGATTCCCTTTGCTGCAGAAGTTGCCTTTGTGAGCGCCTACAACAAGAGATTCTTTAATGACAAGCTGGGCTACAGCCCGGTGCTGAAGAAGCGTCAGCGGGTCATTGACGAACAGCTTTACCGCAGACTGGGGATTTGAAGTTAAGCGGGAACGACGGTGTAAGACGGCTGTTTAGGAAGGATTTCTGACTCAGGCGGGAAGAACAACCTGGAGAAAAGTACTGATTTTGTTAAGGAACCGATATGGAAAAGAAACGATGTAATTTCAGCTTCGGCGCAAAAGAATATCACGCAACGGATAAATTTGTGATATATCACGATACACGCTGGTGCAAGCCCGAGCACAGAGACCGGGAACTTTTTGCGATGTTGATTCTGGAAGGAATGCAGGCTGGCGTGAGCTGGAACCTTATTCTGAATAAAGAGGACAACTTCAGAAAAGCGTTTGACGGATTTGATCCGGAGATTGTAGCAAACTATGACGATGCAAAGCTGGAAGAACTGATGCAGGATCCCGGTATCATCCGTAACCGGCAGAAACTGAAAGCGGCCGTCACCAATGCAAAAGCGTTCCTGCAGGTGCAGAAAGAGTTCGGCAGCTTCGATACCTATATTTGGGGTTTCACAGGCGGAAAGGTGATCGACCATCATCTGGCGGACGTAAAAGATATGCCTGCAAAGGACGCGCTTTCCGAGAAGGTCAGCAAGGACCTTACGAAACGGGGGTTCAAGTTCGCAGGGCCTGTCATTATCTATTCCTACCTGCAGGGAATCGGGGTCATAAATGACCATTGGGAATACTGCGGCTACAGATAACCGGGGCAAGAGAAAAAACAACAGAAAGGAAGGTAATAGTATGCCCATCAACAAAGATGAACTCACAAAAGAAATGATTGAAAAAGCCATGCAGTGCAAAACCGCGGAAGAGCTGATTGCGTTGGCAAAGACCGGCGGCTATGAGCTGACTAAGGAAGAGGCTGAATCGTATCTGGCGGAACTGGCCGACATCGAGCTGGACGGGGAGACCCTGAAGAGGGTATCCGGCGGCGCTAAAGTCTGTTACAATGTTTTAAATTGCTGGACTAAAGTCAGAAATAATTAATCGTATTCTGCATCGTCAAAATCATATTTACTGCAACAGCCGTGGAATTTTTATCCGCGGCTGTTTTGTTTCTCTTCATCAAAACTTCATAAAATGCACCTGTAAACTGTGCTATAATATAGGTGCGGAAGGATTGTGCCGGTCGGAAAGACAGGTGCCGATTTGAAAGATTTTGATAAAATTGATTGGGATTCTTTAACCTTTGCCAATAATTACGTATTTCTGGAGGTAATGAACAACAAGAAACGTTGTCAGTACCTGATAGAGAGGATTTTGCACATACCCATTAAGGAAATTCTGCAGATTGTGGCAGAACGGCACACTAACAGCCCGAGGCTGAGCAGTAAAAGCATCCGGCTTGATGTGTATGTGGAAATTCCGGACGGAACAGTCATCGATCTGGAAATGCAGGTGACCGGGAAGGGCAGCACGATTTACCGGAGCAAAGATGAAGAAACGGTGGAGCGAGAACTCCCCTTGCGTACCCGGTATTACCAGAGCCTGATCAGTATGGACATGTTGCGCAAAGGGGTGAAATATACCAAACTGCGCAAGTCGTATGTGGTGTTTATCTGTACGTTTGACCCGTATGGAAAAGGCCTGCCGGTTTACCATTTCACGAATCGCTGCAGGGAAGACGATTCGTTGGAGATGGGAGACCTTACAGAGAACATTTTCCTGAATGCGAAGGCGGCGGATAAGACGGACGACAAAGAGTTGGCTGCTTTTTTGCGGTATGTGAACAGTGGTCAAATCCAAAACGAATTTACGCAGGAAATCGATGACGAGACAAAGAAGGTCAGGAACGATACAGATTGGAGGGAACGCGTCGTGACTTGGGAAATGGATTTGCGGATTATACAGGATGAAGCCAGGGAAAAAGGCTTGAAGGAAGGCAAAAGGGAAGGCATGACCCTTGCTAAGCAGGAAATCGCGGAAGCATTGCGCAAAAAGGGAATGTCTGAAGCTGAAATTGCAGAGGTGACAGGTCTGCCCGAAAAGAAAGAAACGCTGAAGTAAGGAAGCTCTTTTTCAGTTGTTTTTGTTAAAAATTATTAAAAGTTTTACGCATAACAGATGTTGTTATAAAAAATAAGACCGCACGATCCTTTCGCAGCGCCTGCCGTAAAAAGCAGGCGCTTTTTGTAACCATGTTGTCAGTTTAGCAGCCGCTTTACAAACCCCGCAGGAAGTACGGCAAAGTTTCCCCGGGTCCGTACAAATGGACACAAAAATATGGTAAAATTATTATGTAGATATCATGGACTCAGGTTGCATGATGATGTTTCACGTGAAACACATTGATTTACACAAAGAGGAAAAACAATGAATTACTTTGTCATTGATTTTGAGTTTACATTTTACAAAAGGCCGGTGGGAAAGCCCCGTGGCTTTTTCAATGAAATCATCGAGGCCGGCGCTGTGTTGCTTGATTCCCGGGGAACCGAAACCGGCAGGATGCATGCGTTTGTCAAGCCGCATTTTTATCCGAAACAGGCGAAAGACGCCTATGATTTCTGCATGATTACGGAAAAAGAAATGAAGAAAGCCATTGAATTCCCGGAAATGGTTAAACAGATTTCAGCTTTATTCGAACAGGGCAAATGCTATTTTGTTACCTGGGGCAACGAAGATTTCAGAGTCCTGGATACCGGCTGCCAGCGTCACGGCATTGAGAACCCCGTGCGCAGGGAGGACTGCCTTGATCTGGCGCTGGCCTACAGACTCTGGAAAGATGACAGTTTTACCACCGGCCTTAAAGCAGCCGTGGAAGAGCTGGATACCGGTTCGGAAGGACTCTGGCATACTGCGTATGACGATGCGTTTAACACCGGCAAGGTCCTCTTCAAATTACTGGAAAAAGGCTGGAGCCCGGAAGATTTCCTGACAGCTCAGGCGTTGAAAAACCAATAGTTGGCACTAGTTCTTTTCCTGGCTATACGAACAGGAAACGGATGGAGAAGACCGTAAGTCTTATGTAAAGAGGGAGGTCCTATTATGAACATCAAAAAACTTATAGCATCAGCAGTCACGGCACTGGCGGTCATGGCAGCAGCATCATGCTTCGCGCAGATACCCGAAACGGAACTGAACATTGGCGGCATAGAGCCCGGGCAGGACATTGGCTATACCGAACAGATTTACGGAAAACCCGGCAAGTTCGAAGACGAGGGATTTATCCGGGTTTACAATTATAATGATAAATTTATTGTAAGGGCAAAGCTGAACCGCGGTTTCAAAGTCACATCCGTTGCCATATATGAAAAAGGACTCACAACTCCCAGCGGGTTAACAGTTGGTGTACCATATAAAGAAGTGGCGAAACTGTTTGGCAAGGTAAAAGGGATTAAGTTCCAGGGCGAGGGAGTTGAAGCGAAGCTTAAGGGTTGTACAGACTACACGTATTTCAGCGGTGACAGGCAGGCAGTTTTCCTCGTAGGCAAGAAAGGTATAGTGCAGGCTATCAGGGTAGAGGAGCTGGACGAACAGAAGTACTTAGAAGCAAGAAGAAGAAAATATCAGGCGTGACGGACCCATAAAGATGGTTTGCTGAAGCAGAAGATATTGAGCCGGATGAAAC
>JAEEGK010018755.1_pt1 | contig 14922 bp, 12 predicted proteins | sample 8958771 | NCBI WGS metagenome assembly JAEEGK01 (sample SAMN16246547, study PRJNA631951) | gut metagenome | biome: gut microbiome; feature: rumen; material: SC-attached | host: Bos | place: Iran: Karaj | collected 2018-10 | reverse complement strand
AAATATATAATATTAAATATATTTGCAAATAAATATTTTTTTATTTATTATTTAAATTTGTTAATTAAATTAACTAAAAATATATTTAATAAATATAAATAATAATTTTAAAAAGCTGAATATATTCTTTTTTTATTATTAACTCTATTTGAAGATAGAACATTAATATTAGGTTTTATTATTAATCCCTTTGAATTATCATTTATAGTTTTAATATAATTATTATAATTAATTGTATTCAAATTTAAAAAAGGTTTTTTGTTTCTAACAAAAATATTATTACTTGCACTGAACCATTTTTGATTATTTTTATTATATAAATTTAAAGGATAAAAATATCCTGGTTCATCACTTATTTTTTTAATTTGATCTTTTTTAAAAACAGTGTCTATATAATCATTAAAATAATAATTTGAAAAATTATAATTGTATTTTTCTTTTTTATTATTATAAAATTCTTTATTTGAACTTTCTTTTATTTCAAATTGATTATTATTATTATTTTCATTATAAATATTATTATTATTATTATTTTTATAATTTGTTAAAGGTCTTTGTTTTATTTTATTTTTATCAAAAGAATCAAATTCTATTTTAATTTCTGAAACTAAATTTTTTTTTTCGTTTATTTTTTTAATTTTTTTATTATTATTAAATTTTCTTGAAAAAGAATCATTTTTAATTTCAATAGATTTTAAATTATTATTAAAATCATTCGAATTTTTATCATTATTTTTAGTTGTTAAAGGTCTAACTTCATTATTAATAATTTTTAAATTGTTTTTTACTACTCTACTAGTCAAAGGTCGTTGTAAATTATTTTTAATAAAAGGTTTGGAAACATTAGTTGAAATAGTAGTAGTTAAATTATTATCACCTGAACTAATATTTTCATTTTTCATATTATTATTATTATTATTAGAAATATTTCTTGAAGAAAAAAAATATTTTTCTTTAAAAATATTTAAATCTGGGTCATTTTCATCATAAGTTGAGCACTCTAATTTAGTAATTTCATTAATAGGTTCAATATAACTATGATTATTTTTTTTAATTTTGACATTTCTTTTTATATTAATGTCATTAAAATTAGCTTTTAATTTTATTTTCTTTTTATTTAAAATTTTATTACTATCTTTATAATCAATGTGCGTTTGTTTATAAATGCTTTTCAATAATGGAATTGCATTGTCTGATTTTCCTGCTATTATTAATTCTTGTTTTTTAATTATTAAATCATCTGAATTTATAATATCATTTAATTTTCTTTCTTTATTTTCAGATTTTCGATCTTTCAAAGAATTTTTTAATTTATCAGAATTTGTTTCAAATTTTGGTTTTAATAAAGGAAATTTTTTCATGAAAGATTTCAAATTTTCTTTATAATAATCATTAAAAAAATTAGAAAAATAAAAAGATTCATTTTTATTAATATTATTATTATTAATGTTTTTACATTTTAATAAATTAACATCTTTTTCTCTAAAAGAAGTTTCTTTTTTAAAAAATTTTTTAAAGTTTTTATTATCTAAATCAACTAATAAAACAGGATTTGGAAATTTTTTTAAATCTTCATCATTTTTTTGCGTTTCTTCATCTATCATAACAATTTTTTTTTGAGCAGGTTTTTTAATTTGAGTGTACTTATACATAGGAATTGAAGGATTAAATAAACTTTTCCAATTATAAATTTCTTCATCTGTGTTTTTTTCATATAAATGAACACTATTCATTGATTGTTTAATTTCCGGATTTTTTTCATAAGAAGGTTTTTTGTTATGTAATTTCAAAAAATTTATAAAATCTAAATGCGATTTTTTTATTGACATTTCAATATTTATATTATTTAAAGTTATATTAAAAAATAATACTAAAAAAAATATATTATTTTTATCATATATTAATTATATAACAATAATAATAATAGTTATTTAAATTAAATTTTATATGGTTGAATTTTTAGTGTGTTTCGGAAGTGATGATGAATCAAAAGAAAACAAAAGACGAAAACCAATAAAACATCATTATCAAAATAAACAAAGCAAATCTTTCACTTCTGAAGAAGAAAAAAATATTCATTTTATAAACAGAGAAAAATTACTTCAATCACCTAAATTATATAATGAAGAACTCGATTACGGTAATACAGAATATAAATTAAAGTTAATTAATGTAGATAGAATTAAATTACAAAAACGTATTACTCAAATGAAATTTAGATTACATGAAGGAAACGGAGAGTGTCATTATTTAATAGGTGTTGAAGATAATGGAAACCCAATAGGTATAAATGAAGTTGAAATGAAGGAAAGTATTGAAACAATTAAAAGAATGGTTCAAAATTGTAAAAATACAAAAATAACAAATATTGATTACTTAAAAGGTCAAAAAGGTTTCATTTCCGAAATCACTATCGAAGGTGATAAAATTTTTGTAAATTCTAATTATACATAATAGAATAATTAATTAAAATCTAAATTTAATTTCTTTGAAATTATTTAAGTATTTATACATAATTAAATTTTATTTTTATAATATAATATATATATATATAATAAAACAAAAAATCTATAAATTTAAAATTATTTAAACACTCATTTAAAATGGATAATTACATAAAATTAGAACTAATCGGTCGAGGTGGAAACGGAAATAAAGTTTATTTAGTAAAAGATTTAAACACAGGAATTAAATACGCATTAAAAAGAATTCATTTAGATTTTACTGAAGCGAAAGAAAAGGAAAAAAACGAACATGAAATAGAAATTTTTAAATCATTAAATCACCCAAATTTAATTCAATATATAACAAGTTTTTATGACACTAAAAAGCGTTTATGCATAATAATGGAATACGCAGATAATGGTGATTTATATAGCATAGTAAATAAACATCGACAAACAAAAACGTACATAAGCGAAGATTTAATATGGAAATTCACATTACAAATATTTCAAGGAATAAAATACGTTCATTCAAAGAAAATTATTCATCGAGACATAAAATGTCAAAACATTTTTTTAACTAAAAACGGAACTATAAAAATAGGTGATTTTGGTATATCTAGATTATTAAAAAATACAGTAGATGACTTCGCTAAAACACCAATTGGCACACCCTATTTTTTGAGTCCCGAAATTTGTAGTGGAAGTAAATATAATTTTAAAATAGATATGTGGATGATAGGATGTGTTTTATATGAGTTATGCACTTTACGAAAGCCTTTTGAAGCCACTTCAATTCCTGATTTGATAGAAAAAATAATAAACCAAAGTTATATTCCAATTTCGAAAAATTATTCAGATGAATTGAAATTTTTGATTGAAAAACTTTTAAATAAAGATCCTCAAATTCGACCTTCGATTAAAGAAGTATTAAATTTCGATTTTGTTGTGAATAAAATGAAAAAATATGGGTTCACTAAAATTTATGATGAAAAATGGAACGAATGTCCGAATTATGTAACTGAAGGAGAATTAAAAAAAAGTCCAACTTATAGTTTATTTAATTTGCAAATGGATAATTTAAATAAATATCAAGAAAATAAAGAAGAAAACGAGATTAAAATTAAAGATTTTGATTCAAAAAAAAGCATCACAATTGATGATAAAAATTTTTTTCAAGATGAACTTAAAAATCATATTAATGTATCTAAAAAAAAAAGCGGAAAAAATAATAATATTATTGTTTTAAATTTTGAAGAAACTATGGATTCAACAAAAAATGTTCAAATTAATAAAAAAGAAACACCTTCTGAAATTGTAAAAGGAAAATTATCTATTTTTTTTGATTTTATTGTTACTGTTTTTGGAAAAGAAAATACGGAAAAATTTATAAAAAATATTGAAAATAAAAATGGAGATTTAACAAATATTGATGAAGATATTAAAAATATTTTTGGAGAAGAAATTAATGAAAAAAATATTTCAAAAATTAAAAATTTAGCGAAAAAAATTGTAAAAGAATGTTATAATATTAAATAATAAATTATTATTATTATTATAATATAAAATATAAATTTTTTTTTTTCAAATAAATTTTAATTTTATTTGAAAATTAATTTTTATTTACAAAAATTTTATTCGAAAAAAGAACAAAATAATTTTTATTTGATAAATGTTCAATTACATTAAAAGTAGGAAAATTTAAATAATTAATTTTTATAGGAAAAAATCTTAAAATTAATTCTTTTTCTTTTTGAGGATTGATTAAACCAATTTCATAATTTTTAAATTCTGATAATAAATCAGGTAAATTTAAATAATTATTATCAATTTTTAAATCTTCAAAACTATTGTGAAAAATTAAAGAAAATTCTGAAGGTTTTTTATCTAAATTTTTAAATATTAATTTTGTATGAAAAAAATTAAAATTTATAATTTTTTCTTCTAAAATTATAAATTTTATGTTTATTTTATTATCAATGTCAGTTTTCCATTTTAAAATTACTTTAAATTGAAAATTTTCAATTTTTTTATTGGAATTTAATAATATTAAAAAAGGCGATTCTAAATTAATTTTTATTAATTCTGTGATTATTTTTTTATCTTTTGTTATTTTTTTTTTATTAAAATTTTCATCTAAAAAATCTTTTCGTTTTTTTGAAATTTTCGGAAAAATTTTAAATTTTGATTTTAAATTTTGAGACATGTATTTTTCAGTATTTTTTTCTAATTTAATCATTGAATTGCTGCTATTTGAAAAAAAATTATTTTCATTATTATTATTATTATTTTCAAATAAATTTTTAATGTTATTAAAAACATTTTCTTTTTTTGAATAATTAAAAATTTTTTCTGATAAATTTAAAAAATTTTTGTGTATTTTTAATGAAATATTAAATTCTTCTCCTGCTTTTAAAATAATAGGAAAATTTTTATTTAATAATTGAAAATTTAAAAAATTTTTTGGAACAAAAATTTCTTCTTTATTAATAAATTCTTCAAAATTATCTAAATTTAATCTCATTTTATAATCAATTTTTGTATTATTTTTATTAAATAAAATGTCATTTATTATAAAATCAATTCCAAAAAAAATTTTTTCGTTTTTTTCAAAATCAAAATCATTTTCAATAAAATTTAAAAAATTCGAATTTTTTAATGAAAAATCAAAAAAATTTATGTTTAATGTTTCATTTATTAATTTTAAATTTATTAAACTCAAATTTGGATTAATATCAAATTGTTTTATTTTAATAATTTTTAAAGGTTGAATTATTTTTATTCTTTTTTTTATTTTTTTAATAATATTTTTTTTATTTAAAATTTCATTGTAAAAAATCAATTCCGGAAAATCAATTTTTTCAAATAAAAAATTTTCTTTTTCATATGAAATAATCATATTAACATTTTTATTTAAAATATTTTCATTAAAAATTGATTTAATTTCATATTCAAAAATCAACAAATTTTCTTTTAAATATTTTTTATTTTTTAATATTAATTCATTCATACAAAAATTAGAATAAAAATTCCCAATAATTTTTTCATTTATTTTATTATTATTATTATTTTCATCATTTTCTTCAATTAATTTAAACTCAATTTTAACATTCAATTTTTCAATAATTTTCAATATTTTTTTCTCAGATTTCAACAAAACAAAAAATCTCAAATTTTCATTTTGAAAAACAATTTTCCTAAATTTAAAACAATCACAATTTAAAATATTATCAACATCAAATTCATTACTATCATTATTAATAGTATCTTCCAACGGAATTAAAATTTCCCCTACAAATTTATTATCATCATCCATAAAAAAAAAAAAATAATTAATAAATTAAAATAAAAAAATATTTAAAATAATTAAATAAAAAACTAATATTTAATTTTCCTCTTCAACCTCCTCATCAATCCACCTTATTCTTTTTCCTTCTTCCCATTCACCTTTTCTCCAAGAATTCGTATTAATATTAAAAAACTCACCTTCTCCATGTTGTTTCCCATTCTTCCAAAAACCTTTATATTTCCTACCATCTGCCCACTCAAACACACCATACCCATCCTTTTTATCATCTTTATAGTCACCCTTATATTTCCTATTATCCGGCCAAGTAAATACACCTTTACCATCCATTTTATTGTTCTTCCAATCACCTATATATTTTCTCTGATCTCCCCAAGTATATATACCTTTCCCATTAATGTTATTATCACTAAATTCACCATCATATTTACTACCATCCACCCACTTAAAAACACCATTTCCACATTTTTTACCCTGCTTATATTCACCTTCATATGAAGCTCCGTCAGGCCATGATTCTTTTCCTTTTCCATCTTGCTTATCTTCTTTCCAATTTCCTTCATATTTCGCCCCATCGGTATGAGTATATACTCCATGTCCATGGGCCTTATCATCTAACCATTCTCCATCATATACGTCTCCATCTGCGTGAATTAATTTACCTTTTACATTTGCTTTATCGTTTTTCCAATATCCTTCATATCTAGACCCATCTGTCCATACTTGTATACCTCTTCCGTGACGGAAACTTGTGGTGGGACCCGTGCTCCATTCTCCATAGTATATAGCATGGTTCTCATATTCTACGGACTGCTTTAGCTCGACTGGAACTCTGTCGTCTAAGGGAGGGTATTGTTGAAATAGACGGTTTATGTCTTCGTCGGTTATTTTGTTTTGGTTTATCGCTGTGTATTTTGTGGAGGAAATGTTTTGAGTTTGACGGTTTGGATTGTTTTGAAATAAAAGATTGTTATTTAATTTGTTTCGTAAAATTGTGCCTTTTATGTTACTTTGAAGTTTTATTAAATCGTTCATTAATTTTGGTGAATTTTTAAATTTTTGAGTGATTGAATTTATGTTATTATCGTCGATTTGATTTTCTTCTGAAACTTTTACACAACAATTTCCCATTTTTATTTATTAAAATTAATTTAATTTAATATTATTATTATTAATAATAATTATAATAGAAATAAAATAATATTTAAACACATGTTTAAAATTGATAAAAATATAATAATAATAATAATAATAATAATAAAATAATAATAATAATAATTTGAAAAAAATAAATTAATAATATGTATTTTATCTTCATATTTTTTATCATAATAAAATCTTTCAATTCTCTTAATAACAATATTAATAACATAACAAATTCAATAAAATTAAACAACACTTCTTTAAATTACATAAAAAATTCTCATATTTACTCATTTTCAGATGAAGCTGCGCCAGGATCAGCAATGACTGATCCAGGTGATTCCGCTCCGTTCGCTGATTATTTTAATAATTTCAATAAAAAAATAGAAAAACCTGATTTGAAAGAATATGAAAACAAAAACGCTCCAGAACCTTTTCAAAAAGAATCCGATGTTAAAAAAGAATTTCAAAAAAAATCAATTGCTGATAAAGAAAATATTAAAGATCAATTAATTGAAAGTTTTATTTCAACGACAATAAGATCGTCATTAAAAAATTCCAAATACTTAAAAAGTGGAAATTATACTTATTATGCAATAAAAATTTCCAAAGAAGTTTCAATGAATTTAGGAACGAAATTATTATTTATAATATTAAAAGGAAAAGTTAGAACAGTTGTGCAATTATGGTTTTTTGTAATAACAACATTTTATGAAAATATTCATAAAACTTTAATTGAAGGAATTTTTAATACAATTTTATTTTTAATTAAAATTTTCATTTATGGATTTTTACATAAATTATCAAAAAAAATCAGTAAAAAATTAATAATTAAAAGTATTTTATATGGAATTTTTACTTATTTAATTGAAATTTTAATATTCAAATTTAAACCATTAATAAGCGATATTCTAATTGTAAAATAATAATAATAAAAATTTAATTTAAATTTAAATTATTATATTTAATTATAATTTTAATATTAAATAATTATTAAATTTTGAGTCATTTAAAATTATTAAAAACAATTTTAATAAAATGAATCAAAAAAATTTATTTTCTTTTATTTTTAATAATAAAATAAAAAATCCTTTAAATTTAGTTCAAACTTTTCTTCAAAAAAATTCGATTGATTTTAAAAATATTGAATGTTATGATTTTGAAAATGAAGAATGTAAAATTTTATTTAATTAAAATATTTTTAGTCATTGTAAATTTTACAAGTTCTTCTTCAAATAAAGAGACATTAGAAAATTTGTCATATCAACATAATCAAGATTTTTTTCAAGGAAATTTAATACGATTTTTTCCTTGGCCTTTAAATTTATTAAACCCAACTACCAAAGACCCTTCTTCTAATGAAATTGAATATGAAATTCAATATGATGAAGTTATGAAAACTGACTATTTACGAAGACCAGGTGAAGAAGGTTTAATATACATGAAAAAAGATGTAATAGAAAAACAACGAAGTGTTTGTTCCTATTTAATAAAAAAAATCGGAAGTAACTTAATGAAAGGCAAAAGCATAATGAACATAAGTTTACCAATAGACATATTCGATGCTCGTTCATTACTAGAACAATGGGTATGGCAAAACGGACTAAGTTCCGAAATATTAGAACTAGACGAAAACATACCAGCAATCGAAAAATTAAAATATAGCACAGTTTTCGCCCTATCAAAATTTCATTTACAAGGAGCTCCATTAAAGCCATTTAATCCAATAATAGGTGAAACATTTCAATGTAAATTAAACGATAGTAATTATTATTTAGAACAAATCGCACATCATCCACCCATTTTTCGATTTTATGCTAAAGGGAAAAAATATAAATTATTTGGATTCGAAGAAGCTTCAGCATCGACGGGTGTAAATTCATTAACTGTTTATTATAAAGGTAATTTTTGCATTGAATTTTCAGATCAAACTCAAAATGTTATTATTTATCCCACATTAACTTTCAATGGAATAATAATGGGCGATAGAAAATCTTTATTTAATGATAAATTAGTTGTCTTCGATCAAAGAAATAATTTAATTTCTGTTGTTGAATTTGAAAAGAAAACGAAAAAAAAATTGTTGGGTATTATTAAAAGTAAAGTTAAATCTACTAAATTTCCGGATTATTTTAGTGGAGGAATTTTTAAAATGTCTGATTTTAAAATAAAACAAATTAATAATGATTTAATTAATGATATTAATGATTTAGATAGTAAAAAAAAACTTTGTAATATTGAAGGAGCATTTTTAGATGAAATTATGTTTGATGATAAAGTTTATTATAGTTTTGATAAAAGCGTTTTTCCCAAATTTTTTAGAGAAAATTTTGTTTTGCCTTCTGATTCTTGCTATAGAAAAGATGAAATTTTGTTCAAAATGAAAGAAATGGATTTGTGCCAAAAATATAAAATTTTATTGGAAGAATTACAAAGAAAAGACTATAAATTAAGAGAAAAATATAAAAAAAAATAATTTTTTTAATATAAATTAAAAATTTTTTTATTAATATTGAAATTATAATATTTTAATTTTATTTATATTATTATTATTATAATTTATAAATAACAAAAATAATTTACCTTATTAATAATATTTTTATTATAAATTAAAATTTTCTTCTAATTTAATTTCCTTACAAATATTATTATTATTTAAATTATAATTATTAATAAAATTATTAAAATTATTATTATTATTATTAAAATTATTATTATTAAAAAGATTATTAATTAATGCGTTGCCTGTTATTTTTGCAAATTGTTGATTTAAATATAAAACTTTATTATCATATTCACCTTCTCTTAAATTAGGAAAACTTAAAAATAAATAATTAGTAAAAACTCTATGAAAATAATTAATACATGGAAATAAATGAGATAAAAATTTAAATAAAATATTCTCTAATTTTTTTTGATTATTATTTAATTTATTAATTTCTTCTTGTAAAATATAATTTTTTAACATAATATCTTTATAATAAAAATTTAAAAATTCACTTTTTCCTTCTAATATATTAATATTATTTTTAATTTTACTTAATTTTTTATTTAATTTTTGAATAATAATATTCAAACTTTTCATACAATTCACAGATTCAACAGAATCTTCAATTCCTTTTTTTCTTTTTAATTTATTTAGCAAATTTTTTTTAGCTTTAATAAAAAATTGATTACTAAATTCATATTGATTACTTTTAGTTTTAGTAAATCCATAAGAATTTAATTGTCGATTGAAAGAACTAAACAATTTTGTATCAAATTTTTTAGGAAGAATTTCATAAATAAACTTATGAATATCTTTAATAATAAACGAAAGTCCATCTTCAGTCCATGTTATAATATGTGAATTATTTTCGTTATTAACTAAATCATATAATTTTAAAGGAAAAGGTGGAATTTTATTTTTTTGTTTTTTCATATAATTTTCTTTTGTCTTTTATTTTTTTTATTTAATATTTATAAAAAATAATTAAATTTATTAATTTTTAAATGTCAAATGAAATAGAAATTCAATATTGGAATGGAAATATTTTAGGATGGAACAAAAGAAAAATAATATTAAACGAAAAAGAAAAAGAAATAATAATAAAAAAAGAATCAATAAATTTTGCGGAAAATATTCAAATTAAATTTAAAATGAGCAACATTGAAATTCGAAAAATTTTAAATGAAAAAAACGAAGAAATTTTTTTAATAGAAACGATTAGTAATAAACATTATTTAAAATTTAATAAAACTGAAGAAAAAGAAAAATTTGTTGCTTTTATTAAAAAAAATAAAGAAAAACAAAACATTTATTCAATGGAATTTAAAAAATTAAAAATGGAAATCGAAAAAAATAATCAAAACGAAGATAATAAAAATATTAATATGAAAAATATAATAGAAAATGATTTAAAATTATTCGAAAATTATTTTTTAGAAACAGAAAAAAAAATCGAAACAATCGATAAAGAAACTAATAATAAAAAAAAAAATTATCAACTTTTTTACGAAAACATTAAAATCATCAACAACGATTTTTTACATGATTTTTACGAATTCAAAAAACATTTAAACATTTATTTAAACAACATTTCATTATTATCAGAAAACAAAGAATCAACCGAAAATTTAACAAAAAGTTTAAAAATCGAAGAATTTTTTCCCATAAAAAACATAAGTCGAAAATATTCAATAATTTCTTCAGTAATCGAAAATAAAAACGACTTTTTAAATTTCATATCAACATTTTCCTCAAAATTCATTGATTTAAACAGCAACAATTTCGAAATTCGAAAACAACTTCCATCAAAAATCGTACAAAATCAAAACATGCTATCCGAATTAATAACAGTAATAACAAAAAAAACAGCATTGCCAATTTATTTCAACGAACCAATTTCAATGCTTCAAAAACAATGCGAAAAATTCTTTTTCCCTTTTTTAGATAAAGCATGTAACAATGATGATATATATATGCAATATATAAACATATCTAATTTTATTTTTTCAGAAATTTTTATTAATTTAAATCGTACTTTAAAACCTTTCAATCCAATCATAGGCGAAACATACGAATTTTTTAATAAAGATTTTAAATACTTCGCTGAACAAATCAGCCACAATCCACCAATTTCTGCCTATTATTGTGAAAATAATAATTTTATATGTTTTACAGACACAAATTCGAAAAATAATTTCAAATTTTTTAAAGGTTGCTATGAATTGAATTTTTTCACGAAATTTCAAATTTATATTAAAAAATTCAATAATTTTTTTTGGTTTAATCTACCTAATTTAAATATGAAAGGAATCATATCTAAAAAATTATATAATGACTATAGCGGAAAAGTAGTTATTCAAAATCATTTGTTTAATAATGTCAAATGCGAAATTGATTTTGATGATTTTGATATTGATGGAAGAATTTATGAAATAATAAACGAAGAAGAAAAAACTATTTATGAAATAAAAGGAGATTTAAAAAAAGAAATTAATTATTTAAAAGATGAAGTTGTTGTTGAAAAATTAAAAAATGAATTTAATGATATTAATAATAATAATGAATATTTTTTCCCTGAATTTTCTTGTCAATTGAATGATTTAAATGAAAATGATAATAATATGAAAAATTTACCGAAATTTGATTCGAGATTTAGACCAGATATGCGAGAATATGAAAAAGGTAATGTAAAAGAAGCACAAGAAATTAAATATAAATTAGAACAAAAACAAAGAGAAAAATTGAAAGATTTTGTTTTTGTTCCAAAATATTTCGAAAAAAAATTTAATGATATTATAAATGAAGAAGTTTATATTTACAATGGAAAATATTATGATGATAAACTTAATAATACTTTCAATATAAAAAATGATTTTCAAGATAATGATATTTTTACCATATAAAATTATAGTTAAATTAATATTATATATAAAATATTTAATAATAATAATAAAAATAATAAAAATTATTCTTTTTTATTAGTCAAATCCTTCGTTGCATAAGGACTTTTTTTCTGCAAAGAATAATATATATTAGCATATCTAGTTTCTTCACATGTATTTTTTGGTAGTCTTCCTATACTATTCAAACCTTCAACTTGTTCCCATCCAATTTCTTGTGCAGAGGTCATAGGCCACTTATATTTTTTATTAGGCGAATCAGCTAAATCACTTGCTATTTTTTTTTTAACTTCCTCAGGAACTTTTGCAGCTTTTAAAGCAAAATTTAAATTTTCTGGGTCAACATTATTTGGTTTAATAGTGGTTATTTTAACTATTAATTTATTAATATATATTAATAATATAACTTACGAGTTTTTGGATTTAAATGAAAGTTCGTATTAATTGAATAAAAACGTTTATCTCTTTTTATAACTTCGTTAATTAATGCGCCTTGTTCAATAGAACTTTTTTTATTTACTTTTCCATCGTCCATTAAATTAATTTATATAAAATTAATAATTTAATAATATAAAAATGAGTAACTGCGAGTTATGTAAAAAAAACAATTTCAAATTATTTAATTTTTCTTGTAAGCAGCATTTTATATGTTTAAATTGTGTTTATGAATCGATTTTAACTTCGAATTTTAATAATTTAAATTTAAGGGAATTTTTTTTAATTTGTCCTCAATGTAAAAATGGTGAATTTAAACTTTTAAATGAAGATTTAATTAATGATTTAAATGAATTGATTGAAAATCAAAAATTTTCTTTTCAAAAATGTGAAAAACATAATAAAAATCTTAATAATTTTTGTGAAAAATGTAATAAATTTTTTTGTGATGAATGTTTAATTAATTTTCATAATGATTATTTTCCTGAACACATTATTAAAAATAATATTATTTCAAAAAAATCAACGAATAATTTTCAAAATTATGAAGAATTTAAAAATTTTTTAGATAATAAAAAAAAAGAAATTTTCGATGAATTAAATAATAATAATATTTTTTTCATTAATCAAATAGATGAAATTATTAAAAAATTTCAAGAATTTCGAAATGAAAAAAAAAACGAAAATGAAAATTTAAAAAGCGATTTTAATAAATTTTTCGATATTATAAATAAAATTTATTTCATTTATTTCACATCAAACGACGAAAAATTTAATATTAAAAATTCAATTTCCGAAATTAAATTAATAAAAGAAAAAAACACATTAAATTTCAATGATATTTTAAAACAAATTTCAAACCAAAATTCAAACAATGAAGATAATAAAAAATTAGATTTATTTTTCGATAAAAACAACGACATTAAAAAAATCTTAACATTAAAAAACGAAGATGGAATAACAAAAATAATCAAACTAAATTTCCCAGAAAATAGTTTCGCAACAGCAGGAAAAGACTCAAAAATTTTAATATACACCGATTATAATTTATCATACAAACTAGAATCACACAAAAGTTCAATTTGGAGCTTATTTCAAAACTCAAATAATCTTCTCTTTTCAGGCAGCAGCGACAAAACAATCAAAGTTTGGAAATTAGAAGAAACTTCCGGAATTAATTTATTTACATTAAAAGGCCACAAAGGAATAATATATTCAATATCTGAACTAAAAAATAAAGATATAATATCAATCTCAGATGATAGAACAATAAAAATATGGAAAATTTTCGAACAAAAATGTATTAAAACTTTATATTATGATTTTCCATTAACCTGCCTTTGCATATGTCCCTACAACGATGATTTAATATATACCGGAGATGAGAATAATATGATATCTATTTGGAACATTAAAACTGAAGAAATAATTTTCCAATTCAAAGCACATAATAGTACCATTTGGAGCTTAAATTTATTCGATAATGAGAGATATCTAATTAGTGCTGGAAGTGATGACTCTATTAAAATATGGGACATATATGATAACTATATAGAACTATGTTCGATAGATGAACATACGAATACTATTTCTAATGCGATAGGTATGAAAAATGGGATGGTTTTAAGTTCAAGTTGGGATGGTTCTGTTAAAGTTACTAACCCTTTGACTAAAGAATGTTTTTTCGATTTGAAATATCATAATGGAATTGTTTGGGATGTTGTTGAGTTAGATGATGGGAATATTGTTTCGGTTGGAAATGATGGGTGTATTAATGTTTATGAAAAAAAATAATTATTTGTTTTTATTTATAAAAATTATTTAATTATTTTTTATATTTTATTTTTTTATTTTTAAAATTATTATTATTTGAAATTTATTTTATTGTTATTTAATTATGTTATAATTAAATAAAAATATGTTTAAAAATAAATTCGAAACGAAAAAAATTAATTTAAAATATGATTTAGATAATAATACAAATCGAATTGATATAAAAAATAATCAAAAATTTTCAAGTAAATATATAAATGATTCTGATAATAATATTATTGAAAATAAATCAACAATTTTTCAAAATGATTCTCAAATAATTTTGAACGAAAATTTGAATATAAAAAATATTAAAGAAATAAAAATATTTCCAAAAAAATATTTTAATGATAATTTTAATAATAATAATAATAATAATAATAATAATAATAA
>JAEEGK010018750.1_pt1 | contig 14926 bp, 11 predicted proteins | sample 8958771 | NCBI WGS metagenome assembly JAEEGK01 (sample SAMN16246547, study PRJNA631951) | gut metagenome | biome: gut microbiome; feature: rumen; material: SC-attached | host: Bos | place: Iran: Karaj | collected 2018-10 | reverse complement strand
AAGTATATCAAGAATTTCTCTTTGTTTTTCTTCCATGACTTTTGCCTCAGCTTCCGTCATGTGGTCAAACCCAAATAAATGTAACATACTATGGGCTATAAGAAAAGCATACTCTCGAAGAATTGAATGTCCGTACTCCTCAGCTTGTGAGTAAATACGAGGAACATTAAGGACTATGTCTCCAAGAATTACTTCTCCTGTCTCGGGATTAAATAAATCATCATTGGCCTCAATGCCACTGAAGTCCCCTGGAGTATCGTACTCAATCATAGGAAATGAAAGTACGTCTGTAGGGGCGTCTATATTTCTAAATTCGTTGTTAATAGATTGAATGCCATCATTGTCTGTAAGAGTGACGCTAATTTCAGCTTCAAACGGAAACTTTAGATGGTCCATAGATGTATTTATAACATCTCTTGCCACCTTTTCATAATCAAAATCAAATTTAGCATCGCACTCATTTTCTAATAAAATTGTCATGCTAATATATCCTCATTTGCAAGTATTTCTCTAATTACAAGGAAATTGTTCATGGTAAGACCAGAATTGTCATAAAAGCCCTTCTGAGAAAGCTCATTAATAGTCTGATAAATTACCATGTTTTGGTTCCAATTACTGCTCATGGAATCAGCATCAAAAAGCTCCACCTTAGTTGTTACAGCGTCCACCATATGAACTATAGCGGACTCCTTGGAGCTTGGAAGACAAACAATTCCACCGTACTCAGAAAGAATTTGAATTACATCATTTGGAAAACAGTAATCGTTGGCAAGCTTGATTGCGTTGTCAATCATTGGCTCCCCAACTATTTTGCCAAGACGATAATAAAACCCACTACATGCCGCTAAAGAAGCATTGCAATCTATTGCCAGAGCACATTTTCTTGAAAGATCAGAAACTCTGCTTGCATGGGTAAATTCTATAAAAGAAAAATTGCGAATCTCCTTATACAAGTCGAAATCAGAGCTTAAAAACTCTTCGTAGGTTTCCTTTTGGGATACCTCAACATACCTTCCAAGTATTGGCACTAACACAACTGAAATGCCGCAGGCCAATACGCCGCAAAACACACCATATACAAACACCATCAAGGTCAACTCAAGGAAGTTAAAATAATAAAAAATGATAGATGTCAGCACTGTAACTGAAAATATGATGATAAGTGAAAATAGCTTTTCAAGCATCTCTTCTGATTGCAAAAGATGTGAAAGTATATTTCCAAATGAAATCAACGTCACATAGCAAAGCACCATATATATGTTGTAATCTCCACAAACTGAAGCCAAAACTACAAAGTACAGGCTAAGGGCATTGGCGGCGCTGTCATCAAGCACGGAGCCTGCCACAATAGGTAGAACTATAAATGGTGCAAAAAAATCTGGTGCAAATTGAACATATAGCAGAACTAAAATCCATTCAATCAGAACAACCAATGTTATTTTACCATAAGTTATATAGTTAAACTCAGGTAATTTTCCGGTAAGCCTTTTTCTTATGATTAAAAGCAAAAATAATAAGAAAAAGCATATATTTATAGAAAAAATACAAATGTATTTATCTATCAAAACAGAAGCAAGGCCGCACATTAACGTATTTCCGATAATGAAAATCAAAGCCATGCCTATAGCATATCCTAGTCGAGTAACTGAAAATCTGTTAGTATGTTTCATCTTCCTGACCTTTTGTTCTTGCTCTCCCCTTTAGATTTCTTTTCATGAACCTCATAAGCATTGACAATCTTTTGTACAAGTGGATGTCTAACTACATCCTTAGAATCTAAGGTACAAATCTTGATATCATCAATGTTTTTCAAAATTTTCATAGCATCATCAAGACCGGATTTAACACCATGTGGCAAATCCTTTTGAGTTTGGTCACCAGTAATAACAGCCTTTGAACCAAAGCCAATTCTGGTAAGAAACATCTTCATCTGAGCCGGTGTGGTATTTTGAGCCTCGTCCAATATGATAAAGGCGTTATCTAAGGTACGACCTCTCATATAGGCAAGAGGTGCAACCTCGATTAACCCCTTTTCCATGTTGCGTTGGAAGGTCTCACCACCCATTATCTGATAAAGTGCATCATATAAAGGTCTCAAATAAGGATCTACCTTGCTCTGTAAATCTCCAGGCAAAAATCCAAGCTTCTCCCCCGCTTCAATGGCAGGTCTTGTGAGAATGATTCTAGAGACCTCCTCATTTTTGAATGCTGTTATGGCCTTTGCCATGGCAAGATAAGTCTTACCTGTACCAGCTGGACCAACTCCAAAAACGATCATGTTGTTAGTAATTGCATCAACGTATTTCTTTTGGCCAAGAGTCTTTGGTGCAACAGGCTTACCTGTTGTAGTGTGACATATAATCTCGCCTCTGGCTTCAGAAACATCGTGATTTTCTAATTTCTCTTGTTCAATTGACATAACGTAATTTACATCCTGTATGGTTATTATATTTCCAGCTTTGGATAACTCTAAAAGCTCATCTACTATGATGTTGGCATGCTCGACATGGTTACGCTCACCTATCAACTTGATGCTGTCATCTCTAAGGACAAAGGAAATATTCATGCCCTTTTCGATAGCCTTTATGTTTTTATCAAACTGTCCAAAAATGTTATCAATATGCTCAGCCGGAATATTGATGTTTAAAGAAAAGTCGCTCATATTATTCAACAATATCTATTATAAGTTTCATGTGGTCACATTTATCAGGTGAAATGGTAGTTGCATTTCTAATCATTTCTTCTGCATGACTAGCCTTGTCTAAATCATTGGCATGAATGTAGCAGATAGGCTCTCCCGCTTTAATCTCGTCCCCTACCTTTTTGTTTAGAACAATGCCAACAGACATGTCTATAACATCGTCAAATGTCTCTCTACCGCCTCCAAGATACATAGAGGCAAGTCCAATAGCCTCAGCCTTAATTGCGTGCACATAGCCAGATTCTGAGGCGTTAACAGGAATTATGTGCTTAGCTGGTACAAACTTGTTTACATCCCTAGCATAGCTGTCATCTCCGCCCTGCACCTTGATAAACTCAACAAACTTATCGTAAGCGCTGCCATCTAAAATTGCCTGCTCCATAAGCTTCTTGGCTTTGGCTTTGTCAGTCTCTATTCCAGAAAATACTATCATCTGAGAACCAAGGGCATAGACAACCTCCATCAAATCCTCTGGGCCTTGGCCCTTAAGAGCATTGATAGCCTCTATAACCTCAAGGTTGTTTCCAACAGCAAATCCTAAAGGCTCATCCATATTAGTAAGAACAGCGGCAATCTTTTTATCTGCGCGCTTTCCTATATCAACCATAGACCTAGCAAGCTCTAAGGCTGATTCTTTGTTTTTCATGAAGGCACCATCACCTACAGTAACATCTAAAACAATGGCATCAGTGCCAGCTGCAAGCTTCTTGGACATAATGGAGCCAGTAATAAGAGAAATCTCGTCTACTGTGGCCGTAACATCTCTGAGAGCGTAAAGCTTTTTGTCTGCAGGAGCAAGATTCTTAGATTGACCTGTAACAGCAATCTTGATTGAATTGACCTGCTTAATAAAATCCTCCTCGGACAAAGCTGCATCAAAGCCAGGAAAAGCCTCAAGCTTATCTATAGTACCACCGGTATGACCCAGTCCTCTGCCACTCATCTTGGCAACAGGAACACCAATTGATGCAATTATAGGTCCAAGTACTAAAGTAACCTTGTCGCCTACACCTCCAGTAGAATGCTTGTCAATCTTTATGCCATCAATAGAGGATAAATCCAAAATATCGCCAGAGTCGCGCATAGCCATAGTAAGGTCATAGCGCTCTCTAACATTCATCCCCTTGAAATATATAGCCATCAATAGAGCTGAAATCTGGTAATCAGGTATCTCCCCTTTGGTATAGCCATCAATAATGTGATAAATCTCCTCTGTTGAAAGCTCCTCACCCATTTTTTTCTTTTCAATCAAATCGTACATTCTCATGATATAAATCCCCTTTATAATTATTTATGATATGGTTCATTCTTCATGATACGCATAGCTCTGTAAATTTGTTCTAGCAATACAACTCGCATAAGTTGATGTGGAAATGTCATCTTAGAAAATGAAAGCAAATGATTGGCCCTTGATAAAACGCTATCTGATAAGCCAAGGGAGCCACCTATTACAAAAACAATAGAGCTTTGCCCTCTCACCATTAAATCTTGTAAGTAATTAGAAAAAGCAACGGAATCCTGTTGCTTACCTAAGATTGCCAAGGCTATAACAAAATCTCTATCACTGATATGCTTGAGAATTCGCTCCCCTTCTGTATTCTTTATCAAATCAATCTCATTGTCTGACAAATCCTCAGCAGTCTTTTCGTCTGTCACCTCAACTATATTTAAAGAACAATATTTAGATAGCCTTTTTGAGTATTCTAAAATGGCCTCTCTATAAAACTTTTCTTTAATCTTTCCAACGCATAGAATCTTTACATTCATGCTTTATATTTTAGCCCATTTGCCCTTTTTAAACAACAAATTAGCCTTGAATTTACATTATTTTAATAACTTTAAAATCTAGTTATAAAATGAAAAAAGACACGCCTGCGGTGACGTGTCTTTTAAAGGGAGAATAATGTTATGAAAAATGTATCTCTATTTGAGATGCCTTTATCATACTAGTTATTTTAAAATAAAGCAATAGCAAAAAGTGAATTATCTGTGAAATTAGCACAATTTACAATTTTTAGGCCAAAAAACGCTAATAATTGTACTCTCCGCGGTATACCTGGCTAACATTTCCATTGGAATCTACTATAACAACCGATAAAACACTAGAGCCTTGAATAACCGGAAATGGTTCTGAATATAAAATACCATTTTCTGCTGGATTAGTTCCGTCCCAAGTGTAATATGCTTTTGCTCCGTCGGGAACTTTTATTGTAATCATAGTCTTTTCGGTGAATGTTCCACCCGCAGGTGTAACCTCAGGCATATTTGGCTTCTCGTAAGCTATAGTATATGTTTGAGAAGCGACTTGCGAATACTCACCATCCGAACTTTGTACTACTGCTTTAACTTCTGTTGTTCCCTCAGTCAATTTTATTGATTTTTTGTACAATTTACCTGATATAGTAGGATTTTTGCCATTTAGAGTGTAAAACACTAAATTGTCGTTAGTTGTTTTAAAATCTAAGAAAATATCCTCATTGTACTTGCCTCCGGCATAACTAAAGGTAGGAGGAAGAATAATATATTTACTAATCAGCTGATAAATATCATCATTCGGTGCGGATTCAGAAAGCTTATAAATACTATCCTTGTCGTTTAAAGCATCATATGACTCTAATATGTAAGTATAAAGCCTCTTATTGTCAGGCTGTTGCTCCAACGCCTCATTAAATAGCGCCAAGGCATTTGTGTAATCCTTAACATTAAAATACATGCGGCCCAAGCCATAGATAGCTTCAAAGGAATTCTCATTTAGCTCGTAGGCCTCTTGATAATAACCAAGGGCCTTAGCGTACTTCTTGTCAGCCTCAGCAGAAATAGCCATATTCATAAGGTTATCATAGGTATGAGAACCGATAAATGGGAAGATAATACATATACCCATAATAACAATTGCAAGAAATACAACTATCTTTAGCCAATAACGCTTCATCCCCCAAAACACACTAGCCTTAGCTGATGGCTTGGTGGATGTAGTATGTACCTCTTCCTTTTCAACTGTATTATAAACTCCTGTGGCGAACTTATCCTCTTTAGCCTTTTTCTTGTCCTCAACTACTTTGCTTAACAATTCCTCTTCCAAAACATTGTAATCAGGCACAAGCTGAATAGGCTCCCCGCAATTCGGGCAGTATAAAAGCTTTGATTCAATTTCTGCACCACATTTTTTACATTTCATAGCATTTAGAAAAGTCCTGTAATTATTCCGTCGTCTGTAACATCAATATTGTTTGCTGCAGGAACCTTTGGAAGTCCTGGCATTGTCATGATACTACCTGTAACTGCAACAACAAATCCTGCACCAGCTGAAGCATAAACTTCACGAACATTAATTGTAAATCCTTCAGGTCTACCAAGCTTTGCAGCATCATCAGATAGAGAATACTGAGTCTTTGCCATACATACTGGGAAATCTCCCATACCAAGCTCTTCTATTCTCTTTAACTCCTTAAGGGCTGCAGCCGAATAAGTAACATCATCAGCACCGTAAATTTCCTTGGCAACTGTTTTAATCTTGTCTTGAAGAGAAAGCTTATCGTCGTATAATGGCTTGAAGTTGCTCTCTTTATTTTCAAGAACATAAAGCACCTTCTTAGCAAGCTCTACGCCGCCTTCGCCGCCCTTTTCCCAAACTTCAGAAAGAGCAAACTCGCAACCTCTCTCCTGGCAGAAATCTCTAACATAATTAGTCTCTGCCTCTGTGTCAGTAACAAAAGAATTGAGAGTAACTACAACAGGTACTCCATACTTCTGTAAGTTTTCAATATGCTTTTCAAGGTTAACTATACCCTTCTTTAAAGCATCTAAGTTCTCGTTAGTAAGCTCAGCCTTTGGCACACCACCATTGTACTTAAGAGCACGTACTGTAGCAACCAAAACAACTGCATCAGGCTTAAGGCCCGCCATGCGGCACTTGATATCAAAGAACTTCTCCGCACCAAGATCAGCACCAAATCCAGCCTCTGTAATAGTAATATCAGCAAGTTTCATGGAAGCCTTTGTTGCTCTAACCGAGTTACATCCGTGAGCAATATTAGCAAATGGACCACCGTGAACAATTGCTGGTGTATGCTCAAGTGTCTGAATAAGATTTGGCTTAAGGGCATCTTTCAAAAGGGCTGCCATAGCACCAGTAGCCTGCAAATCATCAGCAGTAACTGGCTTGTTATCAAAAGTATAACCAACGATAATTCTACCAAGTCTATCCTTCAAATCCTTCATGTTATCTGCAAGACAAAGGATAGCCATAATCTCAGATGCAACAGTGATAACAAAATGGTCTTCGCGAACCATTCCATCCATCTTAGAGCCAAGACCTACAACAATATTTCTAAGATCTCTATCATTCATGTCAAGGCATCTCTTCCATACAATTTGACGTGGATCAATTCCAAGTGCATTTCCCTGCTGAATGTGATTATCCAACATTGCAGCGAGAAGATTATTTGCAGATGTAATTGCATGGAAATCTCCAGTAAAGTGAAGATTCAAATCTTCCATTGGTACTACCTGTGCGTAACCACCTCCTGCGGCACCGCCTTTAATACCGAAACAAGGTCCAAGTGAAGGCTCACGAAGAGCAAGGCAAGCTTTCTTGCCAAGAACTCCCATAGCCTGACCTAAACCAACTGAGGTTGTAGTTTTTCCTTCACCAGCTGGTGTAGGATTAATAGCTGTAACAAGCACAAGCTTGCCATCTGGCTTGTTTTCGATTTTAGAAAGCAATTCATCAGAAAACTTAGCCTTGTACTTACCGTAAAGCTCTAAATCATCCTCAGCTATATCAAGGGATTTAGCCACCTCCTTGATATGAATCATTTTTGCTTCTTGAGCGATTTGAATGTCTGACTTCATCAATACAACTCCTTACTATGCTTTTATTAGTTCTTCAAACTCTGATATGGACATACGGACCTCTCTAGGTTTGGTACCCATCTCCGGGCCAACCACGCCGGCCTCAGCCAGCTGGTCCATAATTCTTGCTGCCCTATTAAAGCCAATCCTAAAGTTTCTCTGAAGGTAGCCAATAGAGCCCTTTTGATTTTCTATAACAAGTCTTCCGGCTTCAGCAAAAAGCTGGTCTCTAGAATTATCTGGCTCGCCAGATATAGAAACCGCTGCGCCCATAGACTCAGAGTTTTGAATTTGTTCTTCAATTTCCGAATTGTAATCAGCACCATCGTTGTTGTTTTTAAGGAAATCAACAACAGCGCTTACCTCATCATCACTAACGAATGCACCCTGTATACGAACGGGCTTAGATAAATTCTGTGGTGCATAAAGCATATCACCATTTCCAAGCAAGTCCTCGGCACCATTCATATCAAGGATTACTCGAGAATCATTACTTGATGAAACAGAAAAGGCAATTCTTGAAGGCACATTTGCCTTAATCAGGCCAGTAATAACGTTAACAGTAGGCTTTTGAGTTGCAATGATAAGGTGTATACCAGCAGCTCTGGCCAACTGAGCAAGTCTAACAATAGAGTCTTCTACATCAGCAGCTGCAACCATCATAAGGTCTGCCACCTCGTCAAGGATGATAACAAGCTGAGACATCTTAACTCGCTTCTCCTCAGGCACCGCCTCTGGAAGTGCATTTGCAGCAACCTTTTCGTTGAAGCCTTCAATGTTGCGGACCCCGGCAGCAGCCAAAAGCTCATATCTGTCAGTCATCTCCTTAACTGCCCAGTGAAGTGCTCCCGCCGCCTTCTTGGCATCAGTAATAACAGGTAATAAAAGATGAGGAATTCCGTTGTAAACAGAAAGCTCTACCATCTTTGGGTCAACCATTATCATCTTAACCTCTTCAGGTGAAGCATGATAAAGAATACTCATAATAATTGTATTTATACAAACTGATTTACCAGAGCCTGTAGCACCGGCAATAAGTAAATGTGGCATCTTTTCAATATTTCCAACAATAACCTTGCCGGAAATATCCTTACCAACGCAGAATGAAATCTTGGACTTGGAATTCTTGAACTCCTTGGAAGAAACAAGTTCCTTAAATCCAACCATAGATTTCTCCTTGTTAGGAACCTCAATACCGATTGCTGACTTGCCTGGAATCGGCGCCTCGATTCTAACGTCAGTAACAGCCATGCTAAGCTTGATATCATCTGAAAGATTAACTACCTTTGAAACTCTGGTACCCTCTGCTATTTCAAGCTCATATCTGGTAACAGAAGGACCAAGGGTAACTTCTGTAACATTGGCCTGTACACCAAAATTACTAAGGCTTCGCTGAAGCTTGTTGGCCATCTCGGCCAGATATTCCTTGGAATCTCCGCCACCCTTTTTCGCATCCTTAAGAAGGTTCAGTGGTGGGAAGCGATAAGGCTTCTTAGGCTTCTTGCTGTCGGCATTAATAGAGGCTCTAAGAGACTCTGAGTTGTTTTCAATCTCAGACTGGGTAGCAGCAGAGGCTCTAGCTCTTCTGGTAGTCTCCTGTGGCTGGGTTGCAGCCTGCTCCTGAGCCATAAGCTCACTTGCATTCATTGAAACATCACCAAGGCCCTCACTTGTAGAAACTGAAGGCTGTGGAGTATTTATTATAGGAGTGCCTGAACCAAAGTTAACTGGCTCGTTAAGCACTGGATTTTCGTTTTTGCTATCCTTAAATCTGTGGGTGCTTCTAGACTTCTTATCACCTGATTTAAGCTTGTGACGGCTGGTGTTGGTGATTTCAACATCCTCCTCTCCAGCTGCCATATTAAACTTGATTTCGTTTACGCCATCTCCCTCTTGAGCTGGCTCAGCAAAATCACCTGTAAGTGTAGTATTAGAGGTAACACCTGTATATTTCCTGTCGCGACGAGGCCCCTGATTCTGGCGCATCTGCTCTATTTCAAGAGCGCGCTCCTCCTGAATCTTGTCCATGATAGCCTGTCTTTCTGAGTTGTAACGACTCTGATTTGCCTCACGCTCCATAAGCATTCTTTCCCTGCGTGAACGACGTTTTGCAGCAGCCCTGTCAGCGTGGTACTGAGTAGAACGCTGAACTCTGTCAAATGCAAATCTCTCGATAATAATAATGATAGAGACAATAATTACAATCAGATCAATCAAATAGGCACCAAGAAGCCCAAAGCTATCAAAGATACCAAATACAATTGCTCCACCTACAAGGCCACCACCATTGTGATTTTCCTTAGAATAGGTAAAGGACTGCAATGGTCCCTGAACATCCTGGCCATGAATAATCAGCTCAACAAATACACTTATAAAAATAAGCAGCACAAAGCCGGCAATAACCTTCGCAACTGCCACCTTGTTTCCATAATTAGAAATAACGAAAAATGCTGAAAATGCCACCATAAATGGTAGGGCAAACTGGATTATTCCAAAGACACCAAATAGGAAATCTGACACTGCGTTGCCAGCAACTCCACCGAAACCAAAGTTGCTTATGCAAAGCAAAATACACACCAAAATAGAACCCCAAAGGACAATTTCCTTTGAAGAATCCTCAAAAAATGGATCGTAAAATTCTTCCTGTTCTACCTTCTTGCTGCTTTTGGCTTTGGTAGAGGAGCCTTTAGAATTGCTTCGACTCTTTGAGCTATTTGATTTTCTCTTGGAATTATTCGTCCCTTTTCTTGCCAAAATATAACCTCTTAACATTCATCAAAAAGAGAATAGTCAAACAAACTATTCTCTTTTCAGATTTGTATTTATTACCCGATAAGGTAATTATAAATATTCTCGTATTTTTCCTTTTGTACAGACCATGAATAATTCTTACTCATGCCCCTTTCAATCATCTTGTTCCACTGAGCCTTCTTGTCAAAGTAGATGTACTTACTGTAGTTGACGGTGTTTAAAAGCTCATCACCATTGTAGTTGGCAAAAGAAAAACCGTCACCAGTTTTCATAAACTCGTTGTAAGGCTCTACAGTGTCGCTTAAGCCGCCTGTCTCGCGGACAATAGGCACTGTGCCATATCTAAAGGATATAAGCTGTGTCAGGCCACAAGGCTCAAATCTGGATGGCATCAAAAAGGCATCCGCTGCAGCGTAAAGCCTGTGAGCCATGGCATCGTCATAGGAAATGTTAGCGGAAATCTTTTCCGGATACTTCCAGGCATAATGTCTAAACATGTTTTCATATTTGGACTCGCCTGTACCTATGACAACAAGCTGAGTGAAATCATCCACAATACCCTCGATACAGTAATTGATAAGGTCCAAGCCCTTTTGATCTGTCAGTCTTGAAATAAGGCCAATCAGATATTTCTTAGAATCCACTTGAAGCCCCAGCTCCTCTTGAAGCTTGGTCTTGTTAATCTTCTTGTATTTTCTAAAGTTGGTTATATCAAAGTTCTTGTAGATTTTCTTGTCTGTTGCAGGGTCGTACATGGTGTTATCAATACCATTTACAATTCCTTGCATATCGTAATGGCGAACTCTTAATAGCCCGTCCAAGCCTTCACCATAGTAAGGCATCTGTATCTCTTCACAATATTTCTCTGAAACAGTTGTAATATAGTCGGCGTATACCAAACCGCCCTTTAACATATTTCCACACTTCTTATATTCAAGCTTGTCCGGAGTAAAAAGATTCATGGATAAGCCTGATATTCCGGCAACGGTTTTGGTGTCCCACATCCCCTGAAACTTCAGGTTGTGAATAGTCATAACAGACTTCATCCCCCAGAAGAACTGATCTCCTTGAAAATCATTCTTAAGATAAACAGGAATAAAGCCGGTTTGCCAATCATGACAATGAATAAGATTTGGCTGAAATCCAATTAAAGGAAGCATTGAAAGCACAGCCTTATCAAAGAATATGAATTTCTCTAGATCCCATCTATCCTCTGCATAAGGATAGAAGCAATCGAAATAATCATGGTTATCAATGAAGTAGAAAGTAACTCCCTCATATTCATACTCAAAAACACCAACATACTTTGTTCCAACAAGCGGTCCCATATTCATCTGAAAACTAGTGAGAAACTTGAAGTCTTTTTTGTATTTCTCAGGAATAAAGGTGTAAAAAGGCAAAACTACTCTTACATCAAAATATTCCTTGGAAAATTCTTTAGGAAGTGCTCCGCACACGTCTGCTAATCCCCCAGTCTTAACAAACGGAACGCACTCGCTTGAAGCAAATAGTATTTTGTTCATTTAGTTTTCCCCGTTGTAATAGATTTATTACTATTTTTAAGTGCGATTATATTACGGGAAGACACGCCATTTATAATTTGCTTCGCAAATAGGCGTGTCGTGGTAACATAAAATATTTCCTGTTAGAAAAATTTTATGTTACTCTTCCCAGTTATGATATACGTTCTGAACATCATCGTCTTCATCAAGAAGATCAAGGATTTTGTTAATCTTGTATAAATCCTGCTCGTCTGTAAGCTCTACATAGTTCTGAGGAATCATTGTAACCTCAGCATCAGCCATAGGAATGTTTTCAGCCTCAAGAGCCTCACGTACTGCAGAGAAATCCTCTGGAGTTGTGTAGATTTCGAAGCAGTCATCCTCCTCTGCAAAATCCTCAGCGCCTGCATCTAAAGCAAGCATCATAAGGTCATCTGCATCCATAGAGCATTCTTCTTTGGAAATGATAATCTGACCCTTGTTGTCAAACATAAATGATACGCAACCTGGTGTACCAATGCTTCCGCCGCCCTTTGTGAATGCAGAACGAACATTGGCAGCTGTACGGTTACGATTATCTGTAAGACAATCTACGATAATAGCTGTTCCGTTAGGGCCATATCCCTCATATGAAACTGACTCCCAGTTAACTGAGTTCTGGTCTCCGGCAGCCTTCTTGATACCATTTTCGATTGTGGCATTAGGTACGTTGTTAGCCTTTGCCTTTGCGATAACATCACGAAGCTTTGAGTTATTGTTAGGGTCTGGACCGCCCTCCTTAACAGCAACAGCGATTTCACGACCAATTATTGTAAAAATCTTACCCTTTGCAGCATCATTCTTCTCTTTTTTGTGCTTAATATTAGCAAATTTTGAATGTCCTGACATAAAATTCTCTTACCTCTTTTCTAATTTAAATCTCAAAAAATTATATCAAATCATCGGGTGTTATTCAACGTGACTTTTGCGTGTAACGTATACTTCTCCGATAACTTTTTCAGATACATTTTTGACATAATATATAAAATTGTCATCCTCTAATTTAAAGGCCTGGCCGTCATCTGGAATCTTGCCGTAAAGAGAAATCAAATAGCCGTTTAGAGTCTCGAAATCCTCCGAAAGCTTGGCGCCGATAATCTCTTCAACCTCCTCTAAGGTGGTGCTGCCATCCATGATAAATGAGTGGTCAGTTCTAACCTCGATGGAAGCCTCCTCCTCATCGTGCTCATCCTCGATGTTACCAACAATTTCTTCCAAGATGTCCTCTAGGGAAAGCAAGCCTGAAACCTGACCATACTCATCCATAACTATGACCATGTGACGTTTCTTGGTCTGCATCTTGGCAAACAATGTGTTGATACCATGTGTCTCAGGCACAAACTCAGCCACAGAAAGCAAATCCTGAAGGTCCTTAACCTTTACATTGTCGATATCCTTGTCGTAGTAGGTAAGAATATCCTTAATGTGAAGAATGCCAATTATATTATCTAAATCCTCGATAAAAACAGGATAACGGCTCATATTATTGTCGTTGATAAAAGCAATAGCCTCTCTCAATGTCCAATCGCCGTCTATTGCAACTATATTCTTGCGATGAGTCATGATATCCTTAACATCAGTATCAGAAAACTCGAAAATGTTTTGAATCATAGCTGCTTCTGAGGCAAGGATATTGCCATCCTCGTGACCCTCGTTAACAAGGGAAATAACATCCTCCTCAGTGACGTTTTCCTGCTTTGAACGTCGATAAAGTACAATCAATCCGATAAGTTCTACTAATGCAAAAACTGCTAAAACAATAATAAAAATATAGGGATTCGACCCGTCGTCCATAAACACTCCTTTCAAAAAGCAAAAACATATACTTATTATCTACCACAACTATTTTACCATAACAAAAGAAAAAAGACTAAACTTAAACGGTTTAGTCTTGATTTTCGAAAATATTTATTCTGTTGAAGCCGATTCTGCCGGATCCTCAATAGGTATATCCTCTGCCTGAAGCTCATCCTCCTTGGATTCCTTGGCAACTGCATCCAAATCCACATCCTCTAAATCCACGTTGGTGATTTCAGCCACCTCTTCGCTTGCAGTCTTTTTCTCTGCACCTTCCTCGGCCTTATCATCAGCTATACCAATATAGAAATCGCCATTTTGCATATCAAAGAGATTGAGAACCTCCATTCCAAAAACATCATGCATGTATGAATAGATCTCCTTGTTGTTAATCTCTCGATTACGCTTTCTGATGACGTTTTTCTTGAGCTGAACTCTAACGTCCTTTATCCAGTTGGTGATTTCCTCCGCCTCAGAGGAGTTGGTACGAAGCTTGTCGTAACAGTAATCCATGGAAGCAATCATAAGCTCCTTGTTGGTCTCGGTAATCTGAGTTGGTATATCCTTTAACTCGTCCTCTGCCGCGGCAATTCTCTCCTTGCATTCCTCCAAAAGACGCTTGTCATCATCCAGCTTCTTGGAAACCAAATCAGAGGTGCCCTCCATGTTGGACATAACAGAAGACATAAGATTCTCTTTAACTCGTTTTAAATCTTTAATCTCTTTTTTAAGCTCAGCCTCGCGCTTTAACAAATCACTTTCCTGAGTCTCTAAAGATTTAACATTTTCAGGCTTGCCACCCAATGCAAACAATCTATGCCATTTTTGATCCAATATAAGCATTGGAATCTTAATCTTGGAAATGGCTGCTAAAAAATCTCGTTCCCCCATACCATCACCTACTTTTTATGTTGAGTAATATTGTATGATAACTGCATTAAACTATCTGATAAGTGAACATTTTCAATGACCACATCTGGTATATCATCAAGATCCACGTGGGCAAAGTTCCAAATAGCATGGACCCCAAGAGAAACCAGCTTTAGAGCTGTAGTCTTGGCGTTGGACTTTGGAAGTGTAAGGGCCGCAATCTCAACCTTGTTATTCTTGATAAACTCAGGCAGCTCATCAAGCATTTGAACCGGTAAATCTCTGACCATCTTGCCCTTTAACTCAGGATTTACATCAAAAAGACCGATGATTTTAAATCCTACACGCTCAAACTTAACATAACCTGCAATGGCCTGTCCAAGGTTACCAGCACCAATAACTATAACATTGT
>JAEEGK010018749.1_pt1 | contig 14926 bp, 21 predicted proteins | sample 8958771 | NCBI WGS metagenome assembly JAEEGK01 (sample SAMN16246547, study PRJNA631951) | gut metagenome | biome: gut microbiome; feature: rumen; material: SC-attached | host: Bos | place: Iran: Karaj | collected 2018-10 | reverse complement strand
GGTTGACTATGCCCTGTTCTTTAAGCCTTTTTTCCAGCTCTTTGTACAGCAACGAACCGATACCCTGTCTGCGATAATCCTTATCAACATAGATAGATGTTGTTGCTGTCCAGTTATAAGCTTCTCTAGAACTATATGGTCCCGCATACGCATAGCCGACGATCCTGTCTTTTAATAAGCACACCATATATGGATATTTTTCTTTTGTTGTCTTGATCCTGTTTTCAAAATCTGCAACTGACGGAACTTCATATTCAAAAGAAACAGCGGTATTCAGAACATAATATGAATATATCTCCACCAGTTTTTTAGCATCTTCGGGATCAGCGTCCCTTATAAACAGTTCTCTTTCCATATTACCTCCAAAGACAATTAGTAATCACCCATATGGATATTCCTTGCTAAGATCTATCCTCATTGATACAATACCATTTTCCTCTGATAATTCTTCGTATCCCAAACGTTTATATAGGCTATATCCAATTCTCATAACTTCCGGTTTCGTTGTGAAAATCAATTCCTTAAACCCAAGTTCAAAAGCCTTATCCGTCATTGCTTTGAGCATTATCCTTGCATATCCTTTTCCTCTGTATTCCGGTCTGATAAACAGACGCTTTCCTTCACAGGTTTCGTCGCTTATTTTCTTTATGGCAACACAGGCAATGGGTTTATCTTCTTCATATCCTACTATTATCGCTCCACCTGAATAATACCCAAGCAGATCATTCAATTCCTTATCAAAGGAAACAAAACAGCTTTCTGCCCCTTTGATATGCGAATACTCAACAAAAAGCTCTTTCACAATATCAGGATTAGTACACTCTTTCGTTTCAAAAATCATAATATTCTCCTCCATATCCCTGACATCTTCTATTTTATTCATTGTTATGATTTATCATCGCTTCTATAATGTTTGCTGTCTCGCCTACTAAGTCGTTGCAGTTTTTTCCTTGCAGACGTCTTTTCATGATCAGGCTGGCACACACGTTATCACCGTTTTGTTCAAGGAAAGTTTTCTCAAATTCTTCTACGGCTTCGGGATTTATCTTTTCCAAAATTTTTCTGCCTGCCAAAAAGCCTCCGCATTTTCCGCCTTCAGATCTTGGCGCCGGAGCAATCCGTGCGGCTTCATCCTCCGACATCCCCAGCTTATCAGCAAACGCCTTAAAAAGGCTGACTGAACAATTATTTCCGTTTCGGTGATTTGCTCTCGCTTTTTCCTCGTATCCCATGTGATTTTCCTTTCTCAATTAAACTCTTGAGTGCAGGTAAGTTAACCAAGCAACAGTTCTTTTAATCCATTCTCATCAATACCATTATTGCACGCGATAACCTTATTATCTATAACAATAGCAGGTTTACTTATTATTCCATACTCAGATGCAGCTTCAATGCTGTCCGTATATGTCAGCTTTGCAGCTACATTTGAGTCTTTTATTATCTGCTTTAACTGCTCATATAAGTTGTAACCGCTCTTGCAGCAGCTGCTTCCCACAACAATAATATCCTTTGATTCACAGCCTTCTACCGCATTCACAAATTCATTCTCATTACCGCAGCAGTCTTTTTTCTTGTTCAACATATCAAATAATTTCATATTTTCATCCTCACAACAACAATACATTTTGTATTAAATTAAACATATATCCTACTATCATAATTCCCGCCAGGCATATGGCCATAAAGGTAAAAAACAATTTTCCTTTTATTATCTTTCTCAGCATGATAAGCGATGGCAAGGAAAGCGTAGTGATCGACATCATAAATGCCAGGATCACTCCAAGATACGCTCCTTTTTTCAATAGCGCCTCCGCAATCGCAATGGTCTGAAATATATCCGCATAAACAGGTGCGCCTACTACAGCTGCAATCAGTACAGCAAAGGGATTTCCCTTACCAAGAATTCTCACTACCATCTCTTCCGGGATCCAGTTATGGATAACTGCACCTATAGCCACTCCAAAGATTACATAAGCCCATATGTTCTTGATCGTACGAAAGCCCTCGCCAACTCCGTATTTTATTCTTGCAGACTGTGTTTTTTCCGGGATTTTAACTTCGCTTGATTTAGCTCTTTTCCTAACGAACTCTTCTACCTCGCTCTCCATATTAAGGGCTCCGATGATCCATCCTCCGACGATCGCGATTATCAGTCCTGTAATAACATAGACGATCGCAACCTTCAGACCAAAAACACTCGCCAGCAATACGCAGGAAGCAATATCGACCATTGGAGAAGAGATCAAAAAAGAAAATGTGACCCCGAGAGGTAATCCTGCATTCGTAAATCCTACGAATATTGGAATGGATGAGCAGGAACAAAAAGATGTGACCGTTCCAAACAATGCTGCTACAACATTGGCCCACAGGCCGTTTAGTTTATCCAAAACAGCTCTCGTTTTTTCAGGCGGAATGTAAGTATCAATATAACCAAAGATTGAGATCAAACTAAAGAGCAATATAAAAATTTTGATCGTGTCATAAATAAAAAAATGTATGCTGCCTCCCAGCTTGGTCTCTATATCGACTCCGATCATTGTCAGGAATCTTCCGGTACACGTCGCCAACCATTCCATTCCCAACAATTCATCCTGCAAAAATTTCAGTATTTTTCCCATTTATCCTCCCGAATTTATGCATCTCTTTTCCCCCGAAAATCTATGCACAAAGATTTATTTACCACAGCAACAACCTTCATCCCCTATCACCAGATCCCCAAAGAATCCTTTAAAGCGATCAACTGTATCTTTGTTAATGCTGTAATATACCCATTTTCCGTCTCTTCGGCTGTTCACCAGTTTGCATTCCCCCAGCACCTTCATATGATGTGATAGTGTGGGCTGAGTTATTTTCAAATATTCATCTATGACGCATACGCATTTTTCTCCGGACAACAGTATCTGAATGATCTTAAGCCTGTTCCTGTCACCTAACGCTTTGCAAATTTTAATCACTTCGTTTTCGTCCATAGAACGCCCCTTTCTTTTCATATAGTTCTTTTCTCATATAGATGATTGTGAATATGAGAATAACACTCATATAGATGATTGTCAATATGAAAAATATTAGAATGTTTCATTTCCGGCATAAAAAAGAAGTCGCCACTTATTTCAGTAGCAACTTCTTATAATCTTTTTTAATCCGGACCATATTTATCTTGCGCATAAGTCAGAGACCCAGGCAAGACAATCTTCGTTAAGCTTTGTAAGCCGGTCTTTGGCTCTTGCTTTCTGAAAACCACCGTCAAGGATTGCGGCTATGACAGGTGATGCCAAAGATAGGTCGCATAAACCCATATGGCCTATGTTTTCGTAATGTATATTTGTGTAGAGAGGGTTGGAACTGTCCAAAAACTTTGCGTTATTTCCATACTGTCCCCATTCCCTCAGATGTGGATAGCTTGCGTCAGAATATATACTTAACAGAGGCACATCATAGTCACTGTCATCGAAAACAAAATTGCCGTCTTTCACGCCCTTAATGTCATACATAAAAGGTGATTCCAAAGCTATGCATCCGATAACATCATCCCTTATCCTTGCCATGGCGTAAGCTACTGAGCCTCCAAGAGAATGCCCCTCTGAAATAAAGTGAGTTGCTCCTTCTTTTTCCACCCAGTCATCCATGACCGCATTCAGATCATCGGTTCTTATTTCCATCCACTTGTGAAATACCTTGTACGCTTTCTCAAGATCTTCTTCCGGCTTTAGTGCTCCCATTTCTTTTAGGAATTCTCCGCTGGGTCCGCAGGACTTTCCGTTTTCATATTTAACGCTTGCCGCCTGTCCCGGATGCGCCACTGCAAGCACAGTATAACCATGGCTGGCCAACTCGCGATACAGGCTTCCGTTATTATCAATGGTTCCACAGGATCCATGGGACGCCACAACAACCGGCTTCTCCTCAGCGCAATCTATGGGATACCACTTTCTTACCTGAAGTTGTCTGTATCCTCCGTTTTTAGAATATGAATCTTCGTTGTCCTCAGTCACCCAATAATCTTCCGAGGCAATCTGATACTTGCCTGTTGTAGGTATCTCTTTTACCGGTGGAAATAATATAAACTTAATAGCCACTATTACAACCGCAACTATCACTAATGCGATGATCATGCGTTTTACCTTCCAGTTTTCTGATTTTTTCTTCATTGCTTTTTGCATCCATTAGATTCAGAACCCTATCGCCGTTATCGTAAAACAGATTGCCTCAACCAATGACATGGGTGTTATTATGTATTTTTCTTTTTTACTTGTCGAAAAAAAATTCATGACCGTGTTCCCGAAAAAGAATACCGCAAAACAGATGCATGCAATCTTCGTCGCGTTTTCCGATATGAATATGTGAAGTATCTTTCCTGCAGCAAGAAGGATATAAAGAGCAAATCCTTGAACAAACAACTGGCTTACTGCGATCCCGCGCATCTTCACCGGCCACACTTTATACCTTCCTCCCATAGTCAGTTCACCGAGAGGAAGACCGCATATCAGAAGAACGCTTAGGATCATGACTATTATCAATAATATCGCTCCTAGGTATATCTGCATTTTATTTCTAGTCTCCCTTTAGCTCACGCTTCAGTATTTTTTTGTAAAAATTCAGATCCGCTTTGATTTTCTCAAGACCGTACTCCAGCATGTAGATCTGATAATTGTCTATATTGGTTACTGCCTTTTCAACTGTCTTTTCTCCGGAAACCTCTAACAGGTTACCGGTAAGAACAGGATCTTCTTTTATACGTTTGGTGTTCCTAGCTATAGCGGTATCCTGAGTTTTATCAACGTAGTCCTTTATGACAAGAAGTTTCTCATACTCTACCTCCATGTCGGAAATAAGAGTCTTAAGAAATGCTACTCTTTTTTCTCCCGGAGCTATTCCAAGGAAGAAGAACTTTCCCTCTTCCATACTCTTCATTTTCTGTATATTGATCGGTGTCCCTACCCAGTCTTTATAATATTTCACGCCTTTATCTGTTACGCTATACTGCTTCTTAAGTGTATTATTCTCCACATATTCGGTTACGGATACATATCCTTTTTCAACAAGTTTCTTTATAGCAGCCTGCATGCTTCCGAGACTGTCGCTGCAAACCGTAGAAAGATTCAATTGTATGTATGCACGCATTTCATAGATCGTCATTGGTTTTAACAAGATCAGACTGAGGATAATATTCTCCAATTTGTATACTCCTCCCATGTATTACTAATAGGTATATTACTATTAGTAATATGCGCTGTCAACTTCTCCCCTGACGCCTCGCTAAAACCTAATAGCCTCAGCTATTTCATGAAGTCTATGTAAAAAAGGCTTTTCCTCGCTTACCAAAGTTGAGCCAACATCAAAAAAGATCCACTCAATATTATCCAATATCATATTCTCCTTATCCGATACTATAGATTTAATATATCAGAAAAAGAGCCATCATTTCTTTTTTCTCATTCATAAAACAAAAAAGGCACCTACCATTAAGGTAAGCGCCTGTATGCCATTTCCAGCATTCCTATATTGAGAATCGCAAATATCAAAAGATATATCGGCATGATCCCGATTCCGATATGCTGCTGTAGGATTCCGAAAAACATTGGCATGAAAGTACTGCCAACATAGGCTGCTGCCATCTGAAGTCCTATGACTGCTGCGCTGTATCTTTTACCAAAGTTCTCAGGAGCCATATGCTGGATTGCAGGATACACAGGGCCCATGCCGGTTCCTATGACCACAAAACCGATCGCCGCAGGAAGATAATGACCAAACGGAAGCATGACCATAACAATACCGATCAGTTCCATCAAGATTCCTATCCTAATCAGTAGTCTGTCTCCAAGCCTGTTTGATACAAATCCGGAGATAAATCTTCCAAGCATCAGTCCGCCAAATATCAGTGATCCAAAGGAAGCGATCATACCGTCTGTCAGTCCCTCTTTAGTTCCGGCAAAAAAGCTTGATGTCCAGAGGAAACAAGTATTCTCACCGGAGCAGTATGCAAAGAATGCGATAAGTGTAAGTATGACTCCCGGAACCTTGATCGCCTCTCTTATCCCGGCTCCTGCCTCTTCTTCACCTTTTGCTTCATTCTCATTTCTTTTCCATAGAGGAAGTGAAAAAATACATACAAGGAGTATAGCCACCTGGATATATGCTGTCCACCTGTAGCCTTCATTCCACCTAGCGCGACTAAGCGCCAACCCCATGATGTTTGGGCTTATCACCGCGCCCACACCGTAGAAGCAGTGAAGGAAATTCATTACTGAACCGGAGTAGTTGTTTGCCACATAGTGGTTTACTGATGAATCGATCGCACCGGCGCCGAGGCCATAAGGGATCACGAATATAAACAGCATCCAGTAGGAAGTTGATATCGAAAAGCCTATAAGTCCCATGATGGTCAGGAATATTGATACGATAACGATCCACTTCGTATGAAAGCGCCTTATCATCCTTGGACTTAAAAGAGCGGATATTATCGTCAAAAAAGAAATAGACATGGACACATACCCTGCATAGGATGAGGGCACTCCAAATGCAACCTGCATAGTCGGCCAGCCGGATCCCAGAAGCGAATCCGGAAGTCCCAGACTTATGAATATCAGGTAGATTACAGCAATTAGCAAAGAATACATAAAGTCTTACCTCCAAAGCATAACGTATTTTTCTTAACTGCATTGGAGTATATCATTTATCAGAAATTTACATATAGAATTAAATCGCATATAATCGTGGTTATAATAAGACAATATCGTCAGAAAGGATTTATATGGCTCTTTCATATTCTACAGATAAAACAGATGACACCGGCAGAGAACTGCTTACATACGGAACTCCTGATTTCCCCATAGCCTTTTTCGATGATGATCTTACGAAAGTCAAAGTACCATGGCACTGGCACGATGAGCTTGAGCTTGTAGTCATCCTTTCCGGGGAAGTCAGCGTTTTTATCGCCGGATGTGAGATCAAGTTAAAGCCTGGCGAAGGTTATTTTGCTAACAGCGGTATTCTTCACTCAGCAGAGCTTAGTTCCAAAACCGGAAGACAGCACTGCATGGTCTTTGATCCCCGCCTGATAGCAGCACCCGGTGATATCGTTTGGAATACCTACGTATCACCGATCCTTTCTCACGAGAATTTTCCATTTATCAAGCTCACTCCTTCCGTTCCGTGGCAAAAAGACATTCTCTCTTTTGCAGAAAAAGCCTGGAACAGCGGAGCACATGAAAAAGTTGACTATGCGCTGACTGTACGTTCTTCACTTAGTCAGATCACAAGTCTGCTGCTCCACAACATTGATTCAGAAACAGAACATCCCTTCACGTCCAAGACGCAAAGGGATGAGCTTAGGATTAAAAAGACTCTGTATTTTATTGAAACTCATTTCAGAGAACAAATAACTATCGATGATATAGCAGCAAGTGCAAACATCAGTGTCAGCACTTTGCTCAGACTTTACCACGACATACTTCATACCACGCCTATTCAGCATGTTCTGAAATTCCGCCTGGAACAGATAAGTGATGAGCTTCTCACAAGCCCAAACACTCCGATTTCTGACATAGCCTATTCTTGCGGGTTCAATGACATAAGCTATTTCAACCGCTGCTTTCTGAAGGCATATGGTAAAACTCCGTCAGAGCATCGTAAGAAACATTCATAATTCGTTTATGTATGTCTTACTCTTCGTCCATATCTGATTCAGGATCACCCATGAACCCGGCATCTTCAAGCACCTTTTGTGCCTTTTCTTCGCAGCTTTCAGGAATTATTATCTCTATGCACTGCGTTGTGTTTGTCCCAAACACAATCGAAAGATACTGCCCTGCACCATGTTCGCGTTTAAATGAAGGGATGCCTTCTGCTTCAAGAAGCGCGGAAACTCTTTCTGCTTCAAACGCGTCAAATGTTTTGAAAATAGATAATTCGTTGCTATTCATAGGCCTTCATCTCCTTTACTTAATACCATTATATTTCAATTTATCATTCTGCTACCACCTGTCTTTAGAATAAAAAGTATTTTTCCCTGATCCGTGTTTTATCACATATCCTTCGTTATCAAACAACGATTTGAACAATCTAATAGTGAGTTAAACCAAAAGATTATGCTCTTTTCATTACCATTCTGACTATTGAGACAGGTGTGCCAAGAGTCCATTCCTTTTTACATCCATCGAATTCAAAACCATATTTGTGATAAAAATTTATGGCCCGCTCATTCTTTTCGAACACCCACACAAAAAAAGTGTTGTATTCACTAAGCCGGGAAAGTGCCTTATTCATTAATCTATAGCCTACTTTCTGACCATAGTATTCTGAGAGCACATAGATTGCGTCAACCTCTCCTGCATCCGGCAGATCTTCATCTCTCGATGGACTATAAACCGCAAATCCTACAATTTTATCTCCATCCTTAGCTACAAGGGTATTGTCCGGATAATTCCTGGCACGTGCTGTTGTAGCCTCTACAGTCATCGTATCAAGATATCTGTCGCACACTATGCCTCTATAGGCTTCCTGCCATGCAGTACAGTGGACGTATCCTCTTCCGCACAGCTCCTCATCCGTTTCAGCTGATTTGATAACTATTGAATCGTTCATTTCTTCCATATAATCCTCATTTAAATTAAAAGTTATTACCTTTCTAACATATCATACTTGGTTGATTGGATTATCCATAAGAAAGTCAAACAAATCGATAATCATAACTCCCTTCTCATCATAAGAAGGTTTTAATCCTGTTTTTGCCACGACTATCTTTTTAAAAGAATCATCAATATAATAAAGGCTCTTCTTTTCCTGTAACTGTTTATCAGCATCGTCCATCGAAAGTGCTGATTGAATATAGTATTTTATATCTCCTTTAGATGCTATGAAATCCACTTCCAGTGCTTTCTGTGCATATATATACTTTCCATTAGCATCTATTCTGTCTGTCTTTTCGCTGACGTTAACTTCGCCAACATCAACATTAAAACCTCTGTATCTAAGCTCGTTATATATGATGTTTTCCATAATATGAGTCTCTTCAATCTGGCGGAAATTAAGCCTGGCATTCCTTACCCCGATATCTTCAAAGTATAACTTGAATGGAGCACCAATATATTTTCTGCCTTTTATGTTGTACTTACTGACCTTGGATATAACGAATGCATCCTCAAAATAACCTATGAAATTGCCAATCGTGTCATCAGTAATATCTTTTCCACAAACACTTTTAAATGTGTTTGTGAGTTTACTTATATTTACCGGTGAACCAATAGTTGAAGCTATGATGTTAAATGTATCAGCAAGTTCAGTTTTCTTTTTTATTTTATTATGGGCTATTATATCTTTAAGATATGTTTCCTCGCATAAAGACTTTAGATAGGATATCTTTTCATCGCTTCCCACCATTTGCGCAACAAGCGGTATCCCACCAGTTATAATGTACTCTTTCCATGCCTCTTGTGGGCTTATACTCTGTCCTTGCATATACTCTGAAAAAGAAAGTGGTAAAACATGTACAATAGTACCTCTTCCCTTAAATTCTGTAGCTATGTCCGACGAAAGAAATCTTGAATTTGAACCTGTAACATAAACATCAAAGTTCTTATGACGCAGAAAACCATTCAAGGTTCCAATAAAATTATCCAGAAGCTGAACCTCATCAAGTAACAGATAGAAATCCTCTTTGTCATTGGTCCTATCCTTGATATATGCCCTGAATTTCTTGGCATTTATATAATAGATCCCATTTTTCTGTTCATGTTTTGTCTCTTCATCAGGGAAATACGAATCAAGCAGATCGATATCCTCGTCGGCATCAAAAGCGAACCTGATAACATTGGCGCTTGGCACGCCACTAGCCAAAAGGTACTTATAATACAATTCATTCATAAGATATGATTTTCCTGAACGTCTTGCCCCGGTAATCACTTTGATCAGACCGTTTTGTCTTCTTTCAACAAGCCGATCTACATATTTTGCTCTAGTGTATTCCATATTTACTCCATAATAATAAAAGTCTTTGGAAATTTTCGATTATATTTTACCACGATTCCACTCGCGCGGCAATGGCATACTCGAATTTTTCCAAAGTCTTTAAAATATATCTATTATAAATTCAAATGTATTCTATCCTTAGCAGTTAGAGCGTAATATAAAAAGTTATTTTGCGTCATAGTCAAGCAAAAAAAGATCGGCCTCAAATCCATTTCTGAACTCTTTGCCGATCCTCTGCTTTTCCTTCTTTCGATTGTAAGTCTTTCCGCTCGGTACGCTCCTTGTCACGGGATTAAGTTCTCCCCAGGTGCGCCTCTGCTTTGCGTGATACTCGCGCTGAGCTTTCTTACTTCGCTTATCCAGCGAAACATACTTGTTCATGACTGTTACCTCCATAGTATATTGGGTTGCCCACCCATTATATCGGATGAGCAACTGTCTGTCATTATATCTGCGGATCCTCCTTGCATCGGAGTTTTAACTTCCGATTTTACTCACCATCTATTGTAATCGTCACATCTTCATTTCCAAGTATTTCAGCAAGCTCATCTACATTCTTATCTGTTATACGTCCAAGACGAGTATAAGACCAGGAATTCGAGCCGTAGAAAACAACAATCTGATTACCTGAATACAGGACAATGTCACCAGATTCTGTCGTAGTCTGTACATCATTTCTCGGAAGGCTTGTTCCTATGGAGCCAACCTGTTCAAACCCTCCGTACATTGACATCTGGATAGATAGCGGTTCTTTCGAAACAAGCTCCATAAGTGCATCTACTGATTCATTATCTTCCCACTCTACGGAAACTATTTCTCCATTTATTGCCAAAACCATCGTATCTGCCTCCTGTTCCGGTTCTTTGCTCTGAGCTTTCTCCGTTTCACCGACCTCCGGTTCTGTTTCCTGCGATACTGCCGGTGATTCCTTCTTAGTCCCAGTCTGTCCGCATGCCGTTACAGACACCATCATCACTAATGCGAATAAGATGACGCCTATTCTCATTCCCTTATTCCAGAGCCTTTCCAAACTGATATGCTTCATTCTTCTCTGTATCCTTTCTGTCTGCCTCTCCCGGATCTGAGATTCCGCCGCAGAACAGTGAACCGGCAAAATATCCGAATTGCTTTTTGCCCGAAGGCTGGTTGAAATGACAAGAACCTTACTCATAATGCCCTCCCTTACTGCAGATACTGCTCATAAAAACTCTGAAGCTTGTCAAATGGGATATAATCCTTATCCCCTCCATCATAAAGATCCGTATGGACAGCAGCCGGAATTATCATGAGTTCCTTATTGTCTGCATACTTGCTGTCTTTTACCATATCTGCATATGCATCCTTTGAGAAATAGCATGAATGAGCCTTCTCTCCATGTACTAAAAGAACTGCGCTTCTGATCTCGTTACTGTATTTAAGGATGGGCTGATTTATGAAAGACTCGCATCCGATCACATTCCAGCCATCATTGGAATTGAGGCTTCTTGCATGATATCCGCGATCTGTCTTGTAATAGTCGTAGTAATCCTTCACAAAGAACGGCGCATCTTCAGGAAGAGGATCTACCACACCGCCTGCACGCTTATATTCTCCGGCTTTCAGGTCTTCAAGTCGCTGCGCACACATGGCTGCTCTTTGCTTATAGCGAGCTTCCTCACTGTCTTCTGAATCAAAGTAGCCCTTTGCCCCTACTCTGGTCATATCGTACATAGTCATTGCTGCTGTAGCCTTGATCCTGGTGTCAAGTGCAGCTGTATTGATTGCCATTCCACCCCATCCGCAGATTCCGAGAATACCTATTCTGTCAGGATCTACCTTTTCATTCAGAGAAAGAAAGTCAACAGCCGCCATGAAATCCTCAGTATTGATATCAGGTGAAGCCATGTATCTTACATTTCCACCGCTCTCTCCTGTAAACGAAGGATCGAAAGCTATAGTCAGAAACCCTCTCTCAGCCATAGTCTGAGCATAAAGCCCTGAGCACTGCTCTTTAACTGCTCCGAAAGGTCCTGATACTGCAATTGCAGGAAGCTTTCCTTCAACGTTTTTAGGTACATACATGTCAGCTGCAAGTGTTATCCCATAACGATTTGCGAATGTCACTTTACTATGCTCTACCTTCTCGCTCTTAGGAAATGTCTTATCCCACTCAGTTACAAGGTTCAGTTCTTCTTTTCTGATCATCTTCAAATCCCTCCGCTATTTTTGCTTATTTCATTGTTAAGGTTCCTAAGGACGAAATCCATGCAGTCTACTTTTTTTCCGCTTTCATGATATTCATCTATCGCCCGGCATCTTTCTTTTTTCATGAGTTTCAGCGTATCATTCAGATTTCCCGACTCAAACTTCCTTATAATACACTCTGCGACTTCATCCCGGCAGCCTGCGTCAAAAAGGCATTGTCTTAAATGTTCCTTATCCATGGTCTTTCCTCATGTTTAACGTGATTTATTGTCTTTACATTTTTTATTCTATGGGCTTGTGGATGATTTCGCTAATGGTTATAATGAATATCGTACTATTTCTTTTTGGAATATCATCTAGCATTTCGTGTGCACTGCGGATTGGAGTTTATATGGAAATTAGAACTTTAAGATATTTCCTTGCTGTTGCAAGAGAAGAAAACATGAGCAGGGCTGCTGAAATTCTGCATGTTACACAGCCATCCCTTTCAAAACAATTAAAATCTCTGGAGGAAGAACTTGGAAAGAAGCTTTTTACCAGACACAGCTTTAGTATAAAGCTCACCGATGAAGGCCTTCTTCTCAGGAACCGTGCCGAGGACCTTGTTCGAATGGCAGATAAAATTGAACAGGAATTTGTCTCTCTTGATGATATAAGCGGAGGCGACTTATTTCTTGGTCTTGCAGAATCCTATCAGCTTAGATTCCTGGCAAGATCAATAAAGGATTTTAAGCAGACCTATCCAAACCTTCATTATCACATAACCAGTGGAGATACAGAGCAGATAGCAGAAAAACTGGATAAGGGACTTTTGGATTTTCTCGTACTTGTTGAACAACCCGACTCCAAAAAATACGAATACATCGAGTTCCCGCAGACTGATACCTGGGGGCTTATCATCCCTGTCTCAGATCCGCTTGCAAAGAAAAAAGCCATCCGTCTGGATGACCTTAAAGACCTGCCACTATTTTGTTCTGATCAGGCATGGAATGGGGATATAAAAAACTGGGCAGGAAGTCGCATCTCTGAGCTTAAGTTGGAGGGTTCATTTCGTCTAGCCTACAATGGCTCAATCTTTACCCGCGAAGGTCTTGGATACCTTCTGACCTACGACCATCTTATTGACACCTCGGAGGGAAGCGGCCTTGTATTCAGGCCCCTTTCTCCAAAGCTTGAAAACAAAATATACATTGTATGGAACCGCTATCAAGCCTTTACACCTATTGCTGAAAGATTCCTTGAACACATAAAAAAGGATTTTAGCTGATCCATATATATTCCGATTTAATGTTTTTTGGTTATCAATAAACCACATTACGACATTATCTAAATAGTTCCCCCGTCTTTTCGTATGCATATCGCGGGTAATCATCTTCAAACACATGTATAATGCCGCATTTTACAAACCCATTTTTTTCCAAAACACTCTGCATGATTTTGTTATCCGTATGTGTATCAACACGTAAATGACCACATTGCTCATACGCCCAATCCAGGCAATATCTTCCAATACCTTTTTCAGATCCATCTGAAGCAAGCCTGTGTACAACCCCATATGAGCCCCCATCAATCCATGATCCATCTTCAATGATATGGTATGTAGGTTCAATGTCCTTTCCCTGAATGAAATAAAAAGTTCCTATCACTTTACCTTCCTCATTGACGCACACATAGCCATTACCTTCTTTGATGTCTTTGTGGATCAATTCTTCCGGCGGCCAATTGGTGGGTCCCCACTGATTCGGATTACCTGTCCTTGCCATGAATTCCCTGGAATAGGCATAAATTTCCATAACTCTTTCAAAATCTTCTTCAATAGTTTTTCTAATTCTCATTATGATTCCTTTTACTATAACGATTTCTATTTCATTAGGTTTTCTAACTCCAAGTTAATTTATCGTGGTCAGTTAAACTGAAATTTTATTTGTATCCCGATGTTCTTTTCAAAACATCTTTACACCAATCCAATAATAAATCTATTTTCTGATCTATGTTCTCATAAGTAACATTTTCTGAGAAACATTTCCAAACCTGAAGATCAATACCTTTAACTATAGAAGTCACCTCAGTTTTTTTCTCGATAAGAGTATTATCTTCGAGATAATAAAGATTCTGAAGAATAAAGAAAATATCTCTTTTAGCTAATGGCAGTTTATTAACGTTCTTTTCCATTTCAGAATGAATACGTCTATGGCAAAGAATATGATATAAATTTCCGACACTCATCTTGATATAGTCCGCCACATCCTTTTTACTGTAATTCGGCACTATATCATTCAGTTTGCCATATATATCCGAAGTGGTATGAAGTACATGGCAGATTTCTTCAGGGAACCAATTCAACAATTCATTCCTTCCGCAAACGAATCCACATGCACGATTATATTCACCAAGTTCTTTCAGTATCTGACGATAAACATTCAAATCTTTTGAATGTATCTCATCCAATACCAGCATAATATCAATGTCGCTCTCAGGCGTAGCTTCGCCTCTAAGATAACTTCCTTGAAGTCCAACATATAAAAGCCTTTTGCCAAACTTCATTTTCAATTCTTCTGTCAATCTTTTCGTATAATCTTCTATATCCACTAGATTATTCATTTATATATCACCTATTATTTGGAAAACTGCATTTGCCACTTTTAACTGAAATTTATCGCTCAATCCCCAATATGTGAGATTTCATTTTGAAACCATACTTCTCATACAAATGAATCGTCTTGTTACCATCAACCACTTTTACTTCGATATGTCTGACATTATTTTGGTCAAACAT
>JAEEGK010018748.1_pt1 | contig 14926 bp, 7 predicted proteins | sample 8958771 | NCBI WGS metagenome assembly JAEEGK01 (sample SAMN16246547, study PRJNA631951) | gut metagenome | biome: gut microbiome; feature: rumen; material: SC-attached | host: Bos | place: Iran: Karaj | collected 2018-10 | reverse complement strand
AGTCCTGATGAAGAGATCGAAGAACATACAGGCTATGCACTTTCGATGAGTTCTGCCGAGAAAGACGAACTCTACCAACCCTGGCTCCAGGAAGGACGCATCGACCGCCACCGACTCGATGTCTGGAAGTTCTCCAGTTACGACCGACGCATTATCGAATACCTCGACTCCACCGATATCATCGTCATCGATCATGGCTTCAACGACGCCAACAATACTTTGCAAGCCGAATACGAAAGGGGCAGAGATTCTGTCGATTGGAACTCCGAGGACCGAAGCACATTCATCGGGGCCTTCAACTATGTTTATCATCGAATTCTAGAAGTAAAGCCCGAGACTATCGTCGCCATCGGCGGATATTTCCAGAATACGTGTTCCGTAATGCCCCGTGGACGTTATGTCAGCGAAGTTTCAACCTGGATTGCCGAACAATACGACCTACCGCTCCTCGACATTTGGAATTATACGGATGTGCCCGACGGTTATATGCCCAACTCTGCAGAATATATCGAAAACCTGAACCAAACCTATGGTAAAGAGTTTTATCCTAGATGGACCGATGATGAGGGGAACATCACCTATTACCAGATGTATTGTCCTGATGGCATTCATCCTTGGTCCGACCCGACAGGACATTCCGATCGTGAGCTCGACTCCATCTTCACCACGATTATGCCCTCTCGGCTCGAACCCTACCTCCGTCCCATGCCGAAACTGATGTTCAACGAACTGATGCCCAACAACATCGAAACGGTGCTCTACAATCATCACTATCCCGACTCCTGGTTCGAACTCTATAACCCCACATCCCGCGAAATCAACCTCCGCAACTGGCGTATCAGCTATCGCAACGATTATTCCTCAGCCTATACCTTCGACCACTTCAAGTATGTTCCTGCCCAGGGCTATGCATTTATCTGCTGTGACGGCCGCGACGACCATTGGGAGCACACCGACTTCACGCTCGATTCCGACCACGGAGGCGCACTCTATCTGTGGGACCCTGATGGCAACATCGTCGATTCCATCCATTATCCGGCAAACATAGGTCCCGACATATCCTATGGCCGCATTCTCGATGGCACGCCTCATTGGCAGTTCAAACGGTTTGCCACACCCGAAAAGACTAATATTTCCGGTGGCTCGACATTCGAGATGCCCCTTCCAATCATTCGACAAACAAACGACGGCATCGAAATATCCGTTGAAACCTTCGATGCACCCGCCGACACCTATATTTATTATACGCGCGATGGCAGTACGCCTACCCTTTCCTCGCCGCACATTGCTCTGGGAAGCCCGCTACTTCTTCCCAATGAGGAAAGCCAAGTGGTTAAGGCGCGGCTCATGAGCCCACATGCCCAACCATCGCCAACTGTCACTCGCTCGTTCATCCATCATCCACGCCCTACAAACCTTCCCATCATTTCCCTCTCGACAAACAGCAACAACCTATACAGCGAGGGAGACGGTATCCTGATAGGTAGCGATTGGAGCGACAACTGCTTCAAGCAATGGGAACGTCCCATCTATCTCGAATACTTCGAACCTGCCGACAGCCTTTCTCTTGAACGTGTTCAAAGGGAACAACAGCCGACTATCAGCCAACTTGTTCAAGCCACCACCCATGGCCAGGCGTCGCTGCTCTTTTCACAAAAATCACTTCGTATAGAAGCGCTCAGTCGCTATGGCAACGACCATTTCGACACTAGCCAATTCTGGCCATCCAAGCCACAAGTCCAAAAGTCACGCGCGTTCCTATTGCGTAATGGTGGCGACCGTTGTATCGACACCCGCTTTGAGGATGCCTTTGTGCAGGAACTCTTTGGCCAGCATGTCGATAATATAGAATACCAAGCCTATCGACCCGTAATCGTCTATATCAATGGCCAATACAAGGGAATCTACGAATTGCGTGAATCGGAAGACGAAGCATGGGTAGAAAGCAACAAGGGCATCAATCAGGAAGATATTACGCTGATCAAAAGCCTTACCTCCGATGATGAGAGTTATAAACCCGTCCTGGAACTCATTGCCAACGACGAAGCCACATTGGATGATTACGCAAAGCTGATTGATATCCCGCTCTTCATCAATTACCTCTGTGCCGAGACCTTCGCCACCAATGACAATTATCCGCACAACAATATCACCCTCTGGCGAAACAAGAATTCCTTTGCAGAGGAAACTGAGGGCGGTTTCCACGCCTTGCTTCGCAATCTCGATTACGTCTCCACGACCTCCAATCGCACCAATTGGCTCAACTATCTCACTTGCTTTGGTGACGACGCCGTCTCGGTGCGTAATCGCGAAGCACACCAGTTGTTCATCCGTCTGCTCGACCTCCCCGAGTTCCGTGATGAGTACATCAACCGTATGATGGTTTATCTGGGCGATTTCTGCAAACCTTCGGTCACACTTCCTATGGTCAAAAGGATGCGTGACGAAATAGCTGACGAAGTAACTCCAACCTTCGGCATCATGACCGAAAGCCTCGATTACGAACGCGACTTTTTGCAGGTAATCGACAATCGGCTCATCCCCTATTGTCAGATTCGTCCCCTTTTGCTCTACGGCAACATCAACAGCACCTTCCACCTCAACGGAGTCTATCTTATGACCGTACAGGGAGCGGACAGCATCAACGGCATTCGTCTTACCGAAGGGGATTTCGATGGTTGCTGCTTCTATCCGAAGCCAGTTACGCTCAGCGCCGACTCGCTTTACGGATGGGAACTGACGGTAACACATACCGACAGTACAAGGAACACCTATCGTTTCGAATCCCCACGCATCACGTTCCTGCCATCCGACTTTGGCGATGATCTGGACGCTTTCGATTGCACCATCAAGCCACTCTCTGAGATGGCGTTGGACAAGGTTCCTGTCAACAAGAGTAGCAAACCAGTTCGATATGACATATTTGGACGTCCAAAACGCAACTCCTACTTTCAAATCATCATCGAACCCGACGGGACTACCCGAAAACTGTTTTCAATTAACAATTAATAATTAACAATTAACAATTAACAATTAATTATTTGCAAAATAAATAACTTATGAGCACAAGACCTCAGCAGATGGCCAGCGGATCGTTCTGGAATGCGATGGAACGTTTCAGCACAATGGGCATCCAACTCATTTGTACGTTCATATTGGCACGTTTTCTGACGCCCAGTATGTTCGGACTGATGGGTATGCTTGTAGTCTTCACGCTCATTGGAAATACCATCACCGAGTCGGGGTTTAGCCAAACATTGATCAACGAAAAGGATGTGAGCAGGCAAACATTGAGCACAGTATTCTGGACGAATATTGCCCTCTCCCTTCTCATCTATTTCATCCTTTGGTTTGCAGCTCCCTACATAGCAGGTTTCTACCACGAGCCCATTCTTACCGATGTAAGCCGCGTCACGTTTCTGGTCATCCCGCTTGGTGCATTAAGCATCATCCAGTTCACGCTTTGTAGTAGAGGCTTGGAGTTCCGTAAGATGTGCATCATCTCGATTACAGCCTCTATCATCAGTTGCATTATCGCCATCATTTGGGCTTGGCGCACCCACAGCGTATGGGCGCTTGTCGTTCAAAATGTGATGTCCTACGCACTTCGTGCCCTTGGCTTCTGGCTTACCACCAAATTTCGTCCGGCACTTACTTTTGCGGGCGATGAGTTGCGACGACTCTTTGCATTTTCGCGCAATTTGCTCATCTCAGGACTAATCGGCAACATCTTCAACAATATCTACACGCTGCTTATCGGACGCTTTTATGGAGCAACACAAGCCGGCTACTTCGTGCAGGCCGATCGCATCCGTCTTGTCACCTCAAACAGTATGACACAGGTGGTCCAAAGCGTCAGTTACCCCATTCTCTCCCAAATCAATAACTCCTCAAACCCATCGAACCTTTCAAACCCTTCAAACCCCTCGAACTCCTCACCCCTTTACCATCCCTATCGTCGAATCATCTTCGTCACCCTCCTCTTTGTTGGTTTCCTGATGACCTTATTGATGAGTGTAGGCGAAGACCTCATGCAACTCCTTATGGGAAGTGCAGAGTGGCGTGTAGCAGGACAATATCTGATGGCTTTGGGCGTTGTAGGTATCCTTTATCCGCTCCATGCTGTCAATCAGAACATCCTGCTTGTCAAACAAATGGGTCGTACTGTGCTATGGATAGAAATTGCTCGTCGCGCGCTGATGATCGTGCTCATCGTTGCTGCCCTGCAATTCGGTGTAGAGGTGTTTGTATGGAGTTACGCACTATATTCGTTCCTGCTCATCTTCCTCAACCTTTACGTCTGCGGCCGTCCTATCGGCTATGGTCTAAAGGACCAATTACGAGACATCCGTCCTATCCTCATGGGTTTTCTTCTGATGATAGTCGTTGCCGAATGCAGCAATCACATCCTTTCAATGCAAAATCTTATCCTCCGATTCTCCATCACCCTCTCACTCACGCTAATCGTAGGACTCCTTTACTTCCATCATCATCCTTCGTTCCGTGAAGCGCTTGACTTGGCAACTCAGCTTCTGAAATCGAAGTATAATCAGATTAAGTCATAAATGATTAGGTATAAACAATAAAAGTATGGCTAACCTCGGCGAAGATTAGTCATACTTTTATATTTAATCGTAAATACTGCTTACTAAGCAATTGATGTCAAATCAATAGCCATAATTGTTTGTTCCTGTCCAATCATCACTATATGAAAGAGGGAACGAAACGCCATCAGAGAAGAAGTATCCCGAGTAGAGGCTGATATAACCGGCTTGGACTTGAACTTCGTTGAGCGTTTTGGCAGCAATTTCGCTGTTGTTCGAATCCAATGCCGTCAAAACTATATCACCAACATATCCGGAAGATGGAACAAAGGTGAACAAATTAAACGAAACAGTTTTACTACCAGCATATTGGGAGACATTGTACGAATAATTGATGTCGGTTTCCGATTCAACACCCGACATTGTCTTCAGATCAAATACCTTGCTCAATCCAGGAGCCTCTATCGTCATCGTGGAAACATTGGATGGCAATTTATCCAAAGTCTTTATCTGCACATTGGCCATTACCAAAGGTAGTGTAATATCTTCGATCGTTGTGTTCTCATCCACTTCAATGGAAAGATGATATGCCCAAGTATAACTGAGGGCAGTACGATCGGTGCTCCAAGTAATTGTCAAATCGGCAGTACTAAAGGAAGACCAAACCTTTTCGGCAGCGACAAAATAAATGTCATGTGTGCCATAATCAAGAGGCAAACCAAAGGCAGCAAGCGAATTCTTGATCGTGGTTTTTACCTCATCACCAAACTTGTCAATCACCAGAAGATTACCAGGTTCATTGATAGCACGAGTCATCGAACTTTGTTCGACGCCATCCAAATTAAGATTGAAAGTGACATACTTGTTGCCATCGAGAAGTTCTAATTCAGAATCGTGATAGCAGGAAGAAAAGATTGTCGAAGCAAATAGAACTGAATAGACGAAAATTTTTTTCATAATATTATTTTTAAGTTTTGTGTAATATAATCAAGTGAAAAAGAACGATGTATGAAAAGGCAGATAATTCCACCTTTTCACACAAATCGGGGGATTATTTCTTTTCAGCCTCCTTGATGTCGATGATCACGACGCGGTTGAGGTCATTCTCCTCAAAAGGCTGAACCTTGTCGCCATAGGCACGGCTTTCGATACGTGAAGCTGGTACGCCATACGAACCAGTAAGTACGTCAACGATGGTTTGGGCACGACGTTCCGAAAGGCGCTGGTTGTAGTTTGGATTACCTGTCTCGCGGTCGGCATAGCCCTTCACGAGGACGGTTCCAATCTCATGGTCGCGAATGAAATTGCTCAGGCCGCGCAGTTTGGCATCCTCCGACGGACGGATTTCGGCATTGTCAAGGTCGAAGAACACTTCGATATGAACCTCATCGGCAGAATTATAGACAACGGCAGGAAGTGGTTCAGGTTGGGTGTTGGTTCCAGGATGGTTGCCATTCCAAGGGCAACGTGCCAGCGAAAGACCACAGACATCGCAATACTTCGTATCCGAGATAAGTTCCGAGCGATCGGCATCACGCTTGCTGCTTGGATGGCCCCAGCAATACTTCACGCCCAACATAGTGGCGAGCTGCCAATCGCGATGGGTATTGGATTTGCTATTGAAGCGGTCCTTCAGGTTGTTGGCATCAAATTCGAGTTCCACAATCCAATTGCGGCTGATATTGGCACCCACAATGGCACCCAGTCGCATATTGTAACTCTTCAGGCTGCTGTGGCTGTCGATCATTCGATCCTGGATGGGATATTTGGCAGCATCCTCAGCATCCCACGAATAGTTGAAACCGGCACCGGCAAGCAGAGAGAAATCGAGCAGATGTTCATCCTCAAGGAAAAGATTGACGATATTGAACGTAAGGTCAGCATCGATGGTGTAGTACTTGAAGTTCATCGTCTCGTCGGCACTCTTGAATGCAGTCTTCGACCACAATCCCTGAAAATCGCCACGGATACCCACTACCGGTGTCATCTGACGACCCACTTGAACTCCGAAGGCAGGAGCGATGAGTGAGCCGAAATCATAATTGGTAGGAACCCATTGAATTCCTCCCTTGATTCCACCGTACCAATAGGGGCTGGATTGATAATCCTGCACGATAAGCTTTTGAGCGGATACACACAAGGCACTGCTGAGCGCCAATGCGACTAAGAATAGTTTCTTCATGATGATTAATGTTAGTGATGTGTTATATTTATTTGCAAATATAGGATATTTTGTCTTATGAAATGATAATTTCTTGAAAATAATTATTTGACCGAATCATAGTCAAGAATCACAGAGAGAAATCTGCAAACCCGACATTGCACAATTCAGTCATGATGGTAGGGCTCGCCTCGAATGATGGTAAAGGCGCGATAGAGTTGCTCTACCAGGAAAAGCCTAACCATCTGATGGGAAAATGTCATCTTCGAAAGCGAAATCTTCTGCTGTGCGGCTTCGTAGATGCGATCCGAGAAACCGTAAGGCCCGCCGATGAGTAGCACGAGGCGTTTGGGAACCGTCTGCAGCTTCTGCTCCATCCATTGGCTGAATTCCCGACTGGTCATCTCTCGTCCACGTTCGTCGAGAAGAACAAGTACATCGCCTGGCTGAAGACGTTCCAGCACCTGGTCGGCCTCGCGTTCCTTCTGCTGTTCCTGGCTCAGGTTCTTGGTATTCTTTAGGTCGGGTATCTCCTCAATCTGCGTCGGCACATAGTGCGTCAGGCGCTGCACGTATTCGTTGATGAGCGCAGGATAAACCGTTCCCGTTGTACGACCTGTGAAGATGATCTGGAGTTTCAAATTATTAATTGTAAATAATTAATTGTTAATTGAAACTATTCGTCATCAAGCAGATCATTCGAGATCGAATCGATTTCGATGTCATCGAGGTTGCGGGCGTCTTGTTTAAGGATGTCAGCACCCGCCGTTTTATTTCGATTGCGACGGAAAGGCGAAGTGCAAACCTTCACGATGAACTTGCCCATCGTGCGGAAAAGCACTCGCTTGTAGCTGAACTTGGGGTCTTCGATGTCGCCCTTGACGGGAAGATTGATGTCGAGGACATCATCCTTGTCCGTGAGGATATAGACACCCGTACGGAAAGGAATGTTCATTTCCGACTGCACGCCACGACGTTTCTTCTCAACCTTCGGATTGCGGACGATGATGTGGTTCTGCCCGAGCAGACGTCCGTCCTTCGTGTCGTACATCAGATTGGCCGACAGGATGCCGCTCGAGACCTCATTGCCGAACATCTGCACGGTATAGGGCGAGAAGTCCTTGACTTCGATTTTCTCAGCCTGAACCACCATGTGCATATCTCGCTGATCGAGAGTACGTCCATCGTACCAGAACCTCAGATGTCCCTCACGGCCCAACTGCGCATCGGCCGTGATATGATTGATGCCATGGAGCGAGAAGTTGGGGGCCTTGATATTGACGTTCGACAGTTCATAGACAAACGGATCGGCAAGCAACGACTCGTCACGATAACTGAGTCGTGCCGAATCAATCAGGAGGGAATCAATCTGAAGATGCTGTCTGCGAATCAGTCCATTGTATTCAACCGACGACTCTTCTGAAAGCGCTGCCAGCGAATCGGCCTTCTGCAGGTATTCAGCATAGTCGATGCCCTGTTCGGCAAGGCGTATCGAATCGCGCTCTGCCAATATCTTCTCAGCCTTGAGGATAAGACGGGTGAAGTTGTCGAGACTATCCTTGTCGTACTGGATTCGAATATAAGGACGTTCGAAATGCACACGGCTAAAGTTGATGCGATTGGCAGGCAAGTCCATGTCGCGCACATCGATGGACACAGTGTCGCATCGCACCATGGTCTTTCCCTCTTCGTCGAAGACGTTCAGGTTCTTGATGCCCGCCGTGCCCTTGAGCGAAAAGTCGAGCAGGTGAGCCACGCTGCCCTGCATCAGAAGGTCGAGGTTGATGACACCCTGGACGTCCCCAAGATAAATGCTTTGACGCATGTAGGGAAGCAATCCCTTCATGTTGAACCCATCGACCTTGAAGACCATGCTGTACAGCTTGTGCTTGTCGTCGTAGTCGACCATCGTCTTCAGCGTGCCGCCTTCGGTAAAATTCAGGCTGATGCCCACCGAAGTATTGATGTCACGCAGGTCGATACCGGGGATGAAGAGCTGGAAGTCATTGAGGCTGAATTCGCTGCCCACCAGCGAATCCTTGTAGTGGATATAGCTGTTGTGGATATTGATGTCCTTGATCACCAGGGGCAGCGGTTCGGTACTGTCGTCGAGCGCAAGACGTTCGATAATGTCCGAGAAATTGAACACCGTATCGCGTTGCAGGATGTCCACCTTGAGTTCGTCGGCCTCAAGTTCGTCGAGCATATAGGTGCGCAGGAATACGCGAGGCACATTCAGATGCGTCCTGATCTGCTTGGCACTAAGGAAACGCGTCGTGTCATCCTTCTCTGCGATGAACAGCGAATCGACACTAAGGCTTCCCGTGAAGCCGTTGAGCCTGACGGTTCCTACCTGTACCCTGCGTCCCAGCAGTTCGGCGCCATGGGAATTCAGGTAGCTACGGATGTATGGGCCGCCTCCGAACGTGATGACCGCTGAGATCAAAACGATGATGCCAAGGATAATGGCAAGGACCCTCAGGAATTTGGACATCTTTCTATTGATTTAAGGATTACGTGAAATAAAGATTACGCAATACGGAATATAGCGAATCTAAACCGTTTCTTGCGCTGGAGCAACGAAGATCTTGAAAAGTTCGATGTCGCCCACCGAGCCATTCACGACGACGCGGTCGCCAGGCTTGAAACTCTCGGTCGCCCTAGGGTTATTGACGTTGCCCGTGTCACGCAGGATGCGAATGACGCTCACACCAGTCTTGTTGCGAAGATCCAGGTCGCGCAACGATTGTCCCAAAGCCGATGAATTCTCGGGTATGGTAACCTCGCCAAAATGCATTTCATCAAAATCGTCATCAGCTTCCTGCGCCTTCTTCCTCTCGGCACGCTTGCCCTGTCGCATGGCGATTTCTCGGGCCGAAAGATTGGTGAGGAAGTTCTCCTCAAGGAGATGCGAACGTTCCTGTATCCTCGACGACCTCGTGATGAAGAAGAAGACAGCTATGCCCATGGCCAGGACGATACCGATGGTGGCATCGAAGATCTTGCCGATGCATGATGTGATGATGGCAAGAACGAGAACGATACGGAAAGCGTTGAAGACGATGAGAAGACCGCGGGTGAACATACTGCCCTTTTCCCACAGCAGCCCTGCATCCTTATTGCGCTTGTCCTTGTTGACAATCTGGTAAAGCAGGGGCGAAAGCACGGTAAACAGCAGGCCAAGGCTGACGAGTCGGCCTATCCACAGGTGCGGTTCGCTAAAGACGGTAGCAACACCATCGTTTACAAACGTTGCAATCTTGTCGCTGAGCAGGGAGAAATAGAGCGTGGCGATAAAGACGCTGACAATCGTGTAGATGACCACCGGCAGGATGGCCTTGCCCAGATAACGCTGTGTCAGGGATGCTTCCTTCTGCGTGCTGCGGCTATGTCCGTAGGCATCGAGCATCAGCTTCCAGCGGCGTGGAAGAATCTTGTCAACGCGCTCGTAGGCAGGTTCAGCCAGGCGGATGGTATAGGGCGTGAGGAAGGTGGTGATGACCGAAACGGCGACGATGACCGGATAGAGGAAAGGTTCGGTCACGCCCTTGTCAGTACCGAAGTTGGCAATGATGAATGCGAATTCTCCGACCTGTGTCAACGAGAACGCTGCCTGCATAGCGGTCTTCAATGGTTGTCCCGAAAGTACAACGCCAAGCGATGCGAAGATGACCTGTCCGCAGATCACGAGCAGCGTGATGAGCGTGATGGGGAGCCAGTATTTCAACAGTAGCGCAGGGTCGATCATCATACCCACCGACACGAAGAAGACGGCGCCGAACATATTCTTGATGGGCGAAAGCAGATGCTCGATTTTCTCAGCCTCGACGGTTTCGGCAAGAATACTGCCCATGACGAATGCACCGAGTGCCGCGCTGAAACCTGCACCTTCGGCCAAGAGCACCATACCCAGGCAAAGACCCAACGACACGATGGTAAGTGTCTCGTCGTTGAGATGCTGCTTGCAGACGCGAAGCAATGTCGGGATAAGGAAGAGGCCCGCAGCAAACCAGAAGAGCAAGTATGCGGCAAGCTTGCCTACCTCCCACGCCATCTCCGAACCGTCGAACGACTGATTGACGGCCAACGAGGCCAGGAGCACCATCAGCACGACGGCAAAGAGGTCTTCGACCACAAGGATACCGAAACATATGTTTGCAAACTTCTGCTGACGAAGGCCCAGGTCATCGAGCGCCTTGAAGACAATAGTCGTTGATGACATACAGAGCATACCGCCGAGGAAGAGCGAATTCATCTGGTCCCATCCCATGGCACGACCGAGGAGGAATCCGCACGACATCATGCCCACCACGATCGTAAAGCAGCCGATGAGCGCCGTAGTGCCCATCTTAACCAGTTTCTTGTACGAGAACTCAAGACCGAGGGAGAATAGCAGGAAGATGACGCCAATCTCGCCCCAGATCTTCACGCTTTCTTCATCGCTGACCCAACTGGAGCCGAAAACGTAAGGGCCCACCAGCAGACCGGCCACAATGTAGCCGAGCACTACAGGTTGTTTCAGAAACTTGCACACCAGGCTCGTGAAGCCTGCTGTCAGCATGATTATACCAAGATCATGAATCATAAATATGTATCTTAAATAAACTTCTTCGGATGTTTCACCTTCTCCTTGAGCAAGGCGAAGTCGAGCACTTCGTGCAGGTCGCGCACATAGTGGAAGTTGAGGCCTTCTGTATATTGCTTCTCGATGTCCTCCACGTCCTTACGGTTATCCACGCAAAGCACCACATCGGTGATGCCGGCACGCTTGGCAGCCAGTATCTTCTCCTTCACGCCGCCGATGGGAATCACCTTGCCACGCAGCGTGATCTCTCCCGTCATGGCCACACGGGCACGCACACGGCGCTGTGTCAGCGTCGAGACGAGCGACGTCACCATGGTGATACCTGCCGAAGGTCCATCCTTCGGAACGGCGCCTTCGGGGCAATGGATATGTGCTGTCCAGTTTTCGAAGATGGCAGGGTCGATGCCGAGGTCGAGCGAATTGGCCTTCACCCACTGCAGGGCAAGTTGTGCCGATTCCTTCATCACGTCGCCCAGATGGCCCGTGAGCGAAAGGTCCTTCTTACCGGGCACGAGTGTCGATTCCACCTCAAGGATACAACCGCCCACCGATGTCCATGCCAGGCCCGTGACGACGCCTGCATAGTCGTTGCCGTCATACTTCTCGGGATTGTAGTCTGGCTTGCCAAGGAAGTCAATCAGGTCGCTTGGCTGAAGTTTTTCAGGCACGGGCATCTCGTTGGCCACACGCCACGCCACCTTGCGCATCACCTTGGCCAGGGTCTTGTCGAGCAGTCGCACGCCGCTTTCACGGGTGTATTGGTCGACAATCTTTTCCATCGTGCGGCGCGGGATGTTAAACTTGATGTCGGCGAGGCCGTGTTCCTCCTTCTGCTTGGGCAAAAGGTGACGTTCGCCAATCTCAATCTTCTCTTCAAGGATATAGCCCGACAGCTCGATCACCTCCATACGGTCGCGCAAGGGAGCCGCAATGGGTGCAAGGCTGTTGGCCGTGGCGATGAAGAGCACCTTCGAAAGGTCGTAATCCACATCGAGGAAGTTGTCGTGGAAGGCCTTGTTCTGTTCGGGGTCAAGCACCTCGAGCAGGGCGCTCGACGGATCGCCCTTGAAGTCGGACGAGATCTTGTCAATCTCATCGAGCACGAACACCGGATTGTCGGTCTTAGCCTTCTGGATGCCCGAAATGATGCGTCCGGGCAGGGCTCCGATGTAGGTGCGGCGATGTCCGCGTATCTCTGCCTCGTCGTGCAGACCGCCCAGCGAGATGCGCACATATTCGCGCTTCAAGGCCGTGGCGATGCTCTTGCCGAGCGAGGTCTTGCCCACGCCTGGAGGGCCTACAAGGCAGAGGATGGGTGACTTCATGTCGCCCCTCATCTTCAGCACGGCGAGGTGTTCGAGGATGCGCTCCTTCACGTTTTTGAGTCCGTAGTGGTCGTGGTCGAGCACGCGCTGGGCATTCTTCAGGTTCAGGTTGTCATGCGTCGTCACGCCCCAGGGCAGATCCACCATCGTCTGTAGGTAGTTGTACTGCACATAGTAGTCAGGCGACTGCTCGTTCATCCTCTGCAGTTTGGTCACCTCCTTGCGGAACAGCTCCTGTATAGCCGTTCCCCACTTCTTCGAATTAGCCTTCTTGAGTAGACGGTCCACGTCCTCCTGGCTTGATTCGCCCAGTTCCTCCTGTATCGAATGAATCTGTGTGCGCAGATACTGCTGGCGCTGCAGGCTGGTGAGCTCCACCTGTGTCAGCTGGTGCATCTGGTTCTTCACCTTGTTGTAGGCAAGGCACTTGCTGACGATGGTGGCCAGTTGCGTACCGCGCTGTTCGAGACTGCGGAATTCCAGCAGCTGCTGGTGGTTATGCAGCGCCATCGGGAACGTCGCACTCAGGTAGTTGATGAGAAAGTTCGCGTCGGTGACGTTGTTCATGGCGAACATTATCTCGCCGGTGATGGGGTTGTCGGCACATTCATTGATGGCCTTGATGTCGTCGCGGATGATGCTGAGCAGGGCCTTGGTTCGGCGGCTGCGCGGCTGAAGCATCTCGTCGTCGAGCAGCGTCACCTCTCCTGTAAGGAAAGGTTCGGTCGTGAGCAATTCTTCAAGATGGAAGGCACGGCGGCCCTGGATAATCACCGAATGTGAACCGTCGGGAAGTTCCAGTTCCTTCATGACCTCGCAGACGACACCATAGTCGTACAGGTCGTCGCGTCCCGGATCATCAACCGTATTCTTCTGGCATACTACGCCAATGTAAAGCTTGTTCTTCTCTGCCTCCTTCACCACGCGGATGCTCTTCGTCCGACCTACCGACAGCGGCATGGTCAGGCCGGGGAACATCACCATCTGGCGAAGCGCAACCAGTGGGAGTCGCTCGGGGGTGCATTTCTCCGGAACGAAACTCAAGTCGAGCATATTGTCGCCAAACATGGGCATGATGGTAGTATGTTCGATGCGTTGGTCTTCAAATTCTTCTTCAAAAATCGGTTTTTTACTCATTATTTAACTTGTGAATGAAATAGTTTCTCGTTAGAACGTTTGGGTTATCTGCTGCTCGCGGTGCGTGAGGATGATGCGTGCAGCCGGGTATTTCTGATGTATATGCTGGGCAAGGTGTTGTGCACAGTACACCGAGCGATGCTGGCCGCCTGTGCATCCGCAGTTGACCACAAGGCTCGTGAAGCCGCGATTGAGATAGGTTTCGACGGCAGGGTCAACCAAGCGATAGACATTCTCGACAAAGGTCTGCATCGACGTCTTGTCGACGGCATTGTGCGAGGTGTCGAGCAGCTCGCCCTTCTCGTCGCGTCGTCCTTCCAGGAAGTCGATCACCACCTTGTCGAGCCCCGTGTATTGCCTGTAGAATGGATATCGTCCGGGGTTGAGCGGGGCGCGGCAGTCGAAGACGAAACCTCCCCCGTTGCCCGACAGGTCTTCAGGGATGCCTTTCTTGTAGCTGAACGACGTGATGCGCACCACCAGCGGGCCAGTGGTCGGCATCGGCTGGAAGCGCTCCATCTTGGCGACCTCAGCAAGGAGTTCGCACAGGTAGGGACAGTCCTCCTCCAGTTCGAACCGGTCGATAGCGGGGCTGTCGGCATCCGTTAGGCCGCGCAGCGAACAGTCCTCAAACGAAGGCTCGCTGTTGCGGTGGGTAAGGTTCACGAGCGAACACAGCGCCCGGCAGATCGGCGTCTGGAACATCGCCTTGTGCTCGAACAGGCCTCGGTAGCCGTAGGTGCCCAGCGTCTGGAGCAGCCGGAAGAACACGAACACACGCAGGCGGTGGCGGAAGGTGCGCATCGGCAGAGTGCAGAACTGCTGCATACTGTCGGCGTATTCGCTCAGCAGCTCGTTGCGCAGTTCGGGCGAATAGTTGGCACGCGTCTGCCACAGGAACGATGCCACGTCGTAATAGACAGGGCCCTCGTAGCCGCCCTGGAAGTCGATGTACCACGGCTTGTCGTCGCGTATCATCACATTGCGCGACTGGAAGTCACGGTAGAGGAAGCCCCACGGCTCGCCCTTCGACGTGCAGTCGAGCATCGCCCCGCACAGGCGGTCGAAGTCGGCCTCCAGCTTCAACTCGTCCATCGGGTAGCCCGAAGGCTTGAGGAAGCAGTACTTGAAGTAGTTCAGGTCCCAGCGGATGGTGGTCTCGCAGAAACGGGGT
>JAEEGK010018747.1_pt1 | contig 14927 bp, 1 predicted proteins | sample 8958771 | NCBI WGS metagenome assembly JAEEGK01 (sample SAMN16246547, study PRJNA631951) | gut metagenome | biome: gut microbiome; feature: rumen; material: SC-attached | host: Bos | place: Iran: Karaj | collected 2018-10 | reverse complement strand
CCGTCTGTAACGTTTCTGCAGACAGCGCCGAAATCATGTGGTACACCCCCAACGGCGAATACGAATCCAGAATTTACTGGGACACCCAGCCACACTCCACGGCAGCCGAATACGCCTACAATTCCGGTGTCGGAAACGCCGATGTATCCGGCATTCCAGCCCAATTCCATTACGTAAAGATTGGTGGACTCAAGGAAAAGACGACTTATTACTTCATGGTCGAAAGCAATGGCACATTTGCCAATGTTGACGAAGACGGCAAGCCTTTAAAATTCACGACACCAGTCACATGGTACAACTTTAGCGTAAAAACTTACCAGTATCCTTGGCAAGTCGATATGGCTATGGTCAATATCAACATTTTCAATAACGAGTCTAGAGCATTCGACAGTTTGACAATCCGTCTCTACATGCGCGGTACCGATGAAATCGAGAACGATATCGGCATGGGCACAGACATTTGCAACGACTACGACGAAGCGGGATTCAGCGGCTCATGCTCTGAAGAAACTATCGAGGAACTCGCAAGACTCCTGCGCGATGCACACCCGGTCAAAATCGAAGACACCTACGACGCCGCTACGGGAACCTGGCAATGGTACTTCCCGCTAAACCTCGGTTCCACAGTCATTAAGAGTTCAAGCCGCCTGCGCTTTGACGTGAGATTCGATCACCGCAGTCCGTACCCTCCGTACAAGGACTTGATGAACGAAGCTCCGAACAAAAAACTTTATTGTAAATCTGGTAACAAATGGTACGCCCCGTCCAACGAAACTCCGGGCGCCCCCACCTTGAACGAAAATCCGGGAGACTGGAGCTGGATGCCGCACTCACGCGCAAACGGCGAAGAGCTGGATTACCCCGGCATGCCGTGTATCGAAAAAAACGAAGGAGACAATGACTTTAATGCCGCACCTGTGAATCCGTATGTATCCGTCTACCGCAAGAATGAATTTATCTGGGGTTACAGTCCTTCCAAGAAGGAAATGCAAACCAAGAGAGCGAACTACAAAATCAACATGGTACTTGATCCACCGTTCAATGTTTCCAACGGATCCCATGTCGATATTGACCAAGCTAGCAGCACTGTCCACGTTACTGGCAAAGTTCACGTTTCCGAAGGTGGATACATTACCAAGATTTGGGCAAATGGCGTTAAAGTGAGCGGTCTTCCATTTGTTGACGGCGTCAGCCTTGACAAGTGGCTTCTGGACGAATCCGGAACAAATATTATCGCCAAATACGACATCCCGACGGACATGTGGGAGCTCGATATCCCTGTCAAGATGAGCATCGGAAGTAAGAAGGTCGACATCACCGTGTTCGCAGGACCAGACCCCACATGCGATGTCTGTTTAGAAAACGGCGGCTGCGCCTTCGAGAACAGAACCTACTACGTGAACTTCTCCAAGGGCGATGCGACAGCCTCCCAGCTTGTCGTCAAGGATGCTGCCAGAAAACCGGTTATCAGCCCCGCCAACCCGGAAGGTACAATATTCTACATAGACCTGATGGACAAAGACAAGTTAAAGAGCAAGACAAATTCTGTTGATATCTTCATTACCAACAACAAGAAAAACGACCAGCTCAAGGCAAAGTTGACAGCAGACCCGAATAACCCCGGCCACTTTATCGGCGGCCCGATTACAGCAATCAGCCATTCCAAGGAAACGAGGAACCAGACTTCCGAAATATCGTTCTTTGCGGGCGATACCATCCAGATTGCCTATACCGACCCGAATGACGAAGACGATATTTCCACATACTCCTTCTACGCGGAATCCAAAACACCCTCGCCGCAGACAGTACTTGCCGAAGACACGAACTGCGACAACAAGGCGGACCAGCTGAAGATAATCTTCTCGAACAAACTCTCCGACGGTTACACGCTGGACAGCATCAGGTTCTTTATCGATGGCATGAGCGATACCGTCAAGGTTCCGCTTGTCGCCTCCAAGTATGCGGACAAGAACGAAGTCGTCATCCCGATAGACACGAGCCTCGTCCAGAAGAACCCGAGCCCGTCCGGAAAAATTACGACTTACGTGACCGACCATGGCTCCGCGAACCCTGAAACGGCAAAGATTGCAGATGGAATCCGCCCGATGCTCGAAAGCGTTTCGATTCTCGAAAAGGTTGACGACGAAGCAAGCGGACTGGACACCGTGATGCTCGCCTTCTCGGAACCGGTAATTCTTTCGTCCGAAAGCGAATGGCCGCTTGTCATTGCCGGCGCTGCAGGCGTACCGACTGTCGTCGGGAAAGGTACAACGACAAACAACGGAAAGAGCTGGACATTTATCATCAGCGGCAACGACAACAATGCGCTTGTCCCGATTGGCGCACAGGCAAGCTTAAAAACCACTGGCGGATTCTCCGTTACAGACCAGAGCCTGAACCCGGCCGATGGAGCCTGCAAGCCCTCCGTACCGGTAACGCTCATTTCCCGTCCAGTTCCCATTTACCATGCCGACATGATAGACCTGCAGGGCGACGGAATTCCCGATGTCGTCTACATGATGTTCGAACGAAAGCTGAAGACAAAGGATGCTTTCGACAGCATCATTGTAAACTGGGGCAACCCGGGCATAACGCGCACATTCGTGACCACGGCAGATACCACCGGTGGCACCATCAAGCCCAAGGAAAAATACTGGACCATCCGCGATTCCGTCTCGGCCCCGTTCAAGGTCATGATAGACTCCACCCACTCGAAGGATTCAGTCAACACCTACAGCATTATCGAAATCAATATTCCAGAAAGCCTCGCCTATCCTTACGGTTCTACAAGTGGCGAAAAGGACGGAAACGGAACGGTCTCACCAATCAAGGGCATTGCAAACGGATTGTTCGAATCGACATACACGCTGTACGACAAGTGCGCTCCGGTTATCTCAAACGCACGCCTCATCAAGAACATATTGACAGTCTCCGTATCCGAACCCGTCTCCTTTACCGAACCAGACAACCGCTATATCCAGCGGGAACGCGACGAATACATTCCACCCGAAAAACCGCAAAACTCGGGCAAGACGCAGCTGTTCATCTATAACGAAAACGACAACGTGTTCCATGTCGGCGACCGCATCCGTCTTGTTCCGCAGGAATATGGAGGCGTTTACATAGACAAGAACGGCAACATCCCGACAAAAATGAATCCATACATCCGCATCACTGGCGACGAGAATATGCGCTTCACCGTAACGCTCACGAAACCGGTAAGCACTCCGAAAGGCGGAGCATACACGGGCCGTCCGGAAACCGTCGCGAAAGACGCCTTCGTGACAAGCGCTATTTTCGACGGCAAGCACAACTTCATCGGCGGGGACGGAACGCTCCTCGGCCAGGTGGATACCGCCGCCTACTACGGTTCGGGCCCGAGCTTCGACATCGAAGTGACGATGCCTTCGGCAAGTTTCACGACGAACGACGGTCGATACATGTACGATTTCCGCCTGAAAATGGTCATGGACCTCTATAACAACCTCGGGCAGTACATCAACACGTACAAACTCGAAATTCCTAAGGAGAACTTCGCGACAATTCGTAAATACGTCAATAGCGGAATACTCAAATTCAACCTGGAATGGGTCGCCAAGGACAACGAAGCCCCCGTCGCCAAGAAGGGCAACAAGATCGGTACAGGTGCCTACATCGCAAAGTTCGATTTCACGGCAGAGTCCTACTGTGCTACGACTTTCGAAGAAACGAGTAACGACTACAAGGAAAAATGTGAAGAAGTCGGCCATAAAGTCGAACGATTAACCGACAACAAGACAAAGACTTTGGGATTCAAGAGAAGGAAATAACGAACTCACAGTCACCTTGCACTTGTAAATTTTCAGATACAATATTGAACTAGGAAAAATACGCAGCAAGTCCAGCCGATTCATTTTTCCCGGTTCTTTATTCATATGCTACACGATTGGGAAAAAATCATCGAGCAAAAATTCATTTGAGAACAAAAAAAGAATTTACCTCAAAACATTTCCCCATAAATAATTTATTTTAGCATCAGAGAAAGTATAAATTGAGGGCAAAACATGTTTTGCCCGCTTTTTATGTATACGTAAAGGAGACAAAGTGAGTATCAAGAATTACCTGATTGCATTGTGCACTATCGCCACATTGGTGTTTGCCCAGCAAGAAAAACCGACTCCTTATGACCTGATTAGACCGGTTTGGCCCTTAACTTGGGACAGTACCATATTCAAGACGAATTTCACCCCAGGTCCAAAACGAGTTTCGTTGCCTGATAAAAACACCCCGGAATATTACGCACCTAACGAGATTATCACTCCGGACACATTGAACCAGGCGTACATCGACGCCATGTTGCTCCAGATGTCTCCCATACGCGTAAACCAGGCCGGTTACCGTCCGCAAGATGCGAAAAAGCCCGTTTTGTATATCGGTTCCGCAACAGATTTTGATGTCGTCAACCAGAAAGGCGAAGTCATTGCCAAAGGAAAGTTCACGGAGACGCTCAAGAGCTCCGTTTCGTCCTCTTTAACGATCAAGGCATCGAACAACGCCCAAGTTACAGCCGGTGGCGACACGCGTTACACGGCCTCTAAAAAGGGGCCGTCAGGAGCCTTAAAGAAAGGCTACCTCCCCGACGGACTCCCCGAAAACGAAAGATTGCGTATCAAGGTCGGAAACGACTACTCCTCCACATTTATCGTCAGCGACAGAGTTTACTCCATGCTTCGCGATGCGGTACTCAAGTTCTATGGAATCAACCGTAGCGGCAATTCCGAATCGTGGTTCCACGCCCCAAGCCACCTCAAAGACGGCTCCCTTGCCAACGTGGATATGACCGGCGGCTGGTACGACTGCGGAGACCATCTTAAAGAAAGCCAGACCATTGCCTACAGCCTTGCCCAACTGGCCATGACCGCAGCGGCCTACGAAGACCGCGACCAGGACAACTACGCCTTCAACCAAGGCGAAGCCCAGAACACCGATGCAATCCCGGACATTCTCAGGGAAGCCAAGTTCGGTGCCGAATATGTCATCAAGGCCTATGATGCCGCCAAGGGCGTCGTTTCTTCAATGCCCGTTTCCGTTGGAGACTTTGGAAAAGACCACGGCTGGTGGGGTGCACCGGAATATCAAGACAATACCATTCACGATAGAGGCGGCCCGACAAGCAGACTTTTGAGAAGCGACGACCACCCGGCAAGCGATGCCGAACTAGGAAGTACAGCCTCCGGAAATTTTGCCGCAGGCTTAGCCATCGTCTCCAAGATCTGGAACAAATACGATTCCGCCTTTGCAAAAAAGAGTTTGACCGTAGCCAAGGCCCTTTATGATTACGGCAAGTCCAAGAAGATGCTCACAAATTCTCCTGCTTATAGCGGCGGATCGACCTACCACGACGAAATGGGCTTTGCAGCAGTTTGCCTTTTCTACGCCACTGCGGACAAAACATACCTGAACGATGCCGTCGAAGAAAAGTCACTGGCAGGCGGCCAGACCAAAAGAGACTTCGTCAACAGCGACAAAAAAGGCGCGGGCATGTTCAACGGAGGATGGTTTGCACACAAGCAGGCTTCGTTCTTAAAAGCCAATGCTGCCTCGGACTGGGCAAGCGTATATACAAGCGCCCTTTATGCCTTTTACAAGTTGATTTTGGAAACAGAGGACAAGGCAAGCGCCTATGGCCTTTCGAACGAACAGAGAATGATCTATGCCGAAGACGTCGCCTTCACCATGGCGGCCAACCTCGCAAGCGTCATAACGGGCGGCACAACGACAATCGTTCTCCCCGCCGGCCAAGCCGGTTGGACAGGCGCCAGCATTTCTTACGACCCTATATGGGGCATTACGAACGCCGTAAACACATCGCAATGGTGGACCAAGTACGAAGCAGCCAACATTTTCGAGCTTTTGGCCTATTACGACGTGACGAAGGATTTGGAAAACGTCACGATGCCGCAAACAGGCTCCATTCAAAACTGGAAATCGGATGAAATCCTTGAACTTGCCGTTTCGCACATGAATTATTACCTGGGCATGAACCCCTGGGATGTATCCTTGATATATGGCGTCGGCGACAAGAACCACTCCCACCCGCACCACCGCGGTTCAAACCCCGAAGGCAAGAACGTCCCCGGAGTCGTGAAAACGTATAAATACCGTCCGCCTGTTGGAGGTTTGGGACCTGCGGTACCGCCAACAGGAGCTGACGACCTTTCTGTTCATTTCGACAACTGGCAGCTCACCGAAAACACCTGCATCGACGCCGTATCCAACTTCCTCCCTGCGGCCGTCCTTCTTGCAAAGTCCGAAGATTTGAACCGTGCGCCAGCAATTTCTGTTGAAATCCGCCATGTCGATGTAGATTCCGCCATCGTTTCCGTAAAACTGGACTTGAGCGGCTACGCCTATATCGTTTACGACACTACGGAAACATTGAAGAATCCGAAGACCGCAAGTTCCGAAACAGCGACAAACCAGCACCAGATTGTGCTAAACGATCTCAATCCAGGAACAACATACTACTTCTACGCCACGGCAAAGAATCCGCGAAGCGGCAACACCTCGAAAAAATGGTTTGTCGATAGCACGCAAACTCCGTTCACATTTACAACGGTAAACGCTAAAGACCCCGCCAACATCCAGAATGTTACCGTTTGCAATGTCACCGCCGACTCCGCCGAAATCATGTGGTACACGCCGAACGGCGAATACAATTCGAAAGTTTACTGGGATACAGTCCCGCATTCAAAACCTGAAGAATTTGCATTCAACACAGGAAGTGGCAACGCCGATGTCTCTGGCATTCCGACGCAGTTCCACTACGTGAAAATCGGCGGCCTCAAAGAAAGAACCACTTACTACTATGCCGTAGAAAGCAACGGAGTCTATACAAACGTCAACGAAAAGAACGAGCTTCTAAAATTCAAGACCCCCGTAATGCAATACAACTTTGAAGTCCGAATGTCCCAATATGTTTGGGACCCGATGCCGGCCCTCGAAATCAACGTTATCAACAACGAAGTCCGTCCGTTCGACAGCTTGACAATCCGCGTCTATATGCGCGGGACAGACGACATCTATTACGACGTCGGCATCAGACGCGATATTTGCCAGGCCTACAGCGAAGCGGGCTTCAACGAACCATGCTCCAAGGAGACTCAAGCAGAACTGGACGGATTGTTCCGTAAGACGTTCCCCCAGAAGATTGAGGACACCTACGATCCGACGGACGGCACATGGCAATGGTACTTCCCCATCCCGCTCGGTTCGACGGTCATCAAGTCCACAAGTAGGCTTAGAATTGACGTCTTGTTCGACAGACGAAGCGAATGGGAACCGCACCTGGATTTGATGAACGACTCGCCCCAAAAGAAACTCTATTGCCAAGACAGGGGTTCGTGGACATCCCAGGCAAATGACAAATTGACCAAGAATCCGGGAGACTGGAGCTGGATGCCACACTCCAGAAGCAACAACGAGTATGCCGATTACGAGGGCATGCCTTGCTTGCCCAAGAACTTTGGCGACGACGACCTAGCCCCCATCAATCCTTACGTATCCATTTACCGCAAGGACGAATTTGTCTGGGGTTACAGTCCGTCCAAGAAAGAAATGGAGACAAAGAAGGCCAAGTACGATTTGACCGTAATGCTCGACCCTCCGTTCAACGTTTCCAACGGAACCCACATCGACATTGACCAGAGCAACAGCACCGTCCATGTCAAGGGCAAAGCACGTGTATCGGAAAACGGCTTCATCACGAAGATTTGGGCAAACGGCGTCCAGGTCAGCGGCATGGCGTTTGTCGATGACCAAAGCCTTGACAAGTGGCTTTTGGACGAATCCGGAACAAAGATCATCGCGAAGTACGACATCCCGACCGACATGTGGGATCTCGACATCCCCGTCAAGATGGGCATCGGTTCCAATAAGGTGGATGTGACGATATTCGCCGGTCCTGACCCCACTTGCGAAGCATGCACGGAAAACGGCGGCTGCGCATTTGACAACAGAAGTTTCTACATAAACTTCACCAAGGGCGACGCCACGGCCTCCCAGCTCGTCATCAAGGACGCCCAGGGGAACCCGGTCGTAAGCCCCGCCAACCCGGACGGCACCGTTTTCTACATCGACCTGCTGGACAAGGACAAGGTCAAGGACAACACGCAGACGCTCGACGTCCAGATCATCAACAGCAAGAAGAACGACGTCCTCACCGTCACCCTGAAGGCGGACGCGGCGAACCCCGGACACTTTGTCGGAGGCCCGATCACCGCCATCAACCACTCCAAGGAAACGAGGAACCAGACTTCCGAGATCTCGTTCTTCGCGGGAGACACCATCCAGGTCGTCTATACGGACCCGAAGGACGAGGACGACATCTCCAGGCAGTCGTTCTACGCCGTATCCAAGGTGCCCACGCCGCAGATGGTCCTCGCCCTGGATTCCGACTGCGACAACAAGGCAGACCAGCTGAAGATCGAGTTCTCGAACAAGCTCGCTGACGGCTACAAGCTCGACAGCGTCAGGTTCTTCATCGAGGGCATGAAGGATTCCGTGACGGTCCAGCTCGACGCATCGAAATACGCCGACATGACCGAAGTCGTCATCCCGATCGACACAAGCCTCGTCCCGACAAGCGCGAGCCCATCCGGAAAGATCACGACCTACGTTTCCGACCAGGGAACGCCCAATGCCGAAACCGTGAAGATTACGGACGGCATCCCGCCCACGCTCGTGAGCGTCTCGATCCTCGAGAAGTCGGACAGCGACAACAGCGGACTCGACACCGTCATGGTGGCCTACTCCGAACCGGTCATCTTCTCGTCCGAAAGCGAATGGCCCCTCGCCATTTCCGGGACGTCCGGCATGCCCACCGTCGTCGGAAGGGCGACGACGACGAACAACGGCCAAAGCTGGCAGTACATCATCAGCGGCAACGAGGACTACTCCCTGGTCGCCGTAGGCGCAAGCGCAAGCGCAAGGACCAGCGGCGGGTTCACCACCACCGACAACAGCTTCAACCAGGTCAACCCGGCAGGATGCAAGCCGAGCGTGCCCGTGACGCTCATCAGCCGCCCGGTACCCGTCTACCACGCCGAAATGATAGACGTCCAGGGGGACGGCATTCCGGACAAGGTCTACATCATGTTCGAACGCAAGCTCAAGCCCAAGGACATCTTCGACAGCATCGTGACGGTCTGGGGCGACCCGGGCATCGCGCGCTCGTTCATCACGACGGCGGACACCGCCGGCGGAACCATCAAGCCCAGGGAAACATACTGGACCATCCGCGACTCCGTCTCGGCCCCGTTCAAGGTGATGCTTGCCGACTCGACGACAAAGGATTCCGTCAACACCTACAGCATCATCGAGATCAACATCCCTGAAAAGCTTTCGTATCCGAGAGGCGCGACAAGCGGCGAGAACGACGGCAACGGCACGGTATCGCCGATGAAGGGCCTCGCGAACGGGTTCTTCGAGTCGACCTTCACGCTCTACGACAAGTGCCCGCCGATCATCTCCTCGGCACGCATGATCAAGAACCTGCTCACGGTCAACATCTCCGAGAACGTCACCATGCTCGAGACGGGCAAGTACATCGTCCGCGAACGCGACAACTACATCCCGCCCGAACGTCCGCAGGGTGCAGGGAAAGCGTACCTCTTCACCTATAACGAGAAGGACAACGTGGTCCACGCGGGCGACATGATCAAGCTCGTCCCGGAGAATATCGGCTCCGCCTATGTCGACAGGAACGGCAACATCCCGCAACAGGAGAACCCGTGGGTGCGCGTCACGGGCGACGACAACGTCCGCTTCACGGTGACGCTCGCAGACCCGGTCGCGACGCCCAGGCCTAACGCCTACACGGGCCGCCCGGAAACGTCGAAAAACGACGCCTTCGTGACGAGCGCCGTCATCGGCGGCAAGAACAACTTCGTCAGCGGGAACGGTACGCTCCTCGGCCAGGCGGATACGGCGACATACTTCGGTTCGGGCCCGACCTTCGACATCGAAGTGACGATGCCGTCGGCCGTATTCACGACGAACAAGGGGCAGTACATGTACGATTACCGCCTGAAGATCGTCATGGACCTCTACGACAACCTGGGACAGTACATCAACACGTACAAGCTCGACATCCCGAAGGAAAACTTCCAGGCGGTACGCAGCCTCGTCGACAACGGGATACTCAGGCTGAACCTGGAATGGGCGGCCAAGGACAACGACGCCCCCGTGTCGAAGAAGGGCCACAAGATAGGGACCGGCGCCTTCATCGCGAAGTTCGACTTCACGGCGGAATCCTTCTGCGCGTCGACCTTCGACGAATCGAGCAACGACTACAAGCTCAGCTGCGACGAAGTCGGCAAGAAGGTGGAACGCGCTACCGCAAGCAAGACGAAGACGCTCGGCTTCAAGAGAAGGAAATAAAGAACGCAACCGCCCTGCGTCCGCAAGATTTGTAAACTTTCGAATACAATACTAAGCCAGGAAAAATGCACAGCAAGTCCAGCTGATTCATTTTTCCTGGTTCTTTATTTATATGCTACACGTTGGGAAAAAATTCATAGAGCAAAGATTATTTTGAGAACAAAAAAAGCATTTACCTCAAAACATTTCCCCGTAAATAATCTATTTTAGTATTCGAGAAAGTATAAATTGAGGACAAGACTCGTTTTTGCCCGATTTTTGCATATATAAAGGAGACAAAGTGAGTATCAAGAAGTATCTGATTGCGTTGTGCGCCGCAGCCAGTTTCGTGACCGCGCAGCAAGAGCAACCCACTCCTTACGACTTGCTTAGGCCGATATACCCTCTTACTTGGGACAGCACAGTTTTCAAGGATTTTGACACATCGGTCACCAAGAAAAGAAACATGTTGCCGAAGAACCTGACTCCGGCATCCTATGCACCAAACGTATTTATTCCCGACACACTGAACCAAGCATACCTGGACGCCATGAACGTCAAGATATCCCCTATCCGCGTGAACCAGGCCGGATATCTGGAAAACGATCCAGAACGCATGTTCTATTACGTAGGTAGCGAATCCACTTTCGAAGTCGTCGATATCAACGGCAAATCTTTTTCTCCTGCCATAACCGGATCGCTAACCCCACTTAATAAAAAGGTTTCTTCTACATGGCGGATCACAGCCGGCACGAATGCAGCCACCAATGACCAACAGCGTTATACCGTAAAGGCAACCGGTCCCTCCGGAGATTTGAAATACGGTCATATACCTCAAGGCATCCCTGTAGAGACTCGTCTACGCATTAAAGTCGGCACAGACATTTCGAGCACATTCATCATAAGTGACAGACTCTATTCCATGGTGAAGGCCGCAGCCCTCAAGTTCTATGGAGTCAACCGTAGCGGTAACGCGGAATCCTGGTTCCGCAATGGTCAGCCAAGCCATGCCCTAGATGGAGCAGGACCCGTCACAGAAGGCCCCCAAGACGTTCGCGGTCCTTACAACGCCGAATTCGCAGGAACACTTCAGGGCGGCTACTACGACTGCGGTGACCACCTGAAGGAATCTCAAACGCAAATGTATGCCTTCATGGTCGTGGCGTTGATGGCGGCAACAAACCCGAACGCCGACGAAGACAACTACGCATTCAACCAGAACGAAACAATCAATAAGGACGGCATTCCGGACATGCTCCGCGAGGCAAAGCATGGAGCCGACTTCGTCCTCCGTTCCTTTATCAGAGCCAAAGGTGCAATCGATGATATGGCCCTCTCTATAGGAACCTTCGGTTCAGACCACGGATGGTGGGGTCCTCCCGAGAACCAAGATGGACTTCCCATTGGAAATTCAGCAGAAGCGAAAGACCGTGGAGGTCCGGGAACAAGAGCAGTCCGTCTTGGCGAAATTGGAGCCAACGTCGGTGGCGAAACAGTGGCAGGTCTTGCACTCGTTGGCAAATTGTATGCCCAATATCCAGAGTATAAGGATTTTGCAGATAGCTGCTTGATGGTTGCCGAAAAGATGTACGATTTTGCAAAAGCTCTCGTACAGGGCAAAAACACATATGATGGTGGCAAAAAAATTGTACACCATTTGAACGACACCACGGGCGCCCCGATGGCATTAGCAAAACAGTCCCCGGCCTACCATGGAAATAACGAATTTGTCGATGACATGGCATTAGCTTCTATAGCTTTGCTTTATGCTACGGGTAAAAAGCTATACGCCGATGACGCACTCCGTACCAAGAATCTTTTCCGAGAACAAGAATATGCAACAGGTCCTGCATTCTTTGAAGGAGGCTGGTTTGTCACTCACAATAAGGGATTCTTTAAAGATGTAAAGAATACAGGTTGGGCAAACTCTTACTCTTATGCTCTTTATGCTTTATATAAACTGATTCTCGCAGATAAAGATACCGCTATAAACAAATTCGGCTTGACCGAAAATGAATGGTTAAGCGCCGTTGAACATTGTGTTGCCAATATGATTGCAAACTTGGGCGATTTGGGCAAATACGAAGGTATTCCCGAGACATTTGTCTTCCCGACGGTTCCAAACATATGGAAACAAAGCCAGGTTACTTATGACAGAATGTGGTACACGATGATGACCGACCAAACCTGGATTTACAACCGATACCGCGCCGGCGACATCTTTGAAGTTTTGGCATATGCGGACGTAGCCAAAGATATCGAAAGCAAAAATATTTCTTTGCCGACCATGGGAACCCCGAACTGGAATGCCGCAGAAGCCAAACAATTCGGCATCAACCAGCTGAACTACTTGTTAGGCGTGAACCCCTGGGATGTTTCGTTTATCATGGGTATTGGCGATAAGAACGACGCACACCCGCACCACCGCGGAGCAAACCCTGAAGGCACGAACGTTCCTGGCGGAAAGTCGAAATACTACTATAGGCCCCCGGTCGGCGGTCTTTATGGCGCAGTTCCCCCGCTAGGAGGCACTGACGGAGACGGCGTTATGGGCAAAGACGGCAGACTTAGCTGGGAAGACTACGAAATGTCCGAACTCTGTATCGACGCCGCCGCAACGTTTGTAAGTACAGTAACCCTCGCCTCCAAGCAAATCGACAAAACTATCGCCCCGGATATAGACGTCGAAATCCGCCATGTGAGCGTGGACTCCGCCATCGTGACGGTCAAGCTCTCCCAGCGCGGCACGGTCACCATCCAATACGGCACAACCGAAGGCCAGTACGACCAGACTGCATCAAGCAACGGCTCCGGAGTGATACACGATATCATCTTACGCGATCTGAAGCCGGGCACCACCTATTACTTCTACGTCATAGGAGCAAACGCCTACAACCCGGCAAACACAAAGACGAAGTACGCCAAGGAAAACCCGCTGACACCGTTCACGTTCACGACGCACTCCACGTCCGATCCAGCCAACATAGCAAACGTCACCGTCTGTAACGTTTCTGCAGACAGTGCCGAAATCATGTGGTACACGCCGAACGGCGAATACGAATCCAAGATTTACTGGGATACAAAGCCGCACACCAACGCCAGCGAATTTGCGTTCAATTCCGGTGCCGGCAACGCCGATGTCTCTGGCATCCCGACGCAGTTCCACTACGTGAAAATCGGCGGACTCAAGGAAAAGACGACCTACTACTTCATGGTCGAAAGCAATGGCGTACAAACCACCGTTGACGACGACAACAATCTGCTCAAGTTCACGACTCCTGTAACGTGGTACGACTTTAGCGTGAAGACCTACCAGTATCCGTGGCAAGGCGACATGGCCATGGTGAACATAAACATTTTCAATAACGAATCAAGATCTTTCGACAGCTTGACAATCAGAATCTACATGCGCGGGACCGATGCAATCGACACCGATATCGGCATGGGAACTGATATCTGCAATGCATACTCATCGGCTGGCTTCAGTGGAGATTGTTCCAAGGAAACAAAGGATGAACTTGAAAGGAACCTTCGCGACGCCCATCCTATCAAGATAGAAGATACCTACGACGAAGCCTCAGGAACTTGGCAATGGTATTTCCCGCTGAACCTCGGTTCTACAGTTATCCAGAGCGCAAGCCGCCTCCGCTTTGACGTGAGGTTCGACCACCGTAGTCCGTTCCCGCCATACAAGGACTTGATGAACGAAGCGCCGAACAAAAAACTTTACTGCCAGGACAACAACAAGTGGTACGCCCCGTCCTATGAATACGCCAGAGCGCTCACCCTGGACGAGAATCCGGGAGACTGGAGCTGGATGCCGCATTCCCGCGCAAATAACGAAGAAAAAGATTACCCGGGCATGCCCTGTATTCCAAAGGACGAGGGCGACATCAACTTTGATGCAGCTCCAGATAATCCGTACGTAGCGGTTTACCGCAAGGACGAATTCATTTGGGGTTACAGCCCGTCCAAGAAAGAAATGGAAACCAAGAGAGCGAACTACAGGATGACAGTGACTCTCGATCCTCCGTTCAACGTTTCCAACGGATCCCATATTGATTTAGACCAAGCTAGCAGCACCGTCCATGTCACCGGAAAGGCTCACATTACAGAAGGGGGCTACATCACGAAGGTATGGGCGAACGGCGTGAAAATCAGCGGCCCGGTCCTCTTCGATGGACTTGACAAATGGATTCTCGACGAATCCGGAACAAAGATCATCGCGAAGTACGACATCCCGACCGACATGTGGGATCTCGACATCCCCGTCAAGATGACACTCGGCAGCAAGAAAGTGGACATCACCATCTTCGCCGGCCCCAACCCCACTTGCGAAACATGCGCCGAAGCTGGCGGCTGCGCATTTGAAAACAGGACCTACTACATAAACTTCTCCAAAGGCGACGCCACGGCCTCCCAGCTCGTCATCAAGGACGCCCAGGGGAACCCGGTCGTAAGCCCCGCCAACCCGGACGGCACCGTTTTCTACATCGACCTGCTGGACAAGGACAAGGTCAAGGACAACA
>JAEEGK010018745.1_pt1 | contig 14928 bp, 6 predicted proteins | sample 8958771 | NCBI WGS metagenome assembly JAEEGK01 (sample SAMN16246547, study PRJNA631951) | gut metagenome | biome: gut microbiome; feature: rumen; material: SC-attached | host: Bos | place: Iran: Karaj | collected 2018-10 | reverse complement strand
GGAATTCTTTGAAACTTCTGCTAAAAGTAATATTAATGTCAGTGAAACTTTCACCTTTCTTACTAAAGAAATTTTAAAAAATACTGAAGGAGGAAGTACTACTACTGGAGGAGGAAGTCAATTAAGTGCAAAAGATCAAGGGAAAAAAAAAGGAGGGTGTTGTTAAATTATTTATAAGAAATTATTGGGTTTTTTATTATTTCTTAAAAATAATTTTTTTATTTATTATTTAAAAACAATTTTTAAAAAATGGATAAAAATGAAAAAATAACATTTAATAAAATAACTAAGGATTTTTCATATAATGAATGTTTATTTTTTCCAATAATATTACGTCCACATGATAAATTCCCTAAAAATGTAAAATGGTCATGTCCAAGAATAACTTCAAATGGGAAATATATAGGAGCAATATGTTCAAATAACAGTTTATATATTTGGAATTCAAATGATGGGAAAGTAGAAAATTATTTTTCAACAATGGAACAAATGTTAAATTTTGAATTTAATCCAAATAATCAAAATTTAATATTAATTTTCCAAGATTGTAATCCTAAATATTTATCTATTAAAGATAATAGTGATATTAATGAATTAGAAGATCCTTATTTAGGTTTTAATGATATTATTTCTTTTTCTTTTTCTACTCAAGGAAAATATTTTGCTTTATGCGCTGATAAAGGATTATTTGTTTGGGATGTTCAAAGTTTAAAATTAGAAATTTTTATTGATGATTATTCAAAAAAAAAGTATTTAAGAAATGAAAGTTTAATTATGATTTCAGGGACTAATTATTTAAGAATAATAAATATTAATTCTAAAAAAGTGTTTTTTGAATGTAATTTAAAAAGAATAGAAAAAATAGATGATTTACAAACTTGTATGTTAACTACAGATAATAAGTTTTTATATTATGCTTCAAGTTCTGGAGTTTTTAAATTAAATTTATTTGATAAAATTACTTTTGAAGTTTGTAAATTTATTGTTTCTAATAATGTTATTGTAAAGATTAGTGATGATTGTAAAAAATATTTAAGTACTAATATGATTGATATTTTTTTATATGAAGAAAAAATAGGTTTAGTTAATAAATTTACTTTTGAAAAATTTAATCATATTTCAATTGATTTTGAAATAATGTTATTATTAATTATAGATGATGTTTCAATATCTTTAAAAAATTTAGAATTATATGGTTATGGACTTGATAAATGTAACATATATACTTTTCAAAATCCTAAAAAATTCAAAAAAATATTTTTCACCAGAAATTCAGAAAATCTTTTAGGAATAGTAAATGAAAATCTTGGAATATTATATGAATGTTCCTCAGGAAAAATAATTAAAGTTTTTAACAATAATTCAAAAGTATTATATTATGAAAATTGTTTAGTTTTAACTCCTAAAACTTCAGAAAGGAATTATATTAGTGTTAAATTAACTGAAAATTCAATATATTTATTTGATTCTATTAAAGGCATTCCCTTATATCTTTTTTCCAATTTTTCAGCTTATGAAGTTAAATTTAATGAATTGGGTAATTTTTTATTAGCAGGAACAACAGGAGGAAAAGAAATTTGTAGATTATGGGATTTAGAAAATCCAAGTCAATATTATTCTTATTATACTAATGATGATAAAAAAAATAAAAATACTTGTGTTTGTTTAAGTAATGATAGAACTAAAATTATATGTCAAAGTATTAATCAAAATTCTATTATCTTTGATGCTGATTCTAAACAAATTTTATATGAAATTAATTTAAAGTTTCCGTTGAATCAAATTAATAAAATTATTTCTTCTAATAATTCAAAACATTTTGCTATTATTGGTAAATATAATAGAAATAATATTTGTTTTATTTTTGAATTTAATGATAATCAAAATATTCAACCTAAAGAAATTAGTATTCTTGATAATTGCACTGATATTATTATTCCTGAAAAAGGAAATTATTTTATTACTCAATGTGTAAGTAGGAATAAAATAAAAGATTATAAAATTACAATATGGAAATTTAATAATAATATTGAAAAAACTGATATTATTCAAAAAGAAGGAGTTGAATTTGTTTTATTAAATGATGATAAAACTATATATATTATTTCTAAATGTGAAGAAGGGAAATTTGGTATTGTTTTTCATTTATATGATTCTAGAACTTATAAAAATATTGGTGATATAGAATATACTTTAGATAAAGTTCCTTCTAATTTTATTTTTGTGTATTTAACTACTGATTTAGGAGATAAAATTGTCTTTATAAAAGTATCTATTCAAAAAGAGTAGTTTTTTATAATTATAAATAGTTAATTTTTTTATAAAAACAAAAAGTTAAATATTTAAAAATTCTAAATATTAAAATTCCTAATATTAAAAATACACATTTAAATAACAAACATAATTATTTATTACCAATTATTCAAATATTTTTTTTAAAAATTTAAAAAAAATAAAAAATCAAATAAATAAAAAATAATTCTTCAAAGAAATAATCTTTAAAAAACAATATTATCATTATCACATAACCATCTAAAAATACTATTTTTATTCTTATATAAATTTTTAGGAGTATCAAATTCAGCAACAATTCCACTATCCATAACAATTATTTTATCACAATGTTTAACATTCATAATTTTATGAGCAATAATTAAAACAGTACAATCATTAAAATACTCTTTCCCACATTTATAAATAACTTGTTCAGTTTGTTTATCTAAATTTGCAGTAGCTTCGTCAAAAATAACTATTTTTTTCTTAGATAAAATAGCTCTAGCAAAACATAATAATTGTTTTTCACCAATTGATAAATTAGTTCCATTTTCTCCTACATTCATATCTAAAATATTTTTCTTTCCAAATTTAAGAAAATCAAAACTAACTTTATTTAAAACATTAATTAATTCTAAATTAGTATATTTATTTTCAGGATCAAGATTAAATCTTATAGTATTATCAAATAAAAAGGGTTCTTGAGGAACAATACACATTTCACTTCTTAATTGATTTAAAGGAATTTTTGAAGTATCAACATTATCAATGTATATTTTTCCTTTTACTGGTTCTACAATTCTATATATTGCATTTATTAAAGAACTTTTCCCACTTCCACTTCTTCCTACAATTCCAATTCTTTGATTAGCTTTAATTTTTAAATTTATTTTTTCTAATATTATATCTGTATTTGGTCTATATCTTGCAGAATAATTTTCAAATCTAATTGAAGGTTTAATTATTTCAAATTTCTTATTGTTTAATATAAAAGGAGAATTTTTTGGCTTGTATTTTTCATGGATTAATTTAGTGTAATTTTGACATCTTTCAAAATGAATCATTTCATTTTCTATATTTGCTAAATAATCAAAGAAAAATAATAATTGATCACAAAATCCAATTGAATATTTTAATAATAAACCAATTGCACTTGGAGAAATATTTTTTCTAAAAATAATAGAGAAAATAACAATAAAAACTAAATATAGAAAAGCACATAATTCTAAATATAAAGTATACCAATTACTTAAACCACTTCTATACAAAGAAATTAAGTATTTGTGATAAACTATATTATCAAATTTTGCTTGGAAAATTGGTCCTTTGTGAAAAGCTCTAATTGAAACAATGTTATTTACTGTTTCATTATACCAAGATAATATTGGAGTAACAGCAACACATTCAACTGTTTTAATATCTCTTCCACATTTAATATACAATTGAAGTAATATTGATCCAGCAATAAATAACATTGGAATAAAGAGAATTGAATATTTATTAAAGAAATAACATATTATTAATGAAGCTATTAATTGAGAAATTCCTCTTGTTATAAAACCATAAAATTTTACTATTTGTCTACATTTTTCTAAATCATTATTTAATATATTGATTATTTGTCCTAAGGGAATTACATCATGAAAAGTATTTACAGGAGCTTTCATTATTCCTTTTAACATTTTATTATGTAATATTTTACTTATTAAAATATTACTTCTTGTTAAAAGGAATTCTCTTAAAAATAAAAATAATAAACTTAATAAACCTATCATGCAATAAACTAAATAAAAATATAAATTTGAATTTTCATGTCTTAAAAGATTTGCATCTTTAATATCTGCATCTGACCATTTTGTTAACCAATAATTATTCATTACTTGAAAAATTTGCCATGACATTGAAAAAGATAATATAAACATAGAATATAAATATGAATTATTTCCCATTTTTTTAAAGAAATTTTTATATATATAAAATTTACCTTCTTCAACTATTCCTTTTTTATTTTTTTCATTTATTAATTTTCCTTTTTGTAAATATAACATTGCACTTGAATTTGATTTTTTCATTGCTAATTCTTCAATTGAATCTTTTTTCATAGTGAAAGCATTTTTAGTTTTACTTTTTTTCATTTGATTTATATTATCTTCTATAACTAAACTTTTTAAACTTTTAATAGATTGTCTTCTTTTTTCAACATTTAATAATTTCTTATACATTTCAGTCTTAAGGAACTGATCATAAGTTCCATTGAAGATAATTTCATTATTATCTAAATAAATAATTCGATCCATATACTTTAATCCAAATAATTTATTCCAAGTTAAAATTCTAGTTTTATCTTTTAAAAACTCTAAAAAAACTTGTTTAAAAATATTATTAGAAACAATGGGATCAACACTACTAATAGGATCATCCATAATATAAATATCAGCATCACAATATAAAGTTCTAGCTAAATTAATTCTAGCTTTTTGACCACCACTTAAATTAGTTCCATTACAACTTATTTCAGTAAAATCCATTCCAGGTAATCCAGCAATATCTTCAATTAATTGACATAACTCACATACTTTATCATATCTTTCTTCATCTTCTTCACTATAAAAGATTATATTATTTTTAACTGTGTCATTAACTATGAAAGGAAATTGAGATGAATATGCTATACTTCCATTTATTTGATTTATTGAATCATCTGAGCCTCCATATTTTTTAGTTATTATTTTAAAGTAATTTAACATACTGTTTACAAAACATGATTTACCACATCCTGTTTCTCCTATTACTCCTACAAATTCACCTTTTTTTATTTCAATATTTAGATTTTTTAATAATATTTTATGTGAGTCATTATTACCTAAATTTAAATTCTTATATATCAAAGCATATTCGCTTTTTTCATTTTCTGGATTCATACTACTTTGCATATGTGTTTCTTTAACATTTAAAAATCCTTCAATTCTTTTCATTGATATTAAAGTATTTAATAAACTAGTAATAAATATAGGAAGTCTATATAAAGGATAAGCAATTGAATCATATATTTCAATAGCAACTATTATATTTTCTATTTTCATATGACCATAAATTGCAGTATGAACTCCTATACTTACTGCTGATAAAGCAAAGGGAATTATCCAATGAATAAAGGAAGTTAATACAAATATATTTTGAATTTTTTTCATTGAGTGTAATTCTCTATTTCTCTTTATTTGAATTTGATTATATGATATTTGTTCATATGATAACATTTTTATCATTTTAATTTTTTGAAGAATTGAATTTGTTACTTTTATTCTATCATCCTTTATTGATAATAAAGCTCTTTGATTAAATATATAAAAATCTTCAACAAACCAAGCAATTGCAACTAAGAAAATAAAACATATTAAAGAGTAAATAAATGAAGAACCAAATAATTTAAATAGCATATATAAATTCATAATAATTTGAAAAGGAACAACAATTGTCATTGGAGCATAAAACAAGAGAAAATTAACAGTTTCTGCATCATTTTGAATAAAATTTATAAATTTTCCTTTATTAAAATCTTCACTTATGAAAATTGAAGAAACTAATAATTTACTATATATAAAACCAATTAATGATGAACTTGCATTACAACACATTGTTTGAGTTTTATAAATATTATAATGATTTATTAATATTTGAGATAATTTAACAACAACTAATAAAATAGAATATTTAATTAAATCAAAAACAAAAGTATCTTTTTCAGGTTCTTCAAATATCATAATTACTCTTTTTAATAAAATAATTTGACCAATTCTTGTTGAAGTTAAGAAAAGAGATAAAAAAAGTACAAATGAAATATCTTTTATATTTGCTAAAATAATTGATAAAAATAATCTATGATATGTTTTCTTATTTTTATCAAAATAATATTTATTTAATTTATCTTGAGGAATTAAAATATGATTTTGAGAAATATTTGTATTAAATGGTATTTTAATTCCATTTGTTAAATTATCAAAATTTAATGTTTTATTATTTGATAAACTGAAAAGAGGTAAAACCCATACAAAAAATAATTGACTTAAAAATGATGTTTTTTTAAATCTTTGACATACATTTATTTTTTCTTTTTGACCTTCTGATTCTGTTTCTTCTGAATTAAGTGGTGTTTCTAAATCAACTAATTCTATTTTCATTTTTTTTATTTATAAGTAGTTTTATTATATCTTAATATATATTATAACATTGTTTAATTTTATATATTTATAAATAAAAAATTATAAATAATTTTTTCAAATTAAACTTTGTTTTTTTTGATTTGATTTTCATATATTAATTCTTGAATAAATATAGAATAATTATAATTCTAATTGTCTAAAAGGAATTCTAGATTAAATTAATAATGAATATTAATAATTAATAAAAAGATTAAAAAATAATAAATAAATAAATGTACATCAATCCTTGTTCTTGTCCAACAAATTGTACAGATTGTTCCTTTCAATCATCAACAAGATTATCAAGATTAAATGATAAATTAGATTTCGTAAACTCAAAAATTCAACAAGAAAAAAATAATAAAAAATTATTTATCCAAAGTAAAATAGACACAGCTTATCAAAATTTAAATGATTCAGTTCAATATAATTCAAATAAATTTTCAGAAATCAAAGAATCAATATTAAACTTATATTCTATTTTAGACCAAATGAAAAAAAATGAAAATCAAAGATTAAATGATAGACAAATATTATTATCAAATTTAGAAAAAAAATTTGATATAAGATATGATCAAGAACAAGAACATAGAAAGATTTTAGAAGATAAATTAAGTAAAATAATTGATTCTAAATTTAATGATATGAAATTAAAAATTTCAGATGATGGAAAAGAAAGATTTGAAAAAATAGAATATTTAAAAACTTTAATGTCAAGAGAATTACCTAAATTAAATAATACTGTTAAATATGAAAAGAATGAACGAGAAAGAAAAGATAATGAAGTTAAAAATTTAGTAAATAGAAATTTTAGTGAAGTAGAAGATAAAATAAATAATGAAATTAAAATAAGAGAAAATAAAGATCAAGAAAATTTAGATGATGTTAAAAGATCTTTAAATAATTTTAATAAAAATATGAGAATAGAAAAAAATATTAGAGAAGAAAATGAAAATAAATTATTGAATATATTTGAATTAACTCTTGAAAAAATTGATTTAGTTAATGAAAGTAAATCAACAAATGATATTGATTGTTAATTTTAAATTTTTTTTTTTTTTATTTAAATTTTAATAAAAAATTGAAAAAATAAAATAAATTAATTTAATATATGAAAAATAATATTTTAGATCCTCTTTGTCAAAGATGTCAAAATAATTATGCTGAGTTTAAATGTGAAAATTGTCCTTTATTATTTAATACTTTATGTTCTCAATGTGATACTGCTGTGCATAGTATTATTCATGAAAAATTAATGCATAAAAAAATTAGAATTGGTTCTAGATTTAAAAAGTTTAATAATTTAAATAATGATTATAATAAATTTATAATTGGAGATTATTCGAATTTAAATTATAATGATTTTAGTAAATCTAATTTAAGTGATGATTATTTAAATAAAAAAGTTGATACTTTAAGAAATAATAATAATATTTTAAATAAGGATTTTAATTCTTTATATAATGAAAATATTAAATTAAAAAGTGAAAATGAGAAGTTGAAAAAAGAAATAAATGAAAATAAAAATAAATTTGAAGATGAAATTAATGAAATAAATGAAAAATTATATGAATATGAAAATCAAATTGATAAATTTCAAAAAGATATTAAAATAAAAAATGATATGTTAAATGAATTAAATAAGGAAAAAATAAATAATTTCAAGTTAGAAGAAAAAAAAGACTTTTATGAATTTAAACTTAAAGAAATGGAAAGAGAAAAACAATATTTATTAAATCAAATAGAAGAACAAAAAAATAATATTGAAAACTATGAAAATAACAATGTAAATAATCTAGAAAAAGAAAATGAAATATTAAAAGAAAAAATAAAAAATTTAGAAAATAATAATAAATTAATTTTAAAAAATATAAATCAATTAGAATCGGAAAATAAAGATTTAATAAGAAGATTATCAAATCAAATAAATTCTGAATTTTTAAGTAATAATAATTATTGTTAAATAAAATAAAAAAAATAAAAATTGAACTTTTTTAATTTAATATCATAAATAATTTTTTTAAATATTATTAAAATTCCATTCTTTGAATTTTTCTTGCATTTCTTTTATACATTAATCTTCTAATAGGTTTTTCTTTTAATTTATCAGAATTTAATAGAAAGAAAACTTCTAAGCAACAAACAAGAATAACAACTAAAATAATATTATATCTAACAACTAATCTTTCATGTTTTCCTATTATAAAAGAAATTAATCCAATAAAACAACCACAAATTTCACCTAAATAACCCATTATATGAACAACTGTTATTGCTCTTATATTTAATATTTCAAAATTATATGGAATTGTTTTAGAAAAAAAATAAAATATTTCATCCTCACATATTAAACATATATTTATTGTAGTTATGAATAAAAATGAAAAAATAGGAAAATAATTTTTAGTACAAAAAATACTTAATAAACTTTCACTAACAGCAACAATGAAACCTAAAATTAATATATAATTAGTTCTTTCTATTTTAACACTAACATAAAATAAATTTACGAAGAAAACCCAAATAAAAACAAAAAAGGTAATGAAGAATAAAATCGCAGTAATTAAAATAGTTTTTTTATTTTCTGAAAAAACAAAATGAGAATAAATAGGAGTAATAGAAATAAAAGTAAATATTTGAAACCTAATAATAAAAGCATAGAAAATAATAGCAATAAAAGCTTTACTCAAAGTACCTTGAGGTTGCATTTCTCTAGATATAATATCTTCTACTGAATTACTTAATAAATTAGTATCATTAAAATTATTTTCATCATTAAATAAACTTAATTTACTATTTAACTCATTTAATTTTTCACTTTCATAATTAGTCATATAATCATCAATTGAAATTATTTCTCCTCTTGAAACTGCTTCTGTTGGAGCTTGTCCTTCTGCATAAACACTAAATTCATTATTTCTTGGTTCTGTATATCCACAAAAAACAAATAATGATATTAAAACTGCAAAAAATAATAAAGTTAATGATGGAATAAGGGAATAATTATAAAATGTTAAATCATGTTCTTTTTCTTCATAGAAAAATGCACATATGTATGTTAAAAAAAAACCTAGTGACATTCCTAAAGTTGATAATATTTTAAAGTATATTAAATATACTCCTATTTTTTTCTTTGGGATAAAATCTAATAAATATTTTCTGTTTACTGTTGTGTTTAAACCAAAACCAAAAAGAAATCTTGATAAACATAAACAAAATATATTACTAGGTGCAAAAATTGTTAATAAAGTTCCTATAATTGATAAAAGACAAGATATTAACATTGGAGTTTTATATGTTTTATATAAAATATATTTTAAATATATCATTGATAATAAACCTCCTAAAGGAGTCATTCCTATTATTAATAAATATATGTTTTTTTCTATATTTGCTTTTGTAGGATATTTTTGAGAAACTAATGTTAAAACAATTGGGAAAAAATATGAATAACATGTATTCATAAAACATGTTTGCATTAAGGAAATAAATATATTTCTTTCATTTGATACACTCATAACTATATTTATTTTTGAGACTATTGATTTGAATATTTCTTTATTAAATTGAAATGTTGTTTTTTTTATTAATGTTGATTCTTGTCTATATTCATATAATTCAAATATTCTATTCCATATTTTAAATATTATTTGAGTTTCTTGAAAAGTATTTTCTGTTTTTCCTAAAAGGAAATTAAAAATATTTTTTTTATCATCAAAATTATAATTTTTAATTGATTCTTCATTTATTTCTACTGAATTTATAATTAAAGGTTCTTTCTTTTCATTAATTGTTTCATCTTTTTTTGTTTCATTTTTAGTTAATAAATTATAATTAAATTCTAATTCATCTCTTAAATCATCAATAACAGCAGTAACTTCATCAATCATTTTATATTGGAAAATATATAATAAATCACTATTTTTCATAGCAAATTTTTCAATAATATATTCACTAGATAAATTAGCTTTAATATATTTTAATTTATGATCAAATTTTTTTAATATTTTAAAAATTGCTTGAACATTTAAATTTACATAAGAAGCAATATTTGAACATAAAATTCCTACATTAAATATATTTATATATTCATTTACTATTCCTTCAACATCTAATGAAGAATAAGAACCTCTTTTATGAAGAAGAGTATTTATTTGAAGGTATAATTCTCTTTCTTGAGTTATGAAAAATAAATAAAATTTCTTTAGTTCTTTATCTAATTGAATTTTGAATGAATTTGTTACTTCTTCTATTTCACCTTCTAATGTTCCATAATCCTTTTTCTCTTTTATATAATGCTTTAATTGTTTGTAATTTATATACTCTTTTTCCCATTCTTTTTTTTGAAGTGATCTGTATTTTTTCCCAAATTTTGCCATTAATGATAAATGAATTGTTTTTATAAAAATGAAAAAAGTAAAAAAATAATAATTAAAAAAAATATTAAAAATATTAAAAATTATCTGTTGTTTTTTTTTGATGTAATAATTTATATAATGAAAAATTGTATAACTTTATGTTTTATATTTAATTTTATATTTATAAAATCTAGAAATTAAATTTGAATTATTATAAAATGATTAAATGATATAAATTTTGAAATTCATATTCATACAAATATTAATAAGAATTAAATTCGGAAGAAAAAATATATATTTTTATTTTCTTTAATTTTTATTATAGATTATTATTATTATTATGAACTATACATTTCCAAAATATTAGTTAAAGATTTCCTATTATCTTCTGATTCTTTGGTTTTTTGATAGAAAAAAATAATCAGAAATTTCATCTTTTTCTTTTTGAAATAAAATACTTCTTTTTATATTATCTATAATAAATTTACTTATTTTTAATTTATGCATTTGAAGTAAAATCAATCTTGATTTTTCTTAATTTTATGTATCTCTTCCAAATTCAATATAGTATAATATTTATTCTTTTTTCTCTTTATTTAATTGATCTTTCTCATTATATTCTTTTTGAATATTTAAAACATTTTCAATCACAAATCTAAAAATTATAAAAAAAGTTCAAAAAAAAAAATAAATAACTAATCAACTAAAAAAAAATAAAATTGAAAATCAAATAAATAAAATATAAATATAATCTTTTTAATTGTTCTTTTTTTATTTTAATTGGTTATAAAATAATTATTAAATCAAATAAATATAAAAAGAAGTTTTGACAAGAAAGATAAATTATTCAAAACCTAAAATAAAAGATAATTCTCAAATAAATAAAAAAAAAATTAAATGTGAATACAATCTACAATTAAAAAAATATTCAATTAATTTAAGAAATATAGTGTATTATGATACAACCACTGAAGTTAAAACAAAGATTTTAGGTTTAAAAAATAAATAAAAATATTGTTGATTTTATTTTACACAAGAACTTTATATTAATAATTTAAATGGAAAAAATAATTGAATAAATGTTAAAAATAAAATTTTATAGGCAGAAATTATATTATCTTTAAATAAAAGTAATTATAGTATAAAAGAAAAAGGAGAAAACAAAGTAAAAAATAAGTTTCTTTTAAAAAAAACATTTAGATAATAAGAAATCAAATAAAAAGAAAAAAAATTATTTTATTCAATCACAAAGAAAGATTAATTAAATATTTAAAACAAAAAAAAATAATAATTCTTTCTATTCATTAATAATAAATAATACTATTAAAAATTAAAAACCTATAAATTCTCAAATAAATAAAAAATAAATTAAATTAAATTTATATAAATAATAATAAAATAATAATAAAAAAAATAAAATCAAAGAATAATTAAAAATAGAATAAATAGATAATAAATAAAAAAAAAGAAAAATGTCTGAAATAGGAAAATACATATGGATAGAAGACGAAATATACAGTTGGGTTCCAGCAAAAATAACAGAATTAACAGACAATACTTTTAAAGTAATAATATCAGTAAACAACGAAACAGAATCTCGTGAAATACCAAAAACAACATCTTACACAGAAGTTCATCCTTCATGTTTAAAAGGAGTAGATGACTTATTACAATTAGGAGACTTTAACCAACAAACTCTTCTTCATAATACAAGAGAACGTTTTTCTCAAGATAAAATATATTCTTTTATTGGAATGCCTATTTTAATAGCAGTTAATCCTTATAAGAAATTAAATATTTATGATGAGAAAAATATTAAATATTATAAAAATTATTTCGATTTATTAATTAAGGACCCTACTAAACTTTCTAATCCTATTCCTCATTTATATCATTTAGGTGAAGCTGCTTATAGAGATATGATTAATGATAAAAAAAATCAAAGTTTAATTATTAGTGGTGAAAGTGGTTCTGGTAAAACTGAAAGTACTAAAATTATTTTAAGATATTTAGCGGTTTCTTCTTTAGACATAAATAAAATAGATAATAATAATATAATCACTGTTGAAAAACAAGTTTTAGATTCTAATCCTTTATTAGAAGCTTTTGGTAATGCTAAAACTGTGAAGAATAATAATTCAAGTAGATTTGGTAAATTTATTCAAGTTAGTTTTTCTGATAAAGGAAAAATTTTATCTGCTAAAATATATAATTATTTACTTGAAAAAAGTAGAGTTGTTCATATTCAAAAAGAAGAAAGAAATTATCATATTTTTTATCAATTTATTTTAGGTTCTAACGAAGAAGAAAAGGAAAGATATAAAATAAAAGATTTAGAATATTATGATTATTTAAATAAAGGATGTTTTGACGTTGATGATATGGATGATGTAGAAAATTTTAAAGAGACTAAATCTTGTATGGAAAAATTAAACTTTAATGAAAAAGAAATTGGTTATATTTTTGGTATTTTAAGTGCAATATTATATTTAGGTAATATTACTTTTATTGAAGAAAATAATAATAGTAATATTTTCGCAAAAATTGACCAAGAAAAAATAGAAGATTTTAATAATGTTGCTTTTTTCTTAGGAATTGAAAAACAAACTTTAGCAGAAATTTTAACAACTAAACAATTAACAATTCAAAAAGAAGTAATTAGAAAACAATTAAGTGTTGAACAAGCATATAATTCTAGAGATGCTATTGCAAAAGCATTATATAGTAAATTATTTGATTTTTTAGTTTTTAAAATCAATAAAGCAATATCAAATAAAGATGAAAGTAGTAAAGTTAAAAGTTCTAATATAAGAAAAATAGGACTTTTAGATATATTTGGATTTGAAAACTTTGAAAATAATTCTTTTGAACAATTATGTATAAATTACGCTAATGAAAGATTACAACAATATTTTAATAATCATATATTTAAATTAGAACAAGAAACATATAAAAAAGAAGGAATAGATTGGACACAAGTAGAATTTATAGATAATAAAAATATAATAGAATTAATAGATAATGGTAAAATATCAATATTCGGTTTATTAGATTCAGAGCCTTTAACACCTAATCCATCAGATGAAAAATTTAAAAACACAGTTTATGAATTATTAAAAAGTAATGAAGCTTTAGGAGATGAAGATATAAATGATAATAAAATAATTATTAATCATTATGCAGGAACAATAGAATATGAAGTAAATGGATTTATAGAAAAAAATTTAGATCAAATCAATGATGATATAACTGAAGCTTTAAGTCAGAGTAAAAATAAGTTAATAAAAAAATTATTTGAAACAAATATTTCAAAAAATAAGGGTAAAACTAATCAAAAAGGCCCAAGTAAATTACAAAGTGATACATTATCAAAGCAATTTAAAAATCAATTAGATGATTTATTAAAAATGTTAAGTGAATCAAATCCAAGATATGTAAAATGTATAAAACCAAATTCTTTAAAAAAACCAAAAATTTTAGATTCAATTGATGTTATGGATCAATTATTATGTGCTGGTGTTTTAGAAGCAATTAAAATAAGAAAAAAAGGATATAATATTAGAAGAACTAAAGAAGAATTTTATAATTTTTATCATCCTTTATGTCCTCAAATTGATATTAAACAAATTAATAATTTTACTTTGGCTGTTGATAAAATGATGAAAATTTTTATGGATATAAAAGAAATGAAAGATATTTGTTCTGGGAAAAAAAAAATGATTCAAATTGGGAAAAATATTGTTTTTATGAAAGATGAAGTTAAAAATATTTTAGATTTTAGATTAAATAGAATTAAATATATTTATTTAATTCAAAGTACTTTTAGAGCTATGAAAGTTAGAAAATATGTTAGAAAAAAAAGAAATGCTGCTATTAAAATTCAAAGTTATTTTAAAATGATGATTTTAAGAGATTTAATTGCTGAAGAAAGAAAAAATGTTTTAACTATTCAAAAATGTTATAGATGGTTTATTATTAATAAAAGAATTAAATATTGTAAAAAAGTTTTGAAACAAAGAGAAAAAGAAAAATTATTAAAAGAAAAAGAAGAAAGAGAAAAAAAAGAAAAAGAAAAAGAAGAAAAAAATGAAGAAAAA
>JAEEGK010018744.1_pt1 | contig 14930 bp, 5 predicted proteins | sample 8958771 | NCBI WGS metagenome assembly JAEEGK01 (sample SAMN16246547, study PRJNA631951) | gut metagenome | biome: gut microbiome; feature: rumen; material: SC-attached | host: Bos | place: Iran: Karaj | collected 2018-10 | reverse complement strand
TTTCTTATTATTGTTGAGCCTAAAATTTTTAATTTTCCACTTGTTTCAATTTTTTCTCCAATTTTTTTATAATTATTTAAAATATCATTATTTAAATCTTTAAATAATTTATATTTTTGAAAAAAACTATTTAATAAATTTGTTATTATTGTTATTAATTTTATCATCCCACCAACACTACCAGTTATATCTTGTAATTTTTTATAATTTCTTTCATATACTTGTTCTATATTTTGCATCCAAAAATAATAAATTGCATATATATTATCATTTTTATTTTTTGGAGATTTATCTGCAACTAATTTTTCATTTTGAACATAAACATATGTTTTAACTTCATTTATTTTATCAAAAATTATTCCAATATGATTTCTTATTAATGATGGATTAAAATTTAAATGATTCATTGTATAAGAAACATTATTAAAATGATTAGTTAATCTATAATAAAAATATTTTAACGGATTTTTATAATTACTAATATCAAAATTTTGTTCTAAATAATATATACTATATTCAAAAGCAGTACTTATATCTAATTCAATTGTATTTATATCTGAACATTTATTATTATTTATTATTGTATTATTTTGACATCTTTGAATAAAAATTCCATATAAAATTTCATTTGGATTAGAATTTCCATGTGCTAAAATAGGATCTTGATACTTACTATCATTTTTATAAATTAATTCTTTTTTAGTTGCATTATAAAATGCTTTAATACATAAACCATTTTTAAAAAATCTTGATTTAAATATTTCATCTAAATAATCTAATTTATCATTTGCTTCTGATCCATCACATTTTTCATATATCCAATGATCATAACTACTTTCATTATTATTTGAAAGAATATAATCATCTCTTTTATTTACACCTATTACACTTATTGAGTATTTATTATATATAAAATTTTCTATATTTTCTCCAATTGTTATGAAATGAAATAAACTTGATGAGTTTAAAGGATAAATACCTACATCTTCTTTATAATGATTATAATAATAAGCTGTTGGATTTTTATGTAAAAAAAAATCTAAAGAAAATATAACTGTAAAAACAACTATTAACATAAATGATAATATTGATAAAAATATTGAAAAATAACTTGTGTGTTTTAAATTATTTTTATAGTATAAAGTTATTGGTGGTGAAATAAAATCGATTTGTTTTAAAATATTATAAATAATACTCATAATATTAATTTTATTTATTAATTTTATAATGAAGAAAATATAAATTATCTATAAAAAAATTTATAAAAAAATGCAATTTCAAAATTAAAATTTAAATTGAGAATAATTAATAAAATATTATTTTTAATTTATTAAATTTTTGATTTAATTTTAAAATTGGTTTTTTTTTTGAAAAAAAAATGAATAAAAATATTTTATTATTATTTTTTATAAATTTATTCAGTGCAATGGGATATTCTTTAATTTCTCCTTTATTTCCTTCAATTGGAGAAAAACATAATATAAACGAAGCAATAATTGGATGGATAATTAGTACATATGCTCTCTTTAATTTTTCAATAACCCCTTTTGTACCAATTTTAGTTATTAAATTTGGAAGAAAAAATATATTCATAATTTCAGTTTTTTTAGAAGCAATTTGTACAATATTCTATGGATTTTTAAATAAAATTTATTATAAAAATTTTATGATTTATTTTTCTTTTCTAATCCGAGCATTGCATGGAATAGGAAGTGGAATTACAGCAACATTAGTTTATTCATTAACGACTTCATTTTGTGATGAAAATAATGTAAAAACATCTTTAGGTTATTTAGAAATTGCTTGGAGTTTGGGAGTAGCAACTGGTCCTTTATTAGGAAGTATTTTATATTCAATTGGAGGTTATTCTTTTCCTTTTTATATTTTAGGAATTTTATTATTTATTAGCATATTTTTAGTATATTATTTACAATTATCTATAGAAAATGTAGATGAAGAAGAAACTAATAATCAATTATTAAATTTACTTAAAAATTTTGAAATTAATTTAAATTTATCTATTGTTATTATTGGATTAATTTCTGTAACTTATTATTTTCCTTCTTTAACAAATCATTTAACAAAAAATTATGGTTTGAGTGTTTCAATTTCAAGTATTTTTTTTATTATAAATATGATAAGTTATTTTATTGTGTTACAATATTTAGATTTAATAACAAACAGATTTGGTTTAATAACTTCTGTTTTTTTGGGAATTATATTTATAGTAATTGGAGCATTTTTAGTTTATCCAATTCCAATATTTCCAAAAAATATATTATTTGTAATATTAGGTTTATCATTTTTAGGAGCTTCAGGAGCACCAATAGATGTTCCTATAATAATAATTTTAAATGAAAAAATAAAAAAAATCGATAAAAATATAGATGATAATGTTATACATGATATATCAAGTGCATTATATAATTTTTCAGTTAATATTGGTGATTTTCTAGGTCCAATAATAGGAGGATTTATAAGTGAAAAAAAAGGTTTTTTAATGAGTAACATTTTTATGGGAATTATTGCATTAATTGCAGGTATATTTTATGGAGTATTTTATTTTAAAGAGATATATCATGGAATAATGATTGGAGGAGATATTTATAATGAAATAGATAAAGAAATGTTTTTAATGAATTTAGAAGATGTACCTACTAATAATAATAATAGTAATAGTTATAATATTTTTATTCAAAGAAGTAGTTATGGAAGAAAAAGAAGAAATAGTTCGAATATAATTATAAATAGAGTTTTAACTCCTAAAAGAAATTCTCGACATTCTATTGAATTATAAATTATATAAAATGGTATAGTAAATTTATTTTGTGTTATTTATTTATTTATTTATTTATAAATAATATTTTGATGTAGATTTAATATATAAATTTTTTTAAATAAAATTAAAAGGTATAAAAATTATTTGATTATAAAATATTATAATTTAATTTTATAATCTAATATTGTTAAAAAGAATATTTTTTTAAATATTTTTTAAAAATATATTTTTAAATTTAAATAATAAATAATGACAAAATATTTATAAATAAAAAAATAAATATTTTAAAATATTTATAATTTATAAAAATAAATATAAGATTTATATTTAAATTTAATTCATAAAATAAATATAAAATTATTTATTAATTATAAATATAATAAAATTAATTTAAATTAAAATGGAAAGTAATTCATTAAATTCAACATCAAATACAAGTGAAAATCATTTAAATGAAGCCATTCCTTTTATAACATTCAATCAAGCAACAAATAAATTTATAATTTCAGAGGAAGCAAAAGAAATAATATGCAAACCTAAATATAAAAAGGTGGGTATAATTTCATTAGTTGGTAAATATCGAACAGGAAAATCATTTTTATTAAATCGAGTATTAATAAATAACAAAAATTTAGAGAAAAAAGGATTTGATGTGGGACCAACAATTCGTCCATGTACAAAAGGAATTTGGTTATGGACAACCCCTTTATTAATATCAAATTCTCATAGTAAAGAATCATTTCCTACGTTTTTAATAGACACAGAAGGTTTAGGTGCATATGATGAAGAAATAAATCATGACACTAAAATATTTTTAATAGCTATTTTAATAAGTTCTTTATTTATATATAATTCATTTGGTACAATAGATGAAAACGCCTTAAATAATTTAAGTTTAATAGTTAATTTATCAAAAAGTTTAAAATTAACAAATAACACATTTAATAAATATTATATAAATGAAGTAGAAGAAATGAGTAAATATTTTCCTAGTTTATTATGGTTATTAAGAGATTTTGCACTTAAACTTGAAGATTCTGAAGGAAATGTAATCACTGCAAAACAATATCTTGAAAATGCTTTGATAGAACAAAAAGGAAATTCTGAAACAATAGAAGAAAAAAATACTGTTAGAAGATTAATTAAAGCTTATTTTCCTGAAAGAGATTGTTTTCCTATGGTTAGACCAGTTGAGAATGAAAATGATTTACAAAATTTACAATATTTACCTGATGATAAAATTAGACAAGAATTTTTAACTCAAAGTGAAACATTAAGAAATAAAATTTTTATGAAAACTAAACCAAAAAATTTTAATGGAAAAATATTATCTAGTAATATGTTAATGGATTTAGTTGAAAATATTATTGATTCAATAAACTCAGGAAATATTCCAGTTATTGAAAATTCATGGAAATATGTTATTAGTAATAAATGTTTAAAAAATATTGATGATATAGTTAAAATTTATAAAGAACGTATAAATAATTATCAAAAAGAAAATTTACAAAATAGTGAATATTTTTCTGAATTAGAAAAATTTAATAATAATTTAATCGAAGAATTAATAAATAATTTTAAAGAAGAAAATTCAGTTTTCGATGATGTTGAACAATACACAAGAAAATTAAGAATAACTTTACATCAAGAATATAAAAAATTTAATGATGGAAATACAATAATTTTTAAAAATAAATATTCAGCTGATTTAGATAAACATATTGAAGAATTAATAAATAATAAAGAAAAAATATCAAAAGAAAATTACATAGTATTTTTAAGTGAATTAATACAAATAAAAGATAAAATTGATAATTCAATTCCTGATTTTATTTCTAAACAAAATTTAGGTTATGAAAAAATTTTATCTTCAGTGAAAAAATACATTGATATTTATTTTTTAAAGCCAAAAAATGAATATGAATTAAAATTTCAAAGTTTAAAAAATGAAAAAGAATTATTAAATTCAAAATATAATGAAATGAGTCAAGAATATAATAAAGATAAAATTGAATTTAAACAAACTGTTGATAAATATAATGATATGTTAGTTGAATATAAATTACAAAATAAATCTTATGAAGATAGAATTAAAAATTTTGATAATGAAAAAAAATTATTAAAAGAATCAAATAATAACGAAAAAAATTTAATTTCTAGAGAATATGATTCAAAAATAGAAAAATTAAATATGGAAATTAATCGATTAAAAAATGAAATTAAAACTAAAGAAGATGAAATTCTTTTAAATAATTTAAATTATGAAAAAGAATCTGCTTTAAATAAACAAAAAACTGAATTTTTAGAAAAAGAAGTTAATCAATGGAAAGATCGATTTAATAATCAATCTAAAACAGTTTCTGAATTAAAATCACAAATAATTGATTTAAATGCAGAAATAGATAAAAATAAAACTGAAATTAAAAATTTAAAAAGTAAATTACTTCAATCTTTAAATAATAAAAATAATAATAATACCAATAATTTAAATAAAAGTGCAATTCCTGTAAGAAATAATAATAATAATAGTGATAATTTATTAAATAATAGCTTGAATAGCTTGAATTTAAATTTAGGAGCAAATAGTACAAGTATGTTAAATATTTTATTAGCAGGACAAAATGATATTAAAGATATGCTTAAAAATTTACAAGAAACTAATAATAAAATTTTAAGTTCTAATAATAAAATATATGATAAAATAAATAATAATAATACTACATTTAATTTAAATAAAATAAATAAACAAAAGATTAAATTAAGTGAAAATATAAGCGAAGATTCTTATGAAGAAAAAAATAAAACTCCTTTAAAATCAAATTCAATTTTTTCTTTAAATCCAAATAGTAATAATTCAAATAAAGATATTAAAGATAATATGAAATTTTTAATATTAAATAAAAAAGATAATTTAAAATTAGATAAAACTGAAGATTTATTATTTTATGTAAAAATTTTATCTTCAAATAAAAAAAAAGATGAAAATTCAAATAAATATTATATAGAATATAAAATAGAAGTTCATTATAAAGAAAATAAATGGAATATTAATAAAAAATATGAGAATATTTTTCAATTAAATAAAAATATAAAAAATTTATTTAAAGATTTAATTCTTTTACCTTATTCTGATGATATTTTTACAAATAATGTAAATATTAATGATCAACAAGATAATATTATTAAACGAATTGAAGAATATTTAAATGAATTAGGTAAAAATGATGTTGTATTATTGTCAGCTCCATTTAAAAATTTTTTTGAAATTGATGATAATTTAGCCAATCATAATAAAAAAGATTTTATAGATGATAAAAGTGTTAATAGTGTAAATTCTACATTAAAAAGAGATAATTCTAATTCAAGAAATAATCAAAGAAAAATTTCAGTTCCAATTAGAAAAAAAATGTATGTTTCACAAAATTCACCAACAAATAATCAATAAATTAAAAATCAATAATTAATTGATAAAATATTTAGTATATATTATATATAATTTATTAATTTTTATTTATTTATTATATATATGTAATTCATTCTAATTTATTTTATTTAAAAAATAAATATTTTAATTTATATTATTATTTTTTTTTAATAATATTTTTCCAAATAAAATGGATCGTATTAATGCAAATGTGTTTAGACAAATGAAAGATAAAAAACATGGAAAACCAGTTTATAATATTTATGCAACTAAAAATACATCAAACACAAATAAAAAATTTACAAAACCAACTGGAAAATACACATTAGATGAACCTGTTCCAGGTTACAATCCAAATCAAATAACATCAGGAGCAAATAATAAAGGAACAAACGTAGTCCCTTATAAAGGTTCACACAAACTCCCAAATGATGCTCTTCCAGGAGAAGAACCAGATTTATATTATGCTGACCCTAATAATTATACACCTGATTTCAAAACAAAAACAACAATAAACAAAAACGGAGTAATAACTAGAACAAATGGCTCAGGAATAACAACAGTTCAAGCTCTAGTAAACAACCCAAAAAATAAAAACCAACCAGAAGCATGGCAATACAAAATCCGAACAAAAAAAATGGAAGATCCAGATTTAGATATAAACGCAAATTCTTTACAAAAAAAACAACAAGCAATGTCAGTTGAAGAAAAACAAATGGCAAAAATGGTAGGAAAAGTTTTAGTAAACACAGTAAAACAAAATAGATTAACAAAAGGAACTCAAGGAATGATGGATAATGAAAGACTTCATGCTCAAGAAGCAATTGAAAGTGGAATTTATGTAACATGGTCTACTCAAAGTAGAGGAGGTCAAACAGTAGATTGTTTTAGATGTGGAAGTAATTCAATGTGTATTTGTGGACATGGTTTTCCAAATCATGAAAAAATATTAAATAAAAAGAAATTTTCAAATAAATGTAAAAATTGTGGTTGTAAAGGTTTTAGATATATACCTGTTTATCCTGAAGAAATTGGTGAATATTGGATTCCTTTCCAAAAAGGTTTTACTTATGAAGGATGGAGAGCTAAATGTAAATGTAAACATGGTTGGAATGAACATGATGGAAGTGGATATTTAAATTGTAAAAAATGTGGATGTGCTCAATTTAATTCGGCTTTTTGTTGTGCAGTTTGTAATAAATTTTGGCAAGATCATGAAATGATATATGAAACTGAAGATGAAAGAAGAGCTGCTGGAAAAGGTGTAAGAGAAGATTTTATTCCATTTAATGAAATGCCTGAAATGTATGATGCTTTATATAAATAAAATTTATATATGTAAATTTGGAAAAAAAATTATTTATTTATTATTTTATTATTATTTATAAAAATTATATATGAAATAAATTCATATAAATATTTTATAATAATTATTTTTAATTTTAATTTATTATATTTTTTATATTAAAGATAATTTCTTTTAATTATTTTATTTTATTTATTATTCACATTTATATAAAATTTAAATTAAAATCAGTTAAATAAATTTTATATATAAATGCTAACAGTAGAAGAAGTTGGAAATCGTCTTCAAAAAGCATTATTTGAATCAGATAATAAAGAAAATGAAGTAATGGAAATTGCATTAAATTATAACAACGAATTTCGAGTTAACATAGCAAATTATTATCAAGTATCTTTTGGTCGTGATCTTCAAGAAGATTTAAAAAAAAATTTATCAGGGAATTTCAGAGATGTTATATGCGATTTATTTTTAGACCCAATTCAATTCGATGTAAATCTTTTAAAAAAAGCATTTAAAGGTTTTACAGGAGACCCAAACATCGTAATGGAGATTCTTACAAGTCGTCCAAAAGAAATGATAGAAAATATAAAAGAGCAATACAAAGCTCAAGTTGGAAAAGATTTATCAAAAGAAATAGAAAAAAATTTTACAAGTACATTAAAAAAATGTCTATTAAGTCTTTTAAATACAAATCGTAATGAAAATCATAATCCAGACAAAGAAGAATGTGAAAAATGTGCAAAAATATTAGAAAGTGTAAAAGAAGAAAATAAATGGTGTAGTGATGAAAAAATTTTTAATACAATTTGGGCAAAAAAATCACCTGAAGAATTATTATGTATAGGAAGATATTATTATAAACATACTGGTAATATTTTAATTGATGTTATTGAAAGTAAAGTTGATGGAAAAATGAAAGATATTTTAAAAGAAATTTTATATAATAATATTAATCCTTCGGAATTGTTTGCAGAAAAAGTATATTTAGCTATTAAAGGTTTAGGAACAAATACACCTTTATTAAATAGAGTTCTTGTTAGTAGAAATGAAATTGATATGACTACTATAAGAGAAATTTATAGATGGAAATATAAAGTTGAAATGAAAGAAGATATTATTGGTGATACTTCAGGAATTTATCAAACACTTTTAGTTTATTTAGGAGAAAAATAAAAGGTTTAAATAATAAAAAATAATTTTTTTTTATTTAATAAAAAAAATTTAAATTTTAATATTTTATTTTAATATAATTTAATAATAGTAAAATAATAATAATATTAAAATATAAAGAAAATAAAATTAAATAATATTGTTTTTTAAATTAAATATTATTTTTATTTTTATATAATAATCAAAAATAATTCAAATTTAAATTAACTAATTAATATGAGAATTTTATTTATTAAATAATATAGGTTCATTTTTATTAATTAATGAAAACCTCCCATTCCACCCATATTATTCATTCCTCCCATTCCCATATTATTCATTCCTCCCATATTCATATTATTCATGCCTCCCATATTCATATTATTCATTCCCATTCCACCCATTTGAGGGTTTTGGCCAGGCATTCCTCCTTGATAAACCATTAAAGAATTACTATTCATAAACATATCAACATTTAAAGCTTGATCTCCTTGTTGTTCTTTTTCTTTTTTATCTTTTTCTTCTTTAATATCAGCTTTCATTTGCATATGATCCATTCTTTTTGTTAAATCTTTCACAGTTTGAATCATATATGGCATTACAAATTCCATCATACCAAATCTCCATGCTAATTCCATTGCAACATCTGGTTTAACAAATTCATAACAAGTATATAAACATGCAGCAAAGGATTCTTTGTCTCCTTCTTTAGCAAAGAATCTTAATAATTCATCTACTAATTCTTCTTTTCCACTTTCTAATGCAGTATCAATAGCATCTTTATAAAATTCTAAATTTTTACTAATTTCAATAGAATCTTTGTATTTCTTATTTTTTCTATAAACTAAAGCAGAAATTCTTTTGAATTCTAAAAGAGGATGATTTTCAATTTTTTTAGCTAAATTAATTTGATCAAATGAACCATATTCTAATATTGAATTTCTTAAACTTTCAGGATCTTCTTCTTCAACATAAATATCATTTAAAGCTTCATTAACATCGAAATTATTTGCTTGTTGAACACTTTTTAAAAATGGAACAGCGAGTGGTAAAGCATTATATTTTTTTAATTCAGCAACAGTAGTAGATAAATCAACTTTTCCAGAAATAACTTTTAACATATCATTTAATAATTGAGGTTGTTCAGTAATATAAAATTGAATAGATTGATTATATAAGTTAGAATTAGTAACTTTTTGTAAAGTTTGGCAATACAAATCATGTTTCCAACAAAGAGGAGAATGTTCAATCATTGTAAGAAGAGCTTGATCATAACCATTATAATGAGTATATAAAAATACAACTTCTTCCCATAAATATTGTTGTTCGCATACTCTAATAACTTTAGGAACATTCATATTATTGTAATAATTTCTACAATGATCCATTAATTTTTGAGGCATATATTTTGCATAAAGAACTCCTAATTCAGTTATAATATGATTTCTTTCACCAACAAGATTACTTTCAAATAATGCTATACATTCATTATAAGCTCCATATTTTTCATATTCTTTTATTACTTCATCGACAACATCTGCTACTTGAATGACATTATTTCCTGCTTGAGCAGCTAATTTAAATTCTCCTGCGTGAATACATGCAAAACAAACTTCTTTCCAACATTTTTGAGTATTGCTTTTTTTTGCTGCGGCTAAAGCTTGAGTATAATTTTTAAGGGCAACTAAACATGAAGCTAATCTTGAATTATTTCCTAAATGATCATATATAATTCTTGCAGGTTCATAATATTTTTCATCATATAATCTATCACCAATAGTATTTAAATCATTAATATTAGTTTGACCTAATAAAGTTTCTAATTCAGGTAATTTATTACAACGAGATAAACTATATACTAATTCACATTCAATAAACTTATCTCTTTTTAAATTTCTTGCCATATTTAAATATCTAATTAAATCTTCGAATTTTCCTTGACGTTCAGCAACATTAATGACATCAGTATACATTTCTGCATCATTGGCTTTAATAAATGCTTCAATGGCATCTGTAACTTCTCCTTGATTAAGTAGAGCTCTTCCAATTTTTCCCCAAACTTCAGGTGTATTAATTTTTTCAGCATAAATTGAAGCTCGTTTTAAATCTCCAATATTATTAATCAAAACATCTATAGCTAAATCATATTGTTTTGTTTTTTGATCATATATATAAAATGCTTCTTCAAATAAATTATTTTCTATACATTTTACAGCTATATCTCCTCCATCATATTCATTTAATCTATTTAAAAATGCTTTAACTTTTGAACCATCGGTTGTAATTGCAGTTAAAATTAATAAATTTTGTAATGATTTATTTTTACTAAATTCATTATTATGTAAAACTAATTTTTCTAACAAATCCATTAAATCAGCTTGTAAACCTGCTTCAATAAATGCTTTTACAGTTACACTTACTTCATCAGGATTTCTAGTGTTTGGTAATATAACTTGAATAACTTGATCAGTAACCGCTTTTTTATGTTCGCTTTCATTCATTAAAACTTTTTTCCATAATTCAGGATTTAAACTTTCAACAAGATATTGTGCTTGAGCACGATACATAGCATTTTTATTTGTTAATTCTATTAATTCATCATCACATTTTCCTTGAGATTTTTTATATGCAAGTAATGCTAATTGAGGGTCCCTATCTTCACAAAATTGACCTACTACTTTAGGGTCATAATATTTATTATTCATTAAGAAATCTTTTGCGTTATTATTTGTTTCTACATAAATCATAGCTAATGCATTATGTAAAGCAGGTGTTGGATTTCCTTCATCAGCTCTATCTTCTAAAAATTTTTGAATAAGTTTAACTTTATGTCTTTTTACTACTTCATCTACTAAAGGTTCGATTGGACAACTTCCTCGAACTGTATTTAAAATTTGTTTGATATAATTTTCATCACATTCTTCATCTAATAAAGTTCCTATTATTCTAGGACATGATTGAGGTCTAAGAGTGAAAACATAATTTTCTAAAAATTTTGTTAATTTATTTTTATATAAATATTTTGTTAAGTCTTCAATATAATCATGTTTATCACATAATATAATTAAAGGTCTTGGATCAACTAATTTTTTTTCTAAGAAAAAGTCTAAAACTTTTTTTGGATCATAAGTATCAAAATCTTTTACTATTCTACAAACTTCAGGTATATTATTTGTAATTACTCCAGCGCATATATATTTATATAATATTTCAGGATCATTGACATTTGAAATAATTCTATTTAAAAACATATATAATCCATTGTTATTACCATAAGTTTCAAAAAGTTTAACTAATTCATTCAATGGAATTCTATTTGAATATCGACTTGCAGCCTCAACAACTAATTGTAAATTTTGCATAGGATTGAGATGTAATAATTCATGAAGACATATCAAACAATTTTCAGGAGATAATTTTCCTAAATAACCTAATAAATATTCTGGATTAATCATATTTGCTCTGGCAATGATTCTTTTAATATCATTTATATCTGTATAATTTTCTAAACAAACTTGAAATAGACCCATTTTTTCACAAATAGCTGCTATTTTTTGTTTGTCATAATGTGAAAAAACATTACTTTCTAAAATCATACTAGCTGCTTTTGTATTTTCATATAAATTAAGTTCTAAAATTTTAGTTTGCAAATAAGCATCTTCAGCTAAATTTCCTTTTAAATATTCAACCATAAATGAAGTTAATTCTTGTATTTTTTGTCTACTACTAAATATTTCAACAACATTATTTACATCAATTAACATAGTTCCTGTGTTTCTATTACATATAACTTTACATAAATTGGCAGCTGCTTGAGCATTTGTATTAACAATATTTTTAAGTAATTCAACCCAATCAGGTTTATAATTATTTTGATTACAATAAGGTAAAATTTTATCTACTTGACCAGCAGCAGCGAAAGCTTCAATTATTTTGCTATGAGCACTTGCACTTCCTGATTTCATTAAAATTTTAAGACTTAATTGTTGATCAACACCTTTAACTAATTCACTTAATTGTTCAGTACATGTGAATTTATCTTCATTGAACCATTTATTTAATAAATCAGTACGATTTTGAGCAACTAAAGGTCTTGACATTTCAACTGATTCAATTCCATTTAATTTATCTTTTTCCATAATAGTTTGGAAATAAACTAAAATTGGTTGAGGATTTCCTTGTAATTGTTTAAACATATTAATAGTATTAATATTACGTAAGGTATCTCCTGGAGTTTGACTTGCGATTTTTGCAGCTTCAGCATAATTTCCTTGTTGCATATAATTTTGAAAAGCTTGAGTGAAGATATTTTCTGCTCCTGGTAAAGAATATAATCCTGCCATTCTAGTAACTATTTCCATAATACCATTTATGTTCTTACAGAAATTCATTACGAATGGAATAAAATTATTTCTATCTATATCTACTCCCAAAACTTTTCCTGATTTATTTATATATATCATACCACCTGTTTGATTGTTTACTGCACTAAATAAAAGACTGTCTTCACTTATTTTGCATCTAAAAATTAAAGCACCTTTTGATATTTCAAAAATATATAAGTTACCTGCATTTGTTGCTAAAAATATAACTCCGAATTTTTCTACGAAATTCATAAGAACTGGAAAATCATTATTTGTTGTCATTTGAATATCTTGAGCAACTTTAATTCTTTTATTAGCTGAGATGTCAGTAATAATTAATTTATAATTAGGTTGATTTGATTTTTTATCAACAAATGACAATAAATTTGAAGGTGTATTATCAAGAACCTTTAAATTTCCAAAACAAGGACAAAAACCTTCTAAAGATTGAACTGCATTTTGAGGTACATTAAATAATTGTATATATCCTACTACTTGAGGTTGACCTTGATTTTGAATACTAGAAATTCCACTTAATGAAAACCATTGTAAATTTTTATCTACTTGTAATCCCATAACAAAAACATTTGAATTAGCTAATTGGCCTTGTCTATCAAATGCTTTTTTTGGAGGACTATTATTATCTTCTATACTTAATAAAAACACACTTGTTGGAGAGACTAATCCAATGACTGAATCTGATAACCATGTCCAAAAAGTAACATCAAAATTAACAGATATATCTTTTATTTTTTGTTTTGAATCTAAATTATATACTTGTATTATACAAACATTGTTATTTTTAGCTCGAACCGCCATAATATTTTTTGAAGGATGCATCATTACTGCGTCTGATTTACCCATTTTTCTTTTTGATGTATTAAAATTGTTTTGCACGTCACATACAACAACATTAACATTTCCTTGAGGGTCAACTTCTTTAGCACAAATATATTTATCTGATTCAAATGTTAATGTTCCTAATTTTATTAAATCAGGAGTGAAATTATGTTGACTTAATTGGGTAAGTTCTTTCATTTGAATTGGTAAATTTTGTTGAGACATTTTGATTTAAATGAAAAATAATTATTTATTTCAGATATGCTTAAGTATAAAAAATTAAATTTAAAATATAAATAATATATATATATTTAAATATATATATTTAAATATATATTTTAAATTTGAATATTTAAAAATATATAATTATTAATTATATTATATATAATTATAATATATATTAATTTTCTTTATTTTTTTAAAAAGTAATTATCATATCCTCTTTTTTTTATATTACTTATATACATCCACCTTTTATAATATGATTTTTTATCTAAAACCATTGTTTGATTATATCCTAAAGCAACATTTACTTTTCTGTACATTTTTTCTCCTAAAAATATTCCTTGAGTTGTGAAATTTACAAACATATTTTTAATTCCTTTTTTTAATCCTTTTGAAACTCCTTTGTTATGTTTATAATAATAAATAGGCATTTTTATTAAATCAACAAAACCATCATATAAATAAACAAAAGGTCTTAAAACTGAAATTGAATGTAATGCTGAATTTGCTAATTGTTTTTTTACAATATCATCAAAATAAAAATTAATAATATTTGATAAACAATTATCGAAAGTTGTTTCATTATTTGAAATAAATTCTTTAATATTTATATTAAAATCAACTATATTTGTAAAATTAAGTAATTCATAATAATCTTTATTAACTAAATTAGAAATAGATAAATTATGAGAATTATATGAAATATTTATAAAAAATGAAGAAATTATTAACTTATTTATTAAAAATTCTTTTTCATTATTATTATTATTATTATTATTATTATTATTATTATTATTATTATTATTATTATTATTATTATTATTATTATTATTATTATTATTA
>JAEEGK010018736.1_pt1 | contig 14938 bp, 14 predicted proteins | sample 8958771 | NCBI WGS metagenome assembly JAEEGK01 (sample SAMN16246547, study PRJNA631951) | gut metagenome | biome: gut microbiome; feature: rumen; material: SC-attached | host: Bos | place: Iran: Karaj | collected 2018-10 | reverse complement strand
GCATGGACTACTTCGGGATGCCTGTTCCTGAGCTGCATTATTTTGATTCGCGCAGGGTTGCCCAGAGGACATGGCCCGATCTGGAATGTCACCAGCTCACCTATCTGGGAGAAAATTTTTTAATTAAATACAATGCCCATGATGCGTTGGACGATGCCCGCACATGTGGCAAGATTATCCACCTGGCCGCCAAGGCTCAGAAAGTGGCTTCCGTTGATAAGCTGCTTAATATCTGCGGCCTTGAACTGAGACAACTATAAAGGAGTGAAATTATGAATGCATTCAGCACAAAAGAGATATCAGATGACGCACACGATTATATAGAGAAGTGGGAAAAAGAGCAGCTGAAACGGCTGAAAAATGAAGTGGAGACCCTTAAGGAAGAGGAAAAAGTCCGAAAGAATCTATATTTCCGGAAGCATCTTCTCGACAACATGTTTGAATGGACACCTGCCAACGCCCAGAGCCTCAAGAATCTGAACAACACCCTCTTGAGCCTTTACCGTGAGGCCTATGATGAGATGCTGAACATAAAATTGGATTTTGACAGAAAGATTGAAGCAGGGTTTTCGGCTTATAAGGGATATTTTATAGGCTGCGAGGTGGAATATCTGCCTATTGATGTTCCAGAAGAGAAGCGGGAGCTGTGGCAGAACCTATGCGAGCTCACTGGATACTGGGGGCCGTTCCTTTCCTTTGGAGATGGGGAGGAAGAGCTCTCTTTTGAGGAGCAGATTGGCATAGAGGATCAGCCTAGGGACCTTCTGAAGGATATATTGGACCGCAACGAGACCTTCTCGCTGCCGGATGCGGTCAACATGAATAAGGATAACTTCATGTATCAGATTAATGTAATGTTTGCCTGGAAGTAGACTAGGCTTGCGGCGCAGCTCCCTGCGGGGAGCTGCGTGTTAGCTTATGGGGTGCTTAAGCTTTTGAAATAATGTATTATATTTTTCTTTGCTTGTTTTTTGGATATATTTTTTTTCTGATATGAATTTTAATGCTTTATTTAGGGCTTTTTCAACAAGGTCATTAAATGTTTTCTGTTGTTCTTCTGGTGTTTTAGAGAGTAGAAACTTCAAAAATAATTCTTTTTCATCAGAAAGTGGAAAAAAGAAATATCCTTCTTTTGAATCATATTTTGCGATTAGGGTTTGCCCCTCGAAGATCCCTGTTTCCCGGTATTTTTTATCAACTATTGAATTGCGTATGGCTAGGGAAAAAGCATAGTTATCTTCAATATTGACAGCGGGATTGACTCCCAAAAATAATAATTTTTTATTTCCAAACGAATGCCCAATTCCAGTCTCGTTTTTTTGGGCATATTCTGTCCCTGGGTCAGAATATAAACCTATAGACTCCAAATAATTTTTTACAAGGTTAACAATTTTATTATATGAACTATAAACAACATTTATGTTATTTATAGTTTGTTCTTTATTATCAAGACACTTTTTTATGGTGGTGTTTTTCTTAATTTGGGCATCAATTTTCTCGAAAGTTGACGGATCAATTTCTTTAGCCTCGTCAGAATTATATGGGGTATAGTAATAATTTCCATCAACATGGACATTATCAGATTTTTCAGATAGGGTTCCCGGTTTTTTGTCTTTAGAAACAGCTATTGATAAAAAGAATTTTGGTTCCCAATTTGGTCTTAATCCAATCCAATTGGTTTCGTCATTATATGATAATCCAATTTTATTTTTATCTAATGGAAGCTTGTTTTCTTTTTTTCCTGAAGTAACAAATGAGAGAATGGCATAAATTTTTTTAATTGTAGTAAATGTTTTATTGAAATGTTTTGGATCTGCTATTAAATAGTATTTTTCTATATCGCTTAATAAACGACTATCACCTTCGGTATCAATACTATCGACAAAATATTCAATAAAACCTGCCAAACCAGTATTGTCATATTCTCTTGCAATATCACGTATTTCAGACCAGTAATAATATTTAACATACAGATTATTTATAATATCATTATTTTCAGATTCTGGCTGTAGTTCGCCTTTTTTGTCATAACCATCAGGCAAAATAAACAATAGTGGACATTTTTTTTTCTGGGCTACCTTTGCATATTTTTTCCCGGGACCTTGGGAGTCTTCCTGAACAGATTCCCCTTTGTTTGCCTTAACTTCAATTAGAATTGTTAGGTTCTCTTTGTTGTCCCTACCGTAAATATCAACTTCTTTTCTATCCAGCTCTTCTATCGCATGATGTGTTCCATCATAAAAAACAGTAGTATCATCTGGGATATTGAAATCTTCTGATTTTTTATCAGTTTTTTCTTTTATATTCTCCCGCATATCCTCCCGGATTTTTTTTAACAAGGCACCTCTAAAGCCAGATTTTTTATTGTTCAATGCGTAAACTAAAATTCCTGCAATACTATTAGAATTTGTTAGTGACATGTATAAGTACCTCTTTTTTCCTCATTATACCACAATAAATGCCTAAGCACAGAGCCTATTTTTTAATTTCTAGAATATTCTTTCACACAATTATAGAGTTTGTTGTTATACTAAAGAGTATGAATAACAATATAATTGAACGCCTTTGGGTTATCCACTATGCAATAAAGCCTGGCACATACCCAAGTTTTAAGAAGCTGAAGGATTTATGCTTCACGCAGACTGGTTCAGAAGTGACAGATGTCACTTTGCGTCGAGATATCGATACTCTGCGAGATCGTTATTATGCGCCACTTAAGTATGACCGTGGAAGAAACGGATACTATTATGAGAATGATTGGGATTTCCCGCTGAACATCATATCAGCTCAGAATGTATTCTTTCTTTCTGCGGCCAAGACACTTCTCTCTGGCTTTCAGGGAAGCCCGCTCTATGAGAAGATTGCTGATGTAATCGACTTTGTGACTAGAACTCATGCCACTGGTAAGAGCGATCTTTTGAAGCGTATTGCAATTCCTCCGACCCCTGTATTTGTTGTAGACGATAATCAGGTTTGGAATGATGTCATCAAAGCTCTGCAGGACAACAGTGTGATAGAGTTTGATTACACTGGCCGATGGAATACAGAAATGACCCACCGCCGGGTACATCCGTACCAGCTGCTGCTTAACGATGGTGTGTGCTATCTCTATGGCTTTGCCGAGGAACGGCAGGATATGCGTACTTTTGTCTTGAACAGAATAAAGAACTTGAAGATTACCCAAGAGCATTTTGAACTTCCTGAGGATTATGATTTTGCATCCCATTGTGGCGGGGGGCATTTTGGCCTTTTTGCCTCAAAGGACAAGGATAATTATGTAATTGATTTCTATAGAGATGCCCGGCAGTATATCAAAGATAGGATTTGGGCAGATGACCAGAAGATTAAAGATTTTGACAAAGAGGACAGGACCAGGATTGAGTTCACTGCTACCCAGTATGGTTCAGTTCAGAATTGGGTGCTGTCTCAGGGGGGCAATGCAATTCCACGGGAACCGGAATGGCTGGTGGAGGAGTGGCAGGATCAGATCAAGCAGATGGTGAAGAATATCAAGAAATAAATCGCTGCTTAAATATTTCCTGTCCAAAGCTGCTCAAAGAAGTACTTCCAGGGCAGGATTTCAATTCCATCAATCAGGCGGGGGTGTTCTTCTTGACACACGACAATGTATTTCTTGAAAATACCCTCTTCCCGCAGAGCCTTGAGTCCTTTAAGGTGCTTATCAGAAACTTTGCCGGATGATTTGACCTCAATTGCTGTTCTCTCATCAATGCAGAAATCAACTTCTGCCCCAGTTGTGGAACGCCAGAAAGTCAGCTTGCTTCTAGGGTTTGTATAATCAATCCATGCCTTTAATTCCATGCATACGAGCTGCTCAAAAAACTCTCCGAATTCAGCAGTATCCTCGGCAGGAGTCGGAATGTTTTTTAGAGATCTTGCAACAGCAATATCAAAGAAATAGAACTTGGATGTGGCTATTGCTTTGCGTTTTACTGTTTTTCTGAAGGGTTCAATCTGATAACCAAGCAGGGTGTCCTCCAATACTTGATACCATTGCCTGATTGTCTGATGCGGAACCTGGCTGTCACTGGCTACATTTGTATAATTGAGGATCTGTGAGTTTGTCAGGGCTGCAACATTCAAGAATTGGGCGAAAGCGGGAATATTCCGGGACGCACCTTCTGCCGCTATTTCTTCTGTCAGGTATGTGTTGATATATGCAGCTAAATCCTCCTCTATATCCTGCGAGAGGAACATGAAAGGAAGCAGTCCATGTTCAAAGATGAAGGGAAGGTTATAATTGGGACTGTCGTGAATTTCCGGGAATGTCAGAGGATGAAAATGACGTTCTGTAGCACGGCCGCCCAGCAGGTTTGTTCCTGCATCTTTCAGTTTCCGGGCGCTGGAGCCAGTAAGAAGGAACCTGATGTTCCGTTCTTCAATAAGAAACTGGATTTCATCAAGCAGATTAGGACATTTTTGTATTTCATCAATTATAATTGTACAGTCATGGAGATTCCTTATCTCGACCTCCTGCCTCAGCAGGCCGGGATCTGCAAGAACTCTTAACCGGAGCCGTCCATCAAGCAAGGTCCAGAAGAGGGCAATGTCCTTTTTGAGCAGCTGATTTTTGATATAGGACGATTTCCCTGTCTGCCTAGGGCCAAACAGGAAAAGTGATTTTGTGGAAAGAATTTTTTCCAGGTCTAAAATACGATTAATATATGACATCTCACGCCTCTATAGTGAAATTTTATAAAAAATTCACTAAACTAACATAAAAATATCATAAATTTTTGCTATTGGCAATAGAAATTTTTAGCTTTTGCTGGTTTTCGGTCTCTCGCACCAGCCACTGGCGGACGACGGCAAGCACGTATTGCTGCTCCTCGGCCGTAAGTGCGCGCCCCTTGGGTATGCCATGCCATTTCTCTAAGCAGCTGCGGCAGCAGCAGCCGGTGGCATGCTGGGCTATGAACACGGGATGGTTCTTCATGGGTGTCTGCTTGCCGTCGTTGGGTATTTCGGCGGCGAACAGGCGAGTCTGGAGCAAATCCTTTGCATGCTCCATTATTGTATCAAGCCCCTTCTCTTTAAAATAAGACAGCTCCCGCCTGCGTAGGTGGAAGCTGCTTCTGAATTTAGAGGCTGCCAGCCGCTCAAACAGCTGGTTTAAATCCGAAAACATTTTATTTAGTAGTTATGAAGCTGTCGCCCATTCCTGGGAGTGCCTTGATCTTAGGCAGCAATGTATCTACGTCAGCTCTGCTGGTATAAGGTCCGATCTTTACTCTGTGGTATGTCTTGCCATTTGCTGTGATAGACTGGATAGATGAAGTGTATCCCTTGGCTGACAGCTCTTTCTTTATCTTCTCTGCTGCATCTGTAGTTGCATAAGAGCCGACCTGAACCCAGTAACTGCCCTTGGCTGCAGTTGTAGTTGAAGCAGGCTTTGCTGTCTGTGTCTGTGCTGGTTTTGTAGTCTGCTGTGTGGTTGTTGATGGTTTGCTCTGCTGTGTTGTAGTAGTTGCAGGTTTTGCTGCCGGTGCTGGTGTAGCCTTTGGTGCTGTAGTCTGTGCTGGCTTGGTGGCAGGGGCCGGGGTAGCCTTTGGTGCTGGTGCCGGAGTTGCCGGCTGCACAGGAGTTTTCTTTACTTCTGGCTTTGGAGCCGGTGCTGGTGTCTGTGCGGTCTGAACCGGAGTCTTCTTCACCTCTGGTTTTGCTGGAGCAGGGGTTGCTTTTGTGTCTGGGGCCTTCTGTTCCGGTGCCGGGGAAGCAGCCTTTGACCACTCTGTGGTCTTGCCATTCTGTGCCAGTCCTGTGCTGTCGGAAGGGAGGAAGAAGAACATTCCTGCACCCAATAAGATAAGAACCAGGATTCCAACTGAAAGAATTGTCCATAAAAGTTTCTGCTGTTCCATATTATTTCCTTTTCTCAAGTATTTTTACTATTTTTTCCGCAGTCTTTTCACTGCTGCCTATATTACTTATAGTAAAAATATCGGCATCTGTTGAAAAATTATTAGGATTCATCTTTCTTTGAGCCCAAATTCTTTTAAAAAGAGCCCAAGGACTTACTTTCTCCCTCTTCAATCCTCTGAAAAACCGGACTATGGCAGGGGCATCCACCCAGAAAATTATGTCACACAGCTTATCAAGACCCATCTCGAACAGTATTGCGGCGTTTATGATCACATCCTGCCGCTCTACGATGATATCCTCCACCATCCTCACCATCTCGGGATGGACTATGCTCTCCAGCTTCCTCTTCTCTTCAGGGCATGAGAACACTATAGCCCCCAGCTCTCTCCGGTTCACCGAACCGTCCTGATTCCTGACTTTAGGCCCGAAGGCCTGGAACACCTTCTCCTTCTGGTTCTCCAGGGCAATATGTCCCAGCTGGTCCACATCCACATGGCAGAAGCCCATCTTCTCCAGTGGCACTACAACTGAATTTTTTCCTGCGCAGGTCTTCCCTGCCAATCCTATGACCATCAGTGCATGTCTCCCCAGGTCTCTGCTGTCTCTATGCTTACCCTAAGTGGAATATGGAGCTTGATGACGTTCTCCATCTCTTCCTTCACCAATGCCTTCATGATCTCCACCTCTTTCTGCGGTACCTCGAAGATAAGCTCATCATGTATTTGGAGCACCATCTTGGATTCAAGCCCCTTCTCCTTAAGCTTCTTGGATATGTTGATCATGGCCATCTTCACTATATCAGCAGCAGAGCCCTGGATAGGGGAGTTGAAGGCAATCCGCTCGGCGCCGCTCCGCTCGTTGTGGTTCTTGCTGTTGATGGCGTTGACGTACCGCTCACGCCCCAGAATTGTCTTTACACTTTCATGCTCCCGGGCATAATCCAGTGTTTCGTCGATGAACCGCTGAACGCCCGCATATTTCTCGAAATACATCTTTATGAAGCCGCTTGCCTGCTGCACCGGAATGTTCAGTTCCCGGCCAAGGCGGAAGGCAGACATGCCATAGATGACGCCGAAGTTGATGACCTTGGCAACACGCCGCTGGTCCGGGGTCACTGCTTCCTGAGGTACTCCGAATACTAATGATGCTGTGAGACGGTGGACATCCACCCCTTCCTTGAAGGCTTTGGTAAGCGCCGGGTCCTCAGACAGGTGAGCCAGCACCACCAGCTCTATCTGGGAGTAGTCGGCACTCAGGAACACCATGCCGGCCCTTGCGATGAAGGCTTTCCGGATGCGGCGCCCCTCCTCGTCCCGGATAGGGATGTTCTGCAGGTTTGGATTGATGCTGGAAAGGCGGCCGGTGGCAGTGCCGGTCTGCCGGAAGGTGGTGTGGATGCGGGAGCTTGAGTCTGTCTGCTGAGGCAGGGCATCCACATAGGTGGACTTAAGCTTTGCCAGAGCCCGGTAACGCAGTATCATCTGGGGCACCACATCCTCCAGGGCCAGCTCCTCCAGCACCGATGTGTCGGTGGAATAGCCGGTCTTGGTCTTCTTTATAGGCTTGAGCTTCCGGTCGGTGAAAAGCACTTCCTGGAGCTGTTGGGTGGAGTTGATGTTGAACTCCTTGCCGCACTCCTGGTAGATAGCCTTCTCCATAGCGCTCAGGTGGGCATCCAGCTCCACCGAATATTTCTCCAGCACATGCTTGTCTATGCGGATTCCCTCCAGCTCCATGTCTCCCAGTATGGTGACAAGGGGCATCTCCACATCGAAGAAAAGCTTCTCGTTATGATCTTTCACGACAGGGTAAAGGTGCTCATAGAGGCGGAAGGTGATGTCTGCATCCTCGGCCGCATACTCCTTGGCCTGTTCCAGCGGCACATCCTGGAAGAATTTGCCCTTTGGCACCACCTCGTCGTAGGCAATAGTCTTGTAGCCGAAGTAGTGGTCTGCCAGATAATCCATGTTGTAGGTGGAGATCCGGGTGTCCACCAGCCAGGCGGCGACCATGGTGTCGAACCAGATGTTGGCAGGGTTTATGCCCCAGCGCTTAAGCACCTGGTAGTCGAACTTGAAGTTCTGTCCCACCAGCCTGAGAGCCGGGTCTTCCAGGATCTGCCGCAGCTTGTTCTTTACTATTTCCTCCGGGATGAAAGTCTGGCCCTCGGCCTGGAGCGGGATGTAGAAGCCCTCCTCCGGCTTGATTGCGATGGAGAAGCCCACCGGCCGATTTGAGACAAAGTCAAGGCTGTCGGTCTCGGAGTCGAAAGCATAGATGCCAGCCTCCTTGACCTTGGTTATAAGCTCATCCAGCTGGTGGAGCTGGGTTATTGCAGTGTAGGTGCCCTTCTTTGCTGCCGGCCTGGATTCCCCGGTGGTCAGCCCCAGGGTCCCTTCCTCTGAGTCTGGGTTCTGTGAGAACAGGCCCCCCTCGGGAACCCCAGCCTTCTCCTCCAGCCACTTGATGGCGCTCTTGATTCCCTCCTGCTTGAGGAGAGGCACTGCTGCCATGTAATCCAGGTTGGCGGTGGAGAAATCATCCAGGCACTGCTCCAGCGGCACATCGGTGCAGAGCTGAACCAGCTTCCGGCTGAGTAAACAGTCCTCATGGCCAGCCTCCAGCTTTGCCTTGCTGGCCCCTTTGATGTTCTCTATATTCTCATAGATGCTGTCGATATTCCCGTAGGCCTGGAGCAGGTTCACGGCACCCTTGGGGCCTATTCCCTTTACTCCCGGGATGTTGTCGGCAGTATCGCCGCAGATGGCAAGATAATCCAGTATCTGCTCGGGCCATACTCCCCATTCCTTATAGACACCGTCCCTGTCCATCTCGTTGTAGTCGTCCTTGCTGTAGCGGATCACCTTTATGTTGTCGTTCACCAGCTGGAGCAGGTCCTTATCCCCTGTGATTATGCGGCATTGGGAGTCTTCTGCCTGGCACTTCCTGGCGTAGGTGGCAATTATGTCGTCAGCCTCGTAGCCGTTCATTCTTATGGCTGCTATTCCCAGGGCCTTGAGTATAGCCTCAATCCGTGGAATCTGGGCATGGAGATCCTCCGGGGTCTTGTCCCGGGTGGCTTTGTATTCAGGGTACATCTGGTGGCGGAATGTGGGGGTCAGGGAGTCCAGGGTCACCAGAAAATATTCGGGGTTGTAACGGTCGAAAAGGCTGAAAAGGGTGCGGAAAAAACCGAACACGGCCGAGCTGTTCTCCCCTTTGGGATTCATCATTGGATTGCGGATGAAGGCAAAGTAGGATTTATAGATAAGGCTGTAGCCGTCAAGGATAAAATAGGTTTTCATGGGACCTCCACCTTTGATTATATTCTATATTATATTTTTTTTCACGGGATTTGATTGATATAATGTATTTTTTAGTCTATGCTGATTAAAAAAGGAGAAAAAAGTGAAAACTTCATCTAAAATTCTTATCTGCGCACTGGTTCTTTTACTCTGTGCAGCTTTTGCATTTGCTGGTGGAAAGAAAGAGGCTTCCAGCTCTGATAAGGCATATGTTGCCGGAAAGGGAACTCTTGTAGTAGGAATCACAGATTTCGCACCAATGGACTACAAGGAAGGAAACGAGTGGATCGGCTTTGATGCTGATATGGCAAAGGCATTTGCCAAGGAACTTGGAGTAAAGTGCGAGTTCATCGAGATTGACTGGGACTCCAAGAGCATGGAGCTGGAGAACAAGACAATCGACTGCGTATGGAACGGAATGACCCTTACCGACGGTGTAAAGAAGGCAATGGCTACATCCAATGCTTACTGCAACAACGCACAGATCATCGTAGTGAATAAGGCTAAGGCAGGAGCTCTCAAGACAGCTGCTGATGCCAAGGCTCTCAAGTTTGCCGTAGAGGCAGGAAGTGCCGGAGAAGCTGCTGCAAAAGACAATGGCTACAAGGCTACTGCTGTTGAGACACAGGCTGCCGCAGTTATGGAAGTTGCCGCAGGAACATCCGAGGCATGTATCATCGACTCCCTCATGGCTGCCGCAATGGTTGGCCCAGGAACATCATACCCGGACCTGACATACACAGTTGCTCTTACAGAAGAGGAGTACGGTGTGGGCTTCAGAAAAGGATCTGACCTTGTTCCGGCAATCAATGATTTCTTCAAGAAAGCATATGCTGACGGCTCTATGATGAAGGCTGCCGAGAAGTACGGCACACAGGCTTCAATCATCCCACAGAAATAATGATTCAGGAAGTTCTGCTCCGCCTCTGTGACGGGTTTATAAAGACAATTGAGCTCTTTCTGCTCACACTGGCCGGAGCAATTCCCCTTGGACTTGTTGTGTCATTCGGTTCAATGGCCAAGTTCAAGCCCCTGAAATATATTGTCCGTTTTATAGTCTGGATCGTGAGGGGAACACCTCTCATGCTCCAGCTTATCGTTATCTACTACGGGCCCGGACTCCTGTTCCACGCCAACATCTGGGGCATGGGCACCTCCGGGCGTTTCACCGCCGTAATGGTGGCCTTCATAATCAACTATTCCTGCTATTTCTCAGAGATCTACCGGGGTGGAATCGAGAGCATCTCCAAGGGACAGTACGAGGCTGGCCAGGTACTGGGACTCACAAGGCGCCAGGTCTTCTTCAAGATTGTGCTCCTGCAGGTTATCAAACGCATCGTTCCCCCCATGGGCAACGAGATAATCACTCTGGTGAAAGATACTTCCCTTGCCCGGGTAATTGCTGTATATGAGCTTATCTGGGCCGGACAGACATTCATCAAGTCGGACGGAATAATCTGGCCTCTTTTCACAACAGGAGTTTTCTATCTTGTCTTCAGTGGACTCCTTACCATTCTTCTTTCCAAGTTTGAGAAGAAGCTGAGCTATTTCAATTGATGGAGGAAAAGATGCCGATTCTGGAAGTGAAAGATATACACAAGCATTTTGGTTCAAACGAGGTTCTCAAGGGCATCTCCTTCTCCCTTGACAAAGGCGATGTGCTGGGAATAATCGGTTCATCCGGCGGCGGAAAGACTACTCTGCTGCGGTGCATCAACTTTCTTGAGAGGGCAGATAAAGGAACAATCTCTGTCAATGGCAAGGTGATTTTCGATGCGGCCCAGCATGACCTGACTGTGGAACAGCAGCGGGAGAACCAGCTTAATTTTGGCCTTGTGTTCCAGCAGTTCAACCTGTTTCCTCAGTACACTGTTCTTGAGAATGTGGAGCTTGCCCCGCGCCTTTTGAAGCGCTATCCTGAGAAAGAGATAAGAGAGAGAGCCATGTCCCTCATCAAGAGGGTGGGTCTTGAGCAGAAGATTGACCATTATCCATGTCAGCTTTCCGGCGGTCAGCAGCAGCGTGTGGCTATTGCAAGGGCTCTTGCCATGAACCCATCCATCCTGTGCTTCGACGAGCCTACAAGCGCCCTTGATCCGGAGCTTACAGGGGAGGTCCTCAAGGTAATCAGGGAGCTGGCAGAGGCTAAGATGACCATGATTGTGGTGACCCACGAGATTGCCTTTGCCCGGGATCTTTCAGACAAGATTATCTTCCTGGACCACGGAGTGATTGCAGAACAGGGCCCTGCAAAGCAGGTTATCGACAACCCCCAGAACGAGCGCACCAGAGCATTCCTGAGCAAATACTGATATGAAATACAAGAACATTATCTTCGACCTGGACGGCACTATCACCGACTCAAAGCCGGGCATTGTCAAAGGTGTGCAGTATGCCCTCCACTGCTATGGAGTGGATGAGCCTGACCTGGATAAGCTGACCTCCTTTGTGGGGCCGCCGCTCTACCAATCGTTCATGGACTATCTTGGCTGTCCTGAGGATGAGGCCAAGGAGGTGGTGGAGTGCTACCGGGAATACTATGCCGAGACCGGGCTGTACGAGAATGCCCTGTATGAGGGGGTCGAGGCTCTGCTGTATGCACTGAAGGAGAAGGGATACCGGCTCCTGATTGCCTCCTCAAAGCCACGGCTTTATGTCAAGCGTATCCTCTCCTATTTCCGGGTTATGCGCTACTTTGATATTGTGGAAGGAAGCGAGCTGGACGGTACCAATACCGATAAGGCGGAGCTGCTGGCTCATATGCTGGAGAAGTGGAATCTGAAGGCTGAAGATTGCGTGATGGTGGGGGATCGGAAGCACGATATCATGGGAGCCAAGGCCAATGGCATGGATTCAATAGCCGTGGGTTATGGATATGGCTCTGAAGATGAACTCTCTAAGGCGGGGCCGACCTATTTTTTCTCTACTATAGAAGAACTTAAAAACTTTTTTCTCAACTGATATATCCAATCTGATTTTTTGATTGAAATACCAACGTTTAAGTGATATTCTAATTATATAAATCTAAACACATAAAAGGATAAAACATGAATTTTTCAAAAGTAGTCAACCTGGGTATTGTGGCATGTCCAGGCGGAGAGGCCTTCTGCGATGACATTGTGGAGTATCTTAAGAGAAACTATACTGCAAGGCATCGGCAGAAAGTTGACCTTATAGCTAAGGTTTACGGCATGACCAGAGATGAGGCTGAGGCACGGGTGAACCTCCAGTCCGACATTCTGGATCCGGACAACTTTGATGCTGACAAGGATATTCATAAGTATGAGTGTCCTGAGTTCAAGATTCCTGCAAAATGCACACGGTTCGCCAACGGCGAATTCAAGACTGAGATCCAGTCTTCTGTCCGCGGTATGGATGTATTCATCATCCAGGACTGCGAGAACCATTATCCGATTGATGTGAACGGCGATGGAAAGAAGCACATCCTCTCTGTTCCAGATCATGCATTTATCCTTTTTGCAACTATAGATGCAGTAATCCAGTCAGGAGCCCGCTCCGTATCGGTTGTAGTTCCTGTATATCCATTTGCCCGCCAGCACGAGCGCAAAGGCCGCGAGGCACTGACCGCATCCCTGTTCGGTAGAATTCTTGAGTACATGGGTGTAAAGAAGATCATCACACTGGATATCCACTCCAAGGAGATCGAGAACAGCTTCAACCGCCTGCGCATGGAGAACCTGCACGCATCATATCAGATTATCAAAGAGCTTTCCGAGTTGGTTGACCTGGAGGATCCGAACCTGGTTATTGTATCTCCTGATACCGGTGCTGTGGACCGGAACAAGTTCTATGCAAACAACCTGAACAAGCCGCTGGCCCTTATCTACAAGGAGCGGGACTACTCAAAGGTTACAGGCGATGCAAAGACCACAAACATCGTATCCATGAAGCTGCTGGGAAATGTAAAGGGCAAGACTGTGTTCATGGCAGACGATATGCTGGGTACCGGTGGTACTCTTATCGAGGCTATGAAGCATCTTAAGGCAGAGGGAGCCGAGAAGATCATCTGCGCCATCAGTTTGCCGCTCTTTACGGGAAAGGCAATTGAGAGCTTCGACGAGGCTTACAAGCAGGGATACTTTACAAAGCTTATCGGAACCAATGCTGTATACCATGGCGAGGACCTCCTTGGCAAGGAATGGTATGTGAGCGCCAGCGTATCTGACCTGTTTGCACGGATTATATCAAGACTGCACCAGAACCGGCCGATCACCCCTGTTGTAGACAACAAGATGATCATCCAGCAGCTGATTCAGAGCAAGAAGTGATGTATGCACTCTGTCTGGATATCGGCACCTCCAGCCTGAAAGGGGCTGTGATTTCCTCTGAGGGAAAACTGGTATCGGACGGAAGGATTTATTATTCAAAAGAGGTGGTCTGGCAGCAGGATCTGCATGAGCTTGTGGGCGAGCTGGACACCTCTTTTTTTATTGACGCTGTTGCGGTGAGCGGCAGCGGTCCTACCTTTATTCCGCTTAAAAAAGATGACTCAATCGGCGCTCCTCTTCTTTGGTTTGAGAAGAAAGAAAAATCTCTTATGTACGGTAAATCTCTCTACCTGCCGAAGTTGATGTGGTTTAAGGAGAATCAGCTGGAAGAATTTGAAAACACAAAGCAGTTCCTTACCATGGACGGATATTTCAATTATTTGTTGACAGGAGAGTGCGCTGCTCCGGTTTTTGATGATAGGTTTATTCCATTTTTCTGGAATAAAGAGGATGCAGATAAAAATGGAATCAGCTTTGATAAATTGCCACCTCTGATTCACACCGGAGAAAAAATCGGAACCGTGAAAAAGGATGCAGAAAAACTATTTGGAATAAAAGCGGGAACACCTGTATTTGCCGGAGGCAGCGACTTCCTTATGGCCATACTTGGAACTGCAACCCTCAAGCCGGGCCAAGTCTGCGACAGGGCAGGAACTTCCGAGGGAATCAACTTCTGTTGTGAGGCGAAGAAAAAAACTAAAGATCCTGCAATCCGAGTCATGCCTCATATCACATCTGGATGCACAAATATTTCTGTACGGATTGAAGAGAGTTCTAACCTTATTGAGCATGACCAGGAGCAGTATAGTCAACTGCTCTGCCGCGCTCTCCAGGCACTGGAGGCTGAAGGCTGCACAGTGACATCGCTTCGCATGTCCGGGGGTCAGGCCAAGAACCCGGAATGGAACCAGCTGCGGGCAAATATAACAGGAAAACAGATTCTGGTTCCAGAGATTGCGGACGGCGAGCTGGCGGGCTGTGCTTGTGCTGCCTTCTCCGGGCTGGGGCTCTGGGAGAGCCCGGCCCAGGCGGCAGAGGCTATAGTGCGCATAGCCCGGGAATATACCCCGGAGTAATTACACTTTCCTGCTTTTTGTATACTTTTTCTGCATCTCTGCAGCTATCTTCTGTCCTGTAGGTGTAGTGGTGGCTCCGATTCCCTTGCATTTGCATACAATCTTTCCGATAGTGACAAAAGCATCGTGCTCCTCATCAAAAGGAATAACAGGATCAAACCCAGCCATGACTGCGTTTGCACAGGTAAAGGCTGTGGCTGTGGCACTCATGTTCCTGGCAATGCAGGGAACCTGTACGGTTCCTGCAACCGGGTCGCAGACTAGGCCGGAAAGACACTGCAAAGCCATAGAGGCGGCGTCGCATGCCTGCCGTACTGTACCACCCTGCATCTGCACCAGCGCAGCAGCTGCCATGGCTGCTCCGCAGCCTATCTCGGCCTGACCG
>JAEEGK010018733.1_pt1 | contig 14939 bp, 10 predicted proteins | sample 8958771 | NCBI WGS metagenome assembly JAEEGK01 (sample SAMN16246547, study PRJNA631951) | gut metagenome | biome: gut microbiome; feature: rumen; material: SC-attached | host: Bos | place: Iran: Karaj | collected 2018-10 | reverse complement strand
CCCAATCCCCAATCCCCAATCCCCAATCCCCCATCCCCAATCCCCCTTATTTATATATAATAATATAAATTATTTACTCATATAATAAAACATTAAAATTATACAAAATGATAATAATAATTAATTATTTTAGTTTTTAATTTAAATATATTGAATTTTAATAATAAATAAATGAAGGTAATTCAAAAAAGATATATTCGTTATTTTAAATTATGTTTAATTTCTCCAATTTTTGAAATAATTATTAATTTTACATATATAGTTTCATTTTTAGTAATCGCAATAGTTTATACTAATATGGGAAATAATTATACAAATTTTGAAGTATATGACATTGCATCAAAATATTTAAATAAAACTAAATTTGAAAAAATTACTTCTCCCAATCAATTTAAAAACTATTTAATTAATTTAGTAACTAAATTATATACATATAATCCAAATACACAATATTTACCTTTTTTTATTCCAAGTGGACCAATTGAATTAAGAAGTTTTTCAAATAATAGCTCTGAATGTTCTGATAATGTTGATTATGCAATTAATTGTGATAAAAATTACACATGTATAATGAGTAATTTATTTAAATTTTATAAACAAAAATGTGGACAACCATACAAATCATCTTCATCAAATTTAAATGTAGGTGATGAAAATTATGATAATGAAAATGAAGAAGAAGAAGAAGAAGTTAGTGAAAAACAAAAAGGAGGAGCTTTAAAATTTTTCGTTTCAAAATTTGAAGGTCAATATTCTACATATGATATTTTAAATGATGGTTATTATCTTGAACTATCAATTGATAATTTACAGAATAATATTCAATATATAAATTCAATGTTGTATAATAAAAATTTAAAATTTATCGTAATCCAAATTAATTTTTATGTTCCTGCGAATGATAATACAGTAAATGTTGTTATAGGAATAGAAATGATAAATTATTTCACAAATATAATACATGTATTTAACGTAAGTGTTTATCAAATATATGACGCTAAACATGTATTATTTTTAACTTTTTTTATTTTTTATGTAATTTCAGTTTGTCTTTTTATTATAAAATTAATATTTGAAATAAACGTAAAATTAATTTGGAGTATTCATTTATTTGAATTTTTCAATTCCATAGCAGATATATGTGCTATAATTTTTAGTATATTTAGTTTAAGTGCAGCAAAAGACACAACTTTTACAGGTAAAAAGATATTTGTTAATCATGTAATTTATATTTATTTAAGAAAATTTTGTATTATGATTTATACATTAGTAATTGTATTTATTCCATTTCGAATGATATCTATATTTTCATGGATGAAATCTCTTTCATTACCTTTTACTAAATATATCGTAATTATATTTAGAATAATTCCTGGATTATTAATTATGGGTTTATTTTTTGGTTTAAATCTTTTAATGTTTGCTATGTCAAATTATATTTTATTTAAAGAATGTGTTGAACAATATAGTTCTTTTTACAATGCATTTTTAAGTTTATTTAATATTAATTTTTTACAAATATTATCTGATAAAAAAAATAGTAAAGTTTATCATTCTTTAAGTTTAGATGAGTATGCTTTAATTATTAGTATTTTTCAAAATACATGTTTATATATAATTTTAGCTTTAATAATAGGCACATGTTGTTATTTATATAAACAATCGAGTAAATTAGAAAATGAAAAAAATGAAAATGAAGTTTTACTTAAAATAAAAAGCATAGAAGAAAAATTAGAACAAGAAGGTGAAAAAGAAGATTATGATTTAAAACATTTAAAAAAACAAATTTTATGGCTTAATTTATCAAATAAAAATGATATTTTTAATAATTATATGGCAAAATCTTCTTTATTATTATTTAAAACATCGAGTCAATTAATTAGTGTATTAAAATTTTTATTTGCGATAAAGCCAAAACTTCAATTTAAAAAATTACATAATAAATTTGGAATAATAATTGAAGTTAAAAATGAAAAAATGAAACTTAAAGAATCAGAATTAGATCAAATTTATACTTTAATTGATTGGCTTACTTTTGTTGGATGTAAAATTCCTGTTACTTTATTTAGTCAAATAAATTTAGAAAAAACATTTAAAATGAAATTACATTCTATTTATAATAATATTAGATTTATAAATGATCAAACTGAAATTGAAAATTTTATAGTTGATATTCAAAGTGATAATATTTGTATTTTAGAAAATAATTTTGAAATTTTAAAAAAAAATCAGGATATTAATACTAATTTTAATATAAATGAAAATTTAAATAATAATAACAATAATAATAATAATGATTCATCTTCGTTTTATTCTATTAATCAAGGAGGAAGTAAAAAAAAATCTAATAAATCATTAGTAAGAAGTAATACAAAAACAAAATCAAAAAAAAGACTTGGTTTATTAACTTTATCAGACAAAGAAAAAGGGGAAAATTTATTATTATCAACTCAAAGAGAAAAAAAAAATAATTTTCTTAATAAAAAAGAATCAGAAGAATCTGAAAGTGAAAATTCTTTTATTAAATAAAATTAAAATGATTTTTATTTTATACACATAAAATTATAAATAAATTTTCTTAATCTTATTTTATTTTATTATGTAAAATAATTTTATTATTATTAATAAAAAATTCAATTTTTTTTAAATTTAAATTAAAGAAAAAAATAATAATAATTTTTATTATAATTTATTATTGTTATTTTGCTTATAATTAAATTTTTTTAAAATGGAAGAAACAAAAAAAAAGGGATTTCTTACAAAATTTAAACAAGCAAATTTTTATTTAATGTATTATTTATTTTATAATCACACTCAAGCCTCATTTGAAGAAATATTATTAGAATTAATTGAAATTTTTCAAATATTATCATTATCAATAAATGGATTAGTAAAATATTTTTTAACATTTTTTTTTATAGTTTAAATCAATTTGGAAAGGTGGAAAATTTTATGATGAAGTTTCTAAATTCATTCAATATTTTAGAATATTACATTACGCTGATTATAATGAAGATTTATTTATGTTTTTATTTGTTTTAATTGGAGGAATTTTATTATTTGATTTTTTTTTATATATTACTTTAATTATAATGTCTTTACAAAAAAGTAATATTCAAAATTATTCTATTCTTTTAGCAATTTTTCGAACAATTTCTTATTTAATTAGTTCGATTTTTTTAATTCCTTTTGAAGAAATTTTTTTTACTGTTATTGTATGTGATAGTGAACAATATTTTAAAAATAAAATGAATTGTTGGAGTTCAAATCATTATTTATTTATTGCATTTTCTATTTTATTTTTTTTAATAACAATTTTTATTACTTTTTTATTTCATACTTTTTCTTTTGAACATAAAAATTCTTTTTTAAAAATAATCACAAAATATTTAATAATGAATAGTAAAAGAATAACTGTAATTTTTAATTGTATTTACATAATATTATTAGAATTACAATGTGTAAAAGATATAATAAATATTTTAATATGTGTTTTTATGCCTTTGTCTATATTTAATTTTTATTGTTATTATTACGAACAAAAATACACATTTTATAAAGATTTTAAAGGAAGATTATTTTATATTTTTAATGCAATTCATTGTATAAACACAATAATTTTATTTATTGCATTTTTACTTAGAAAAGAAAATGTGAATGGTTATTTTGAACTTTTTCTTATTTTTGTTGTTTTGATTGTTTTAATTGAATATTCAAATCCTTCAAAATATTTAATGAAATTAAAATCAAGTTTTATTGTGAATAGTTCAGAAATTGAAATTTATAGAATATTAAATATGATAATTAATAATGTTTCAAATGAAATGAATAATAGAAGTGATTTATTAAATATTTATGGATTTTTTTCAGTTCAAAAACTTTTCGAAAATGATAAAACTTTTGATAGTCAATGTAAAAATATGTCAAATGAAGATTTAAAATTTAAAATTTATGATTATTTAGATTTATTATTTAAAAAAGCAATAAATAATCACAGAGACAGTGTTTTATTAGTAGCAAATTATGGTATATTTCAATTAGAAAAATTTGAAAAATATAATTTAGCCTATTTAACATTAAATAGAGCATCTAAAAATAAATATATTACAATGACAGAAGAATATTTTATTTTTAGAATAATGAAAAAAATCGAAGACAAAGCAATTGAAGATGGTTTTGATAAAACAAACATTTCATATAAATATCAAACAAATATGCTTATTAATTTAATTAGTAAAATAACATTATATTATAATTCATTTTGGAATTTATTATTAAATAGTTCCGAAGGAGAAAACATTTATAAATTAAATAAATACGGATATAAAATAAATTATTTAATAGATGTTATTCAAAATCATTTTGAAAGATTAAAAGATAACAATTTTCACAATAAAAGAATATTTAAATTATATGGTTATTATATAAGAGATATATTAAACGATCCAAATCTTGCAAGAAATTATATTTTTTTTGATGATACTAATGTAAATGAAATAAAATTTAATAGTAAAGTTATGGAAATTAATGCATTAAATCCTTCAAATGATTTTCAATTTATGATAATTTCCGGAAAAAAAGAAACTTTCGGTGTAATTATTAATATTAGTTTAGATATATGTAGTTATTTAGGGTATAGTCAACATGATTTAATAGGTAAAAAAGTAGATATTTTAATTCCTGATATAATTAAATCTCCTCATCATAAAATGTTAAAAGAAAAAGTAGAAAAAAATAGAAATTTTGATTATGATAATAATAATATAAAAACATTAGAATTATTATTTAAAACTAGTTCGAAATATTTATACCCGTTTTTAATGGACATTTCTATTTTATATGATGAAGATTATAATAAAATTATTTTTGCGAAAGTAAATTATGAACAAATTTTTAATTATGAAAATTCATTTATAATAATGTTAGATAAAAATTTTTGTATTAAACATTACACAATAAATTGTAATTTGTATTTAGAAATAAATGATAAATCAACGGACATTTTTTTATATATAAAAGAATTAACTGAAGAATATTTAAATAAAATGAATAATTTAAATGAAAAAATTAAAGAAAAAGAAGAAGAAAAAACAAAAATAAAATTTTCTATAATTAAAAAATATATTTTAAGTGAAAAAGATGTTGTATGGAAAAATAATAAAAAATTAAAATTAAAAGTTAAAGAAATTATTATTAATAAAAAAATTTGCGGATTCACTTTTTATTTAGAAAAAAGTGAATATTTTTATGGTTCAATTTATGATTCAACTCTTACTATAAATAATAATAATAATAATAATAATAATAATAATAATAGAATGAGTCAATTAGCAACTCAAATAAATAATAATAAAGATTTTCCTTCGATAAATAAAAATTATTTACCAAAATTGAATGAAAAAATTATGTTTAACATTGATGATAAAATTTTTTTATTTGAAGATCAAAAAAATAATTCATTAAATGATAATATTTATAATTATTTTAGTAAAAATATTATGGAACAATTTAAAAATCCAAATTTAACCGTTGAAAAAAAATCAACTAAAACTTCAGAAGAAAATGAAGAAGAAGAAGAAGAAAATGAAGAAAATGAAGAAGAAGAAGATGAAGAAGAAAGTGAATTAAAAGAAAAAAATAATAAAATAATTGAATTTAAAAATGATGAAAATAATAATCATAATAATAATAATAATAATAATAATAATATGATTGATGAATATTATAAAATAAAATTAGATTCAATTAAATTTTATGTTTATAATTATGAAACAAAAATTGTTGATGAATTAAATGATTTTATGAAAATTGGAAAAGTTGAAGAAATTATTCAAACTGAGAAAACAAAAAATAATTATTTATTACAAGGATTAAATAATAAAAATTTAAATAAAAAATTATTAAAAAAAAAATCTTCTTCTTTACCAGAAAAAATTACAGAAAATCATTTTAAAAAATATGACATTAATTCAAGAAAATTATCAACAATTTCAAAACGAACTTTACCAAATTTAATAAACACTTCAATTTATTTTTTTTTATTTCTTTACATAATAATATTAATTTTTGAAATTGTTTTTTGTATTATTTATTTTAATAAAGTTTATTCATATGAAAATAATATCAAAAAATTAAATAATTTTATTATTTATTTATGTAAATTATTTAGAAATATTTTACATTCATTTTTTTTCAGTTTTGAAGTTATTTTATTACATAATCCAAAATACACAAACATTCATGAAAATATAAATAGAAATTCTTATTATGAAAAATGTATCAACGAACTAAAAAAAATTTACGCTGAAAGTGTAAAAAATTTAGAAAGTTTTTCTTTTAATTCATTAAAATTATACAAAAAAAACGAAGATTTATTAAGTAAAACATTAGTTTTAGTTCATAGTTTTAATTTATATGATGATTTAACATTAGAAATTAATTCAACTTATATGAAATTATCTGATAGTTTAAGTGAATTTGATTATAGTTTGTATTGTTTTTGTTTTAAAGAATATGATGAAATAAACGCGATGGATGAAGATATGATTTCTCTTATATTTAATATAGATAATAATTTAGCAGGTTTAATGGAATATATTAATATTTATTTTTCTGAAATGCAAATGGAAATTGATTTTATTATTATTAATATTATTATTTATTTTGCTGTTTGTTTTATTGTTCAAATTTCTATGATTTTTTTGGGTTTAAAAGCAAATACTTTAATTTTGAAAGAAAAATTAAATAATATTAATATTTTCTTTAAAATAAATGAAAATCAAATTAATAATATTCTTTCAAGAAGCACAAAATTTTTGAAATTAAATGGAGAAAAAGCACATAATATAATTTCTGAGCCAAAAATTAATTTAGAAGAAGATAATTTTAGTTCAGATTCTGAAGAAAATAATAATTTATTACAAACAAATAATCAAAAAAATAAATATAATAATATTCTATTCCCAACAAAAAAACGAAGAAAAAGACACAAAAAAGCACAATTTAAATTATTTTCTCATAGAGACATAAAAATAAACCTTTTTTTTACAATAATTTTCTATACAATATGTTTATTATTATTACTATACACAACAATTTATTTTAGCATATCAATAAAAAAAATTTACTATTACGATATGATTTTTTACAGTTCAATGCTCATAGAAAAAAACTGTATGACATTAATAAATTACATACGTTCATATATTTTATTTTTCCCAATGATAAATAAATCCAAATATTTAGTTAATTTATATAGACCATATATGATGTTAGATGGGGTGACCTACCCTAATTTAGGTAGGTTTTTTAAATATATGACAAGAAATTTAACTAAATATGGGCTACCTAATAAAAATCTCGAAGAATTATATTATAATTTAGAAGAATTAAATATATGCGAATTTGGTAAAGAATTTTTAGAAGAATATAATTTAAAATGTTCTGATTTAAGTGCTAATGTTACTTATTATGGTCTATCTTCTATTCTATCGTTTTATGTTGATAGTGCTTATTATTTACTTCCTTATTCTGTTACTAATGCGGATTTAGCTAATCAAAGTAGGTTTAATTATAATGAAATGTATTATGGAACTGAAAAATATGATGCTTTATTACCGACTGATCCGGATGAATTAATTGTTTATAATAATAATAATCCGTTTAATATTTTTAATCATAAAATTATTAAGGAAGTTAGTATTGAGATATTTTTTATTTTAAGAAATTTGTTTCAAAATATTACTGATTCTTTTTCGGATAGTATTAATGATAATTTGAGTGATATTAAAAAAAGAGTTAAATTTATTAATTTATTATATTATGTTATTTTAGCTCTTTCTTATGTTTTTTATATTTTACCTTATGCGTTTAATAAAAATGTTGATATAAATAAAGCAAGAAAAATGCTTTCGATTATACCTAAAAATTTATTATATAATTTATTATTAGATTCAAAAGATAAATTAAATGCTAATGAAAAATAATATTATATGTAAATTATTTTAGTTATAAATTTTTTTGAATGTTAATAATATTAATTTAGTATTAATTTAATAATTAAAATAAATTAAATATTTTATTTCCAATAATTATAAATATATAAAATAATTTTTATAAATAATTTATAATAATATAAAATAAAAAATATTTTTTCAATTATTGTTATTATTATTTCCTTTTTTTAATTTATACCATTCAGGAATTAAATTTTCTTTAACAAATTGTTCATCAATGGCAATTTCTTCTTTAGTAAAATTAAACAAATCCGGTAAATTTTTTCCATTTTCCAATTTTGTATTTTCATCTCTCAAAACATCAAAAAACGGATGTTTTAATAAATAAATAGGTTTAGTTCTTTTATAAGGATTAAAACAAAGCATTTTATCAATCAAATCCAAAAATTCATTAGGCATATTTTTTCCTTTAAACACCTTTTCCCAACTCAAAGGTTTAATAACAGGAAATCTATATTCAGTATATTCAGGATTCATCGCTTGAATTTGTTGTCTATTGGGTGTCCCCAAAACCTTAATAATTTCCACAATTTGATCAATGGAGCTCTCCCCCGCAAAAATGGGTGTCTGCAAAACAAGCTCCGCAATGCAACATCCACTGGACCATATATCAATTGCACAGGTATACTCAGTCGCCCCGAAAATAAGTTCAGGGGCTCGGTAGGGTCTCGAAGAGATATATGACACATTAGGTTCCCCCTTTTGTAACTTTTTTGCACTCCCAAAATCGCACATTTGAAGTTCATGTGTTTCGGGGTTGGTCAAAATGTTCTGAGGTTTGATGTCTCTGTGACATATGCCTAAAGCGTGAATGTATGCTAAAGAACGTATGATTTGATATGAGTATAGTTGAATTAATAATAAAGGCATGTGTCTTCCGTTTCGAGAATATGATTTTAGTTCTTTGTATAAGTTTTCTGGCATGTAGTCCATTATTAAGTTTAAATATTGTTCGTCGGGGTTGTCGCTTGCGTTTGTGTAGAAATAGTCGTATAAATAGCAACAATTTGGGTGGTTTAATTCTTTTAATATTGATAATTCTCGGTTTTTGTAACGATTGTCTTGAAAAACTTTTTTTATTGCGACTATTCTGCCCGTTTCTGTGTCTTTCGCTTGATAAACCATCCCAAATGCGCCGTTTCCTGTTGGTTTTATTAGAGAATATGTGTGGGTGTTTTGATGATGGTCAGTCATTTTATTTTTGATTGAAAATTAAAATTTAAATAATAAATTAATATTTCATATATTAATAATAATAATAATAATATTTTTTTTATTGTTATTTTTTAATAATTATTATAATTTTTTTTTTAAAGTGAAATTTAATATGAATTCGTTTAATTTTAATGAATTTGAAAAGAATTTTTTATTTTTGCCGAAAATTATTAAAAAAAATCAAATTAATTTAATTAAAGAAAACAATGTAAAAAATAATAATAATATTTTTATATAGAAATTTTATGAAATTTATGAAAAAGATTTGAAAATAAAAAATCTTCGAAATAAATTAAATCAAATAAAAAAACAAACATTAAATATTATGTTAAAAGAAAATAAAAAAATTCCTTCGAAATGGAAAATTAAAAAAAATTTCAGTTCAATTGCAAATAAAGTTCTTTTACAAAAAGATGTTATTAAAAGATTAGTTTATAATTTAAATTATAATGAACATATGAAAAATTATAATTCAAAATTACAAAATGATTATTTAAATTATTTAAAAAATTTAAAATTAAACACTTTTGATTTAGATGATGAATTAAATTACGTTTTTAATGAACCAAAAAGAGAATTAAAAAAACAAATTCAAATTAAAAAAATTAATATTATTAAAGAAAAAGAAAAACAAGAAAAAAAAATCAAAGAAAAAAAATTTATTGATGATTTATTTAATAATAATAATAAAAATTTAAATTATAATTTAAATTATAATTTAAATAAAAATAAAATCGAAAGTGAAGAAAATTTCGATGAAGAAGAAAAAGACACATTTTTATTAACAAAAATAAAAAAATTCCAAAAAAAACATATGAAAAAAACAATTTCTTTACCAGACATTTTTCTATAAAAAAACAACCAAAAAAACAAAAAAACAAACAAAAAAATAAATAAAAAAATTTTAAATAAAAAAAATTTTTTTCATTTATATTTATAAATTAAATAATTTTTAATTTTCAAATCCCAAAATTTGTTTAGAATTATACAAATTAAATCTAACTGGATCTTTATTATCATTCATTTTTTCCGTTCTTTCTTTCATTTCTTTAGAAAAATTATCAAATTCATCCGACATTAAAATATATTTATTCAAAATCGACTTAAAATCAATGTTTTGAATTCTTTTTTTTTCATCAACTTTCAAACACGAATTAATTAAATTCAACGAATTAAAAGAAATTTTCCACGGAAAAATTTCATAATAAAAATTCGGATCTTTGTATTTTTTAATTGCTTCTTTAGCATCAACAAAAGAAAAAGGCACTTCATCAAACAATAAATTATACATTAAATATCCAAGAGCCCATTTATCAAAATTATCATTCAAAAATTGTAAACTATCCAAATTAATTGCAATTTCATTAAATTCATTTTTATTATTTTCCCTAAAAAATTTCTCACAAAATTCCGGCGGAAAAAATGACTGAAAAAAACTCGGATCATTTTTCGCACTAAAAATACTAATTAACGTATACAAAAGTGAAATATTCGGATTTGGCATTTTAATTGAAAACGCACTTTTATTTTCATCTTCGTTTGTTAATGTTTCTTTCACAAAAATTTCATTCGTTGCTAATAAAGAACCGAAATACAAACCTTTTTCATGCACGTATTGAATAACTGAAAGTATTTCTATTATTAAAGGAAGTAATTTAATTTCTATTGGAAATTTCGATGTTTTGAATGGCGTGACTGTCATTTTTATGTAATCTTCTAATGAATAATCACAAAATTCTTCTACGAAATAAATTCCGCTTTCATCTTCGATTATGTCGTAAATTTGTAAAATGTTTTTGTGATTTATGTCTGATTTATTAAAGTTTTTTTTAATGTTTGCTAAAAATTTTTCACTTTGCTCTTCATTTAAACCCAAATGCTTAAAAATTTTGTTTTTCATGAAGTTTTTGTTTATAAAACGAATTGATAATGGCTCATCGTAAAAAACTTCGTATTTTAATTCGTTTTTGGAATTTTCGTGTTTGATTAAACGAACGCCTGAAAAAATTTTTAAATGCTCGGATGAAAATAATTCGTTTAATATTAAATAGGATGTTTTCTTTTTTTTGCCTTGAATTTCTTTACGAAATTCGTATTGAGAAATTATGTTTTTTTTTAGTTTTTCGACGTTTATTTTTTCCATTTTAAATATTAAAGTTTTTTTTTTTATTTATAATTAATTTATATAGAAAATAATATTAATAATTATTAATTTTAATTATACAAAAAAATTTCTATAAAAACAAAATTATTTTTTTTCATAAAAATAAAAAAGTTCTTTTAATCTTTTATAAATTTTCATATTTTGAATTCCATCGAATTTAATAATATTTTTTTCCTTTTCATTTTGATTAAAACAATTTTCAATTTGGCCCAAATATTTTAAATTTTTATATTCATCTGAAAGATTATTAATAAAAAATAATTTATACGAAATAAAAATATAAACTAATTCAAAAAAAGAAATTAAAATTAACTTTAAAAGCACTAAAAATGGTGTGTTTTCATATAAAAAATCAGTAAAAGTTTGAAATGAATATAAAATTAAATTTACTAATAAAAATTTAAAACTATATTTATAAGTTTTAATCATATTTTTATAATCAAGTTCTGAAATTAATAAATCATTTTCATATTTAATATTTTCATTAGGATAATTTGAAAAAAATGAAGATTTTCTAAAATTAAAAATATTCGAACTAAAAATTTTATTTTCATTATTATTATTTTCATTATTATTTTCATTATTTTCATTATTTTCATTATTATTTTCATTATTAATTTCATTAAAATCATTCGTAAAATTTTCATTTAATTCTTTCATTTCATTTTCAAAATAAATTAAATCATCTTCAATTTCAATTAAATTATCAATATTATTAACATTATCAAAATCAAAAATATTACTATCATCAATACAAAAATTAACTTCGTTAATGAAATTTTTTTCAAACGCTTGTTCAAGAAAATTAATATTAATAACATCAATTTTATTTTTGTTTACAACTTTTCTGCTTAATAAAGTGTCATTTCTATTTAAAAAAACATCTTTTGAATCAAAATTATTAACATCGTCTTTTATTATTTTTTTAATAATGTTATTATTATTATTATTGTTTGATTTGTAATAAATTTCATAAAATTTGTTTTTTAATTTTATCAAAATTATTCCGCCCCAAATGTTTGCAAATAACATTAATAAATAATAAATGTATGTTAAAATGTCTAAAAATGTTATTTTATTGTGCTTTTTTTCGTTGTTGTTGTAATAATTTATGCTTATGTAATAAGGATAAATTATTATTAATAAAAAAAATACTGTTAGTTTTATTTGAAGATAAAAAAAGGTTCCTACTTGTTTATCAATAATTCTTGGATTATTATAAGCATGATTAATTCCAAGCCACATAATAACCAAAATAGAAAAAATACTTCCCAATCCCGCATAATTTAAATTAAACAAAATTCTTTCAAAAATATGTCCAAAAATATTATGTAAATTCAAAGGATCAATTAACAAATAAAAAAATTTCGTTGTTGACATAATACATAAATTAACAATAACAATATTTTTTGGTGTGAAAAGAATAAAAATTTTTTTAATAATCGAAATTTTTTTACACAAAATTTTTATTAATTTTATCCAAAAAATAATCATTGAAATTAAATAACAAAAAATGAATAAAAATTTAAAAAAATAAAAACTTAATTTATAAAAATTCAAAATGTTTTTTTGACAATGATTATAAAAATAACCAATGTCGCAATCGCAAATAAAATCAATAGAAAAATTTCCACTTTTATTGCAAAAAAATTTTCTTAGAAATTTTACATCGTTTTTTTTTTTATCATCTAAATTAATAAAAATTTTTTTCGTTAACATTAAATCAAAAACATCATTTAAATAAAATAAAGTTTCTTCTATAGAATTTAAATTTATTTTTTCACTTTTGTTGTGAAATAAATTATAAATTTCTTCGCTGGTTATTTTTAAATGCATTTAAAAAAAATATTAAATTATAATAATAATATTAAAAAAATTATTAAATTTTTATTAAAATTTTTACTAAAATTATTAAAATTATTATTAAAAAATTTTTATTAAAAAAATTATTAAAAAATTTTTATTAAAATTATTATTAAAAAATATTAAAAAAAATAATATTAAAAATTATTATTAAAAAATATTAAAAATTATTAAAAAAAATTTTTTTATTAAAATTTTATTAAAATTTTTTCGAAATGTGATTTAACAATAATTTTTGTCTCATTGTTGCATAATGAATATTTTTTAATGAATTGCTAATATTATTATATTGATTATCTAAATGAAAATTAATTTTTTTTTTTTGTCTATTTGTATTATTTTTTTCATCTTTTGTTTCAACGAAATTAATTTTATTATTTGATAAATAAAATTTTTTTAAAATTGGATCGTTATTTAAAATTTGCAAATTATTCATAAATTTTAAATTTTTAATGTTCGTTGATAAATTTTTTTTATGTAAAAAAATTTTTTTATTTCGCGATTTAATTTTATTTGAATTTGTATGAAAATTATTTGAAAAATAATCATTTTTTATAATAAAATTTTTATGTGAAAAATTATTTTCAATTTGTTTTTGTTTTAAATAAATTTTTTTTTCTTTTGAAATTTTTAAAATTTCTTGAAATGGCGTTAATTTAATATTAAAATTTTTTTTAAAATTTCTTTTCGAAATTAAATTAATTAAATTATTTTCTTTTTGTGAATTTTTATACAAATTTTCAAACAATTTCAAATTTTCTTCTTTTTCTTTTTTCAACGTTTTCAAACGTTTTTCAATTTTTCTAATTGTTAAATGAAATTTTTCTTTTCTATTAAAATTATTATTAATTTCAATATGAATTTTATCATTAATCATTTAATTTATAATAAAAAATAATAAAAATAATAAAAATAATAAAAATATTAAAATTTTTAAATAAAAAATAACATTAAAAACATTAAAATTTTACTTTTTAAATATTTTCCTTCACATGATAATTTCAATCCAGCCCAATTTATATTTCCTGAATATTTAGCACCCAACCAATAGCAACCTTCTTCAGTTTTTGGATAAGGTTCATTATATTTTTGGTCTTTTTTTTTACCGGAATAATAACAACATGAATCTACATAACTAGAATATTTCTTACATTTCTTTAAACTAAATGAAGTTAAATCTTCTCCACATTTGTTTAATACTCCAACACTTTGATCATCATATTTTTTATTACCACAATTAACTTCATATAAAACACCGTCAATTACATCGTATTTTAATGTTTCGCCTGTTTCAAATCTAATTGAAGCACTGTAAGGAACTTTTTTACAAAATTCTGAATTTAATGTTGATGTTGAAGTTTCAGTTAAATTTGAATACCAACAACAAAAGTCGCCGTATAAATCTGATGATGGATAATTTAGACATTCATCTTTTTCTTTTCCTTCACATTTTTGTTGGAATGATTTTGAAATGAAAATTAATGTTAAAATTAAAATATATTTTTTTGACATTTTGAATTTTATATGAAATTTAAATATTAAAATTATATTTATTTATTTATTGTTAAAAATAATTATATATAAAAAACAATAATATAAATTTAATAATAATAATAATAATTATTATTATTATTATTATTATTATAAAAATGGGGATTGGGGATTGGGGATTGGGGATTGGG
>JAEEGK010018732.1_pt1 | contig 14939 bp, 8 predicted proteins | sample 8958771 | NCBI WGS metagenome assembly JAEEGK01 (sample SAMN16246547, study PRJNA631951) | gut metagenome | biome: gut microbiome; feature: rumen; material: SC-attached | host: Bos | place: Iran: Karaj | collected 2018-10 | reverse complement strand
AACAATTAGAAGATAATAGAACTCTTGCTGATTATAATATCCAAAAAGAATCTACTCTTCATTTAGTTTTAAGATTAAGAGGTGGAATGCAAATTTTTGTTAAAACACTTACTGGAAAAACTATTACTTTAGATGTTGAACCATCTGATACTATTGAAAATGTTAAAGCTAAAATTCAAGATAAAGAAGGTATCCCTCCAGATCAACAAAGATTAATATTTGCTGGAAAACAATTAGAAGATAATAGAACTCTTGCTGATTATAATATCCAAAAAGAATCAACACTTCATTTAGTTTTAAGATTAAGAGGTGGAAACTAAAAATATATATAAATTGTTATATGTTTAAGTTTAATTTTATTTTTATTATTTGAAATTTTGATTTCTTTTAAAATTATTTTATTGTTTTATAAATATTTATTCAAATATAAAAAAACGTTTTTTAAATTAAAATATTAAATAATTAAATTTCATAAGAATTTTTAATTAAAATATATTATTCTTTTACTGATATATAAAATTAATCTATTCCTTTATATATAAATGATATATATTTAATTCATAAATATTTAAATCAAATTTATCCAATAAAAAAGAAATAAAATAAAATTTAAAAATATTATTTAATTATAGTTTAATAAATCATTATCATAATGAAAATGTTACATTGCATGCTTGCCCGAGCGGTCTAAGGGGAGTGACTTAAGATCATTTGTACATCGTACTCGTGAGTTCAAATCTCACAGCATGCAAATTTTTTTTATAAATCATTAAAGTTTTAAATTAAATAATTATTTTATTTTATTTTTATATTTATTTAAAAGTAAAAAATTTTTTATTAATATTTGAAAATTGTAAAATTTTTAAATCTAATCAAACTATAAAATTATAAAACTAAAAAATAAAAAAAATTAGGCAATATTCAAAACAGGATCAGCAGGATAGATTTTATTATGTTGATAATATTCAACAACTTGTCTAGGTACTTCTTCAAGAACTTGTTCAGCTAATTTTTCCCCATCATTTGCATATTGCATAAAAGGAACAAATTGTACTAAATCTCTATCAGCTTTTCTTTGATTTTTATCAAACAAAGGTTCTTCATCAGCATCTAAAATATCCATATTCCCAAAATCTCCATTTCCAATACCAATAATAATAACACTAATAGGAAGAAAAGATGCTTCAACAAGAGCATCAATAGTATCATCCATATCATTAATTAAACCATCAGTTAATATCATTAATATACTATAATTCATTGTTTTTCCAGCAGCTAAATTTTCTTTAACATTTCTATTTAATTCATTTATAATTGGAGCAAAATATGTTGGACCATGTAATCTTAAAATTGGTAATACTTGTCTATATGTTTGAAGTACACCATCAATTGTGTTTATATTTGGATCTTGTGGATTACCATTTATAGGGAAACAATGTGACACAACAGTATCATTTGGTAATATTGCTCCGTAACCATATACTGGAAATAATTGATCATAATCATAATATCCTACTATATCACCACATGATTTTATTGCTTTTTCATAAGCATTCATTGTATTTGATGTTATATTATGAAGAGAATTTGGTAATTTTGGATCAAGATTTGATGATGTAAAATCAATACCAATTATTAAATTTATTTCCATACCTCCTTTTAAATAATCAAGAAATGAATATTCTTTTTCTAATTTCATAGTAATTGAAGCATTACCACCTTTCATTAATTGAACAGGAACATTTTTTAACATTAAATTAGTCATAGGACCAACAAACTCACCTAATTTTTTATCATGATAACAATCATTAATTTCAATACCCAATATATTATTTTCATATTTACCATCAGGAGCTAAATACATAGCAGGAATTGTAGCTCTTTGAAAAGTACCCATATTTACAATATCATCTCTAATTTCACTTCTGAAAATAGGATTATTTTGAGGATTATTTTGTAAACCTAAATACCTTATTAAAAATGATAATCCATAACCTTTAAATGAACCACCATTAACTGAAATATCAAAATGTGCTTTCATATTTGTATTATTTAAACTTTTACCATTTATTTCTAAACTACTTCCATCATCTAATTCTTTTTTAAATTTTTGTCCTCTACTTCCCATTATACTTCCTAATGTTGTTTGAACTAATATTGAACTTGATTGACTTGATTGAATATTTATTCCCATTGGTTGTTCTTTTTCAAAATAATATTCCATTACAAAAAATTGAGTAAATGCTATATTATTTTGTGAATCTTTTGATTGTCTTTCTGTTTGACCCCCTGTTTTATAATTATTTCTTAGTTTAGATGTATATAATAATAGAGATACCCATTTTTGATTATTATCTTGGACATTATGAAGTGCTATTGTTAACTTTACTTTTTCTTTTGCTGAGTTCTGATCTGTATCATTTTCGTTTATATTTTTATAAAATTGAATTACTTCTTTATTGTATGTTTTTGAACTACAGTTGTTTCCCATTTTTTATATTATTAATTAATTTTCTAATTAAAATTTTATGACAATAAAAATTGTAATAGATACTTAAATATTAAAATAATCAATTACATATAATTTAAAATTAAAAAAAAATAATTTTTTTAACAATTCAAATATAATTATGAGTAGTCATTATACTCATTTAACATATAAATTAAAAGAAAGAATATACGAAAATAATGACAAAACAATAATAATATTTAAAACTCGAAAAAAGCAAACAATTAAATATATTGCAGTAAAAGCATATTCTAAAAAAGATCACGAACACACATATGATAAAGAATATAAAATACTAAAAACAATAACACATCCATCAATAATAAAAGTTCTAGGTTCAGCAGAAGACAAATTTAATTTTTATATGGAAATGGAATTTTGTGCAAGTGGAAATTTATCAAATTTAATTTGGAAAAACAAAACAAACAATTACTTAGAAAAAGTAATAAAAATGGTAAGTACACAATTATTATTAGGTTTAAAAAAATTACATAGTAATGGAATAATTCATTGTAATTTAAAACCAAGTAATATAGTAATTGATGAATTTGGAAATGTAAAAATATGTGATTTTAAAAGAGTATTAAATATAAAAGAAATGACAAATAATGATATAAAAAGAAATAAATCTTCATTGACTCCTTGTTATACTGCACCAGAATTATTTTCTTTAAATGGTGTTTTTTCATTTAAAACTGATTTATGGGCTTTAGGTTGTATAATGTATGAAATGGCTGTTGGACAAGTTCCTTTTTCTGATGATTATGTTCATCAATTAGTTTATAAAATTCTTAATGATGATGTTAATTTTAATAAAAAACAATTACAAAATTATTCTATGGAATTTATTGATGTTTTAAAAAAATTATTAGAAAAAAATCCTGATAATAGAATTTCATGGGGTGAAATAGAAAAATATCCTTTTTGGGAATTTGAAAGGGAAAAATCTAATACAAATTCTACTAATTCTTCATTTAATGATAATTCAAGTCCTAAATCTAATAAACATAATTCAATTGTTAATTCTTTAAGTTTTGGAATTGAATATAATAATAATAATAATAATAGTAATAATAATAATAATAAAAATAATATTCAAATTTTAAAAGATGATGATGATGATTATTCATCATTTAAAAAAGATAATAAAGCAAATAATACAGATCAAGAATTTAATTTTCAAAATCCTTTAAATTATAATTTAAATAATGAAAAAGAAGATAATAATTATTCAGGTAAGTTTAATAATTTAGATTCTAATTCTTTAAGTTCAATGAGTATGATGGTAAGTAAAGTAATAGATAGAAGAGATAAAAGAGCAACAAATGATTTTGTTCAAGATATAGCAATGTCAATGACTAAACCTGATGAATTACCTCAAATTCAAGAAATTATGATTGATAGTAGTGATAGAGTTGTTAAACAAATTATAGGAAATAAAACTATTGATCCTCCTGAAAATATTAATATTGATTATGATAATTTAGACTTTTCACCAGTTTTAAAAATAGAAGAAATAAAAGAATTATTTTTCAATGAAAAATATAAACTAGTTCAAAATTATCTTATTAAAATATATCAATTAATGGATGAATACTCATTAAATAATCAACAAAATAAATTATTAAATTTACTAAATTATTTTGAAACTATAATTCGTAATAAAGAAATATCAAATAATTTAGTAAATTCAATTTTTATGGATTTACTAATAAAATTTTTAGATATAAACAATGATGAAATTAGAATAAGATCATGTATTATAATAGGATATTTTGTTCGTTATTCAACATCAATAGAAACTCCTTTAAAAAAATATAATTTAATAGAAAAATTAATATCATTTATATCAGATGATAATGTAAAATTAAATAGAAGTGCAATAGCAACTTTAGGTGAATATTTATTTTTTGTAGCAGCACAAGCAGAAGGTGAAATTGAATTAGATTCAGAATGGAAAATTTCAAAAGAAGAAATTTCTTCTCTTTTATTTGCTTTAAATCATTCTGATGAAAAAGTTCGTTTTTATTCTTTAAAAACAATAGAAAATATTTCTTGTAAAACTACAATATCAAATAGTTATTTTGCTTCAAATGATGATTTTATTAATAAAATTTTAGATATTTATAATGATAAATGTGATAATTGTGAAATTCATACTAGTGCTTTAAATACTTGTTCTCATTTAATTAGAAATAAACCTTCTTTATTAAAAGTTTTTATTGATAAAGTTGATGTTCTTAATATTGTTTTAGAAAAAGAAAATCCAAAAAATCAACAATGTATTATTAATTGTCTTTTATTTGGAATTGTTGGTGATGTTAATAATATTAAAATATTAAATTTAGATGATATTATTCCTGAATGTATTAATTTATTAGAAAATTCTAATAAGATTATTAAATCTAAAATTATTTTGCTTTTTTCTTTATTATTTAATGATGCTGATGTTATTATTAAATATGGTGAAAAAGTTTTTGAATTAATGAAAAAATTAAGACAAGAAAAAGAACAATTTTATTATTATGTTAAAATATATGAAAGTTTTTTGATTAATTTCTGTAATAATATAATTAAATATTTTATTTCAATAAGTGATAATTATAAAAATAATGAAGAAATAATTTGCTTATTAGATGCTTTTAATATAATTGCACCATATCAAAAAGTATCTTTTGCAATTTATAATACTCAATTTTTAAATTCATTAATTAATATTCTTAATTATAATATTTCAAATCCAGATGATATTTTAATTACAAAAACTTTTGATTTATTAAAATCATTTAGTGAAAATCCATATAGTGTAGAACAAAATAGTGATTTAATAATTAAAAAAATGTTTATTAAAATATTATCATTAACATTAAAATTGAATGATAATTATAAAAGATTTCCACTTAATATATGTGCAAATATATTAACAGTTTTATTAGATGATGAAAAATTATATTCAGCAACAATTATTGAAGGTGGTAAAACAAATCAAATTAATTCATTAATAATTACAATATTACCAACAATTTATAATTTATTAAAAAATTCTGATACAGTTCAAGAATCAATTTCATTTTTATCATTAATAATAGAAAGAAATTCTGCTTTTATTAAATTTTATCGTTCAATTGGAATTATAGATGAAATATTTTCATTAATGAAAGAAGATAACTTTTATTCAAATTTAAATTTAATAAAAATACTAATTAAATTAATAGAATCAAATGATACTGAATTTGATGATATTATTCAATTAGATTTAATAGATAAAGTAAATTATATGATATCAAAAGATTCAATGGAAGATATAACAATTTATACTGAATATGTAATTGAAATGTTTTTTGATTTAATGTTTAAAATTAATGATGCTAAAAAACAAAGATATTCTGATAATTTTGATAAAGATGATTATAAAAAGAATTTTACTCCTAAAATTGAAGCAGTTGCCATTAATTTTAAATTATGTATTAAATTATTAGGATGTGAAAATACTAATATACAAGAAAAAGCTTGTATTTGTTTAATTTTTATGTTACAATTTTTTCCTAATGGTAGAGCTGAAAGTGTTAAAGTTAATGTTGCTTTTACTGCTGAAGATATACCTAATTTACTTAATGGATTAGATATGAATTGTAAAAAAATACATAAAAAAATGATTTCTATATTTAAATGGATTATTGAATATCAAACAAATGCAAAAGTTATTTTAAAAAATTATATAAGTTTCTTACAAACATATATTGAAAGAATAAGAGATATGTCAGATAATCAAGCTGTAATTAATAATGCTAAAAATTTTTTACAAAATGAATTAGTCAAAATTATACCATAGAATTAATTATTTTTTTTAATAAATGTATAAAAAATATTGAAATGTAATAAAATTATAAAAAATTAAAATTAAAAATTTAATTAAAAAAAAATTAAAATATAATGTCCACAATAAAACAATATATTAACAATTTCAAAATAAGAACAAAAAGTAGTGAAAAAGCAAGAAATCCATCATCAATTACACCAAGTACAAAACCAACATCAAAGACTAATCATAAACAATTAATTCATCAAAATTTACATCATAATGATTTTAAACATTATAATATAATAGTAAATAAAAATAATTATATTCAAAAAGGTCAAATTCAAATTGAAGGTGATTTAAATTTTCAAAATAAAAATAATAAATCAAGTAATATTAATCAAAGTAAAAATGTAGGTCATAATGCTTTTGAATTAATGAGTCATAATCCAACTTTTAAAAGAATGGGTAATTTTGCAAATAATGCAAAAAAAAAAAATAATAATAGAATGCCAAGAAAATCTCCTGTTCCAGTACCAAAAAATTATCAACATTTAAATATTTTTCCATTTGCAAAATTTAGAAATTTAAATGTAACTCATAATAATTCAGGTCATACTTATGCAAAAAGTGTTAATGTAAATAATAAAAATAAACTATTTGGAAATATAAATAATCCAATGAATAAAACTTATAATTCTTTTAGACAAAAAAATTTAAATAATAGAAGTTTAAGTCCAATTACAAGAACAAATAATTCAGGACCAAAACTTTCACCAAATACAATTAAACCTAAATATGTTAGTAAAAGTCCTATTCCTGGAAGTGAAAGTAAATTTAAAAATATGCATATTGGTTCTAATATTAATAATAATAATAATAGTAGTAATAAGAATAAAAGTATTATTAATAAACATATTATTAAAAAAGCTGTTAATAGTAATATTAATAATAAAAGAATTAATAATGTAAATATTCATCAAAATAAACAAATGATTATCTCTGGAGATTTAACTCCAGATTCTACAAATAATAGTAAAATGAATATTTCTTCTAAAAGTGCTAATGTAAGTATAAATAGTAATCAAGATATTATTAAAAATAAAAAACAAAATTCAATTACTAATAAATCATCTGAAAATATTCATCATGATAAAAATTTAATTGAAGATAATAAAACAGATAAAGAATCATTATTAATAAGTCAACAATTACAAAAATCAAAAAATCAAATATCAGATAGAAATGAAAGAGAAAAAATGAATCAACAAAATAAAGAAAGAGAAAAAGAAAAAGATAAAGAAAAACATTCTCAAAGAAGTTTATCTCAACCTCAATCAGAGAACCTAAAACAAATAGAACTTCCAAAACAAAAAAAAATAATAAAAAAAATAAAAAACATATATACCTTTACTCACGTAGGTTTCGATGGTGAACAAGACAAAGAAAACAACCAAGATTCCTATTTTGTATTTTCTAATTTTGCAGGTCACAAAGATTATTATTATTTATCAGTATGTGACGGTCATGGTGTAGAAGGTCATTTTGTATCAAGTTTCATAAAGCAAGTTCTCCCAGTAGACTTAAGTCAAAATCTCCAAAATAAAAACATATTAAAAGACACAGAATTAGTTCACGAAATAATAACAGGAACATTTTTATTAGCAAATGAAAAATTAATAGAAAATGAAAATATAAATTCAACATTTTCAGGTTCAACATGTGTATCAGTAATATACACTCCAGAAAGATTAATATGTCCAAATATAGGAGACAGTAGAGCAGTAATAGGAAGATACGATAAAGAAAATAAAAAATATATTCCAATTGAATTAACTCGTGATCATAAACCAACAGAAGAAGATGAAGCAAAGAGAATTTTTGAAAATGATGGTAGAATTCAACCTTTTATTGATGAAGGTGAATTTATTGGACCACAAAGAGTTTGGGTTAAAGAAGATGATGTTCCTGGTTTAGCTATGACTAGAAGTTTTGGTGATAGAGTTGCTGCTACTGTTGGTGTTATTAGTGAACCTGAAATTAAAGAATGGGATTATGATAAAGATGATAAATTTATGCTTGTTGCTAGTGATGGTGTTTGGGAATTTATTTCTAATGATGAATGTATGAATATTATTGGACAATTTTATGAAAGAGATGATATGAAAGGATGTTGTGAATTTTTATATGAAGAAAGTAAAAAAAGATGGCTTATGGAAGAAGAAGTTATTGATGATATTACTATGATATTGGTTTTTTTTGAGTAGGAATTTTTATTTTAGTTTTATTGAATTTTTATTATTTATTTTTTTTTATTTTATGTTTTTTTTAATTGTTTTTATTTTTTAATTCATATAAAATTTATTCAAATTTTTAGTTTTATTTTATTAATAATTTATTCATCAAGTTTTATTTTAACATTTATAAATTCCTCTTCTTTTTTCTCTTTTGCACATTCATCACAACATACAAGACCATTATCACAAATATTATAACTTTTTTCTTTTATCATAATATGCTTATGACAAATAGGACATTTATGTAATTGATAACAATCATTTAATTTATTTTTATATTCTTTTGCTGCTTTATAATAATCATTCATTAATTTTTTATAATAATTCTGAACTATTTTTGCATTACTAATAATCATTGTTTTATTTTTTATTTCAGTTTCATTAAAACTTTCTTCAATTTCATCATCATGAGTAAAAGGACAAATTAATCTATTTTGACATGATTTACCTTTTAATATTAAAGGGCATTTATGTTTTCTAAATTGATCAGGATGATACATTATTTCAAATTTATTATGACATTTTTTGCAATCATCATTATTAGGACAAGTTTTACCTTTTATTATTTTTTTAGTTTTCAAATTAAATATATTTTCACAAAATTCAGCATTATAAGTTTGAAAAGGTCTTCTTCTATCATTTTTATTATCATGATAATTTAAACATTGATTAACAGGTAATTTACATAATAAATTTAAAGGACATTTATGAGTTTTATAAGTTATTGGATTAAATTCTGATGGAATAAAATATTCATTTCTTATTTCTTCATTTATATATTTTTGTTCATTTGATGTTTTTTCATAAATATCTTGAATTTTTGAAATTAAGGATATTATATTATCATCTGTAAAATCTATTTCACTTTCCATTTTTTCTGAATTTTCATGATAAAAATGACATTTTTCTTTTTTTTCACAATCTTCAATATTTTTATAAATACATGCAATTTTTTTATATATTAAAGGATGATAATTTATCTCATCATCACAATGAGCAAAAGGACATAAATCATCATATAAACAATCTTCTAATTTCTGTTCTACATATAAACATTTCATTGGAAAATATGAAAAATATGTAGAATCATCAATATCTAATTTTCTGTTTTTAAATATTGGTTTTTCTGGATTAAATATTTTTTCAAATTTACTTCTTTTAATTAAATATTGTTGGAAATATGTATTTTTATAAGTTCTTGTTTGTATATATCCTCTATAATCTAGTTTTCTAAAGTAAAAAAAATGTTTTATGATTTTATTCATTATATCACATATATTTAAAAAATATTCAATTGTTTTTGAATTTTGTATAATAAATGCATAAAAAAGATATATTAATTCATCTTTCCTCAAATTTTTAAAATAGGGATCTATTATTTCAATTATGGCTGAATATTGATTATAAAAATCTTTAGTAACTTTATAAATAGGAGGAGTCCTTTCTATAGTTAATATTCTAAGATCTGTAATTAATTTAAAAATAATTTTTAGAGGCATTTTATATGAATATGTTCTTTTTTCAAAATTAGCAAAAAAACTTTCTTCATTATCTAATCCAAAATTTGACATTGACATTATTATTTTTAATAATTATTTCTACTTTTTTCTTAAATATGGAAAAATCATAGAGGTCAATTATTATATAAAATTAAAAATTAAATAATTCCAGATAAAAAAATTAAAAAAATCAAACTAAATACAATTTAAACAAAAGAATAAAGTAAAATAAAAAACTTTCATTCATTATTATTAATTAATAATCTGCATATATCTATTATTTATATTTTATATAAAAAATTTATCCATATGATATAAACAAATAATTGATTTATTAAATATAAAATAATTATCGAGTAATATAAATAATAATAAAATCAAAAAAACCACATAATATATAATTAAAAATTATAAATAAGTTATTCACATTTTTAAACAAAAATCTCCATCTGTCTTGAAATAGATGGATTATTTTGATCTGTTCTAACAGAAACAATTATAATATTCTCATCATAATTCAAACTTTTTTTATTTTCAAAATTTTTATCTTCTTCATCTAAATCACTTAAATTAATTTGTTCTAAAGCTTTATCCATTCTTTTCAACATCCCTTTATAATTATTGAAAATAACAACAGGTTTTTTATTTTTTAAAATAAAACCAAGAGAAGAAATTAATTTTTTTTTATTCATATTTAAAGAATATATTATAAATAAATAAAACAATAAAAAAAAAAATTTAAATTAAATCCAAAAAAAAAAAAAACAAAAAAAAAAAGACATCAAAAACTTTATTTAAACTTTATTAGTAGTTTTATTATCAGTAACTGCACCTTGATGAGCCATTCTATTCTTATTTCTATATTTTTTCTTTTGCATTCTTGGAAGCCATCTTTCAGGATCAGGCATTGGACCTGGATTTAAAGGGTCAAAATTTTTAGGAAGTCTTTTTTTTCTATGTCTTTTTTTTTTCATTTTATTTACTTTATCAGTTTTCTTATTTCTATTAAATAAATTTTCTAAAAGTGAATTAATATGTTCATTTGATAAATCAACTTCAATTTCATCTATTTCTCTTCTTATTAATTCTGCTTTATCTAAATTTATATGTGATAATGATTGAATTAATAATGATTTTATATCTTTATCATTTTTATCAAATTTATCTAAGTAATATTGATAAAATTTTACACTTTTTTCATAATCTCTTGATTGATATGCTGCAATTGCTATTTTTATTATTATATTTTTAAAACTTTGTTTATTTGTTATTTTCTCATTTATTTCTTCTATATTTTCAAATTCTTTTAAAAATTCTTTTAAATAATCAAATTGTCTTTTTGTTGTATATAATCCTATAAAAAATGATATGAAATGAGAATTAAAACAAAATTGTTTAAATTCTTTTAAAAATAACATTATTTTATTATGAAAATTTTCTATTGTTTTATTATTTAATGATGATAACATTAATTGAATTGCCATTAATTGTGGTTCAGGATGTTTAATTAAATCTTGATCTGATGTTATTTTTTCTATTGCTTTTTCTTTTTCTTTTTCAGTTTTATAATATAAATATGATTTATAAATATAATAATCAGGATCATTTATATCATTATTTTTTAATATTGAATTTATTATTTCTTCTGCTTCTTGAAGTCTATTTCCTCTAATTAAAAAATTTATTTTGTTTTTATTTAAAGTTTCCTTTTCTGAAGGTAAAAGATTATCTTTTTCACTTTTTATAAAACCATCTAATTTTTTTATTGTATCTGTATTTGAATCTTTATCTTTTCTGAAATTTAGTAAATTATTATAAAATATTGGAATCATTTTTTGAAATTCTGAATTTTTTGGATTATTTGATTTTTTAAAAAATGTTTCATATTCATTATTTATATTTGTATATTTATTAATTTCAAAACCATCTAAAGTATTTTGAATAATATAAAAATTTAATATTATATTTTTTAAGTTATTAAAATCATCATCTAATGTTTGATATTCACTTTGAATTCTTTTTAATATTTCAAAACAACTTTCATAATTTCCATTTTTTAAATAAATAACAGCAAAATTATAATAATTTTCCCAAGAAGAAATATATTTTTGTAATGATTTTAAAAATATTTCATCATTATTTTTACTTAAAGCATAAGAAGCTAAATAATTAGAAAATAAATCATTTTCATTTTCTAATTCTTCATTTTTAATTTTATCTTCAATTATCTTTTTATATGTGTCATGACATTTTTTATAATCACCCATTTTATAATAATTTTGAGCAAATAAAATTTGAATTGATTGAGAATTTGATTTATCTTTATTTAATATATCGATTGATTTTTGATATTGTTTATTATCATATAATGCATATGCATATTCTAAAATATTTGTTTCTTCTAATTTTTTTTCTTCTATAAATGATATTAATTCATCTGATTTTCCTAAATATATTAAAGAAATTATTTTTGATTTTAATGCTTCTTTTTCATCTGGATATGCTGATAATATTTTATTTGATAAATTTAAACATTGAGTATGATCACCTTTTTTAATTGTTTCATCTAATTCAATGTAAGTTTTTTGTAAATCTACTTTCTCAGACATTAGATTTTTAATAAATAAAAAAATTTAATTAAATAATTAATTAATTATTTAGATGCAAGTTAATAATATAAAAGTTAAATAAATATATATTATTAATATTTTATTTATTTTCAATTAAATAAAATATTATTTTTTTAATTAAACAAAATAAATTCATAAATAAACTTTTCAATGTATTTAGCATGGAAAACAAAATCAAAACTTCATTTTGATAAACCAGTATTACAAAGTGTAAATATATAAATAATAAATAACTTTTATAAAATATAGAAAAATCATATAAGAAGTACATCTTTATCATTAAAGAATATTGAACAAAGAAAAGATTTAGATAAAATATTTAAACCTCCTTCAATTATATCACATAGAAGTAAAAATAAAATGAGAAAAGTTTCAAGTAAAAAAATATTTGAACCAATTTCTCAAGACTTTAATAATATAAAACAATTTCATAAAACTTTAATTGAAAATAAATCAATGAGTACATTTAAACCTTTAATGAAAGAAACTAACGAATTTCATCCTATAATTTTAACACAAACACCAAAAAATTTAATTCATAATAAAAGAATGAAAAATAATATTTCTACATTAACTTCAAATAATGGAACAACTTCATTAAAAACTAATTCAGGTAAATTTTTAATTAATACTGGAGAAAATAGTAATATGAATATTTCACATAATATTGATGATAATATTTCTCCAAAAAATATAATTAATTATAAAGATAACATAAGTAAAAAAGGAATTTGTTTAAAAAAAAGAAATAATTCTAATCAAAAAAATAGAAGAAATAAAGATAAAAGTAATGAAAAATTTTGTAAAAAAATACAAAAAGAAATTAAAAAAGAAATAAAAAAGGAAAGTAATAATAATAGTTTTTTAACTGTACAAAATTTAAAAAAGATAATATTTATACAAAGATGGTGGAGAACAATAAGTTGTATAATAATAATTCAAACTTTATTTAGAGGATATATATATAGAAAAAATTATTTAAATAATATAATAAATAAATTACAAAAAAAAGAAAATGATAAAAAGAAAAAAATTTCTGAATTATTAAATTGTATAAATGAAGGAAAAAGATTTTTAAATAATCCAATAATAGAAATTGGAAAATTTAACACTCCAAAAATTCAAAAAATTCCAAAACCAAATCAAAATAAAAATAATAATTCTTCAAATACAAAATATTACTCAAATTCATTAAACCAAAAATTAAATAATTAAAAACAACAATTTATTTATTATAAATATATAAAAAAATACTTAATTTTAAAATAAAAAACAGAATAAATAAATAATAAATAATTACCTAAAAATAAAAAAAATTCAAAAAAAAAAATTATAATTTAAAAAAATAAAATAGAAAAAAACCAAAAATGTCATCAAAAGGAAGACCATTTAGTGCAACATCATCATCAGCATATTTTGGTAGTCGTTCAGCAACTAATATAAAAAATTTAAGTATGAACCCAAAAGTATCAAATTATCAAAATGATGGATATGGTAGAGATTCTTATATAAAAATTCCAAATGGAGGTTTTAGACAAACATGGAGAAATAATTATAGAATAATATATTTTAATAAAAAATCAATGAATGATTATTTAAAAAATACAAATATTAATCCTAAATTTCCTATTTATAAAAGTAATGGTTGTGGAAGAGATTCTTATATTTATAATGATTGTGGAGGTTTTTATCATAAAAATAATTTTCCTCATCATACAAAAGAATTTTTTGGAAAATTAAGAAAATATGAATATAGTCCTTTTGTTAATGAAAGTTTTAATCAGAAAAAATATGATTATTCTAGATATGTTAGATTGTTTAAAAGTGCTAAACAAATTGAAATTGATAAAAAAGTAAGTAAGTTACAAAGAGCTAGTTCTGCCAGGTTATCTATTCCTAAAAGAAGAAGGGAGAAAATTTTGGTTTAGATTCTGTTAAATTTTTTCTTTTTGTTTTTTTTTACATTATTAACTTTTGTTTTTTTTTATTCTTTTTTTATTAGAAATATTAATTATTAGTTATAAATATATATAATATTAAAATTTAAGAATTATATATAAATTCAATAAAAAAAAAAAACACAAAAAAAAAACTTTTAAAATAATTTACATAAAAACATATATATTAAGTCTAAAAAAAAAAAATTAAATAATTCCCAAAAAAAAAAAAAAAAAAAACCAAAAATATCCCTTAAAAAAAAATGAA
>JAEEGK010018730.1_pt1 | contig 14940 bp, 14 predicted proteins | sample 8958771 | NCBI WGS metagenome assembly JAEEGK01 (sample SAMN16246547, study PRJNA631951) | gut metagenome | biome: gut microbiome; feature: rumen; material: SC-attached | host: Bos | place: Iran: Karaj | collected 2018-10 | reverse complement strand
CTTTGGCCACGCCCTTGGCGCGCTCGATTTCAGCCTCTGCGCGGAAAATTGCGCTCTCCTTCTCCGCCTTGGCCTCCTCCACTTTGATCTTACGGTTCTGCTCCGCACGGGAGAATTCCGCCTTGCCGGTCATCTCCTGCTGCCAGACGTTGTAGAGCGGCATGCCGAACATCAGCCCCAGAATGGCCGCGCAGACAACGACAACGATGATGATGATTCCTTTGAATGAAATTCTGTTCATTGTAGTGTGTTTTTGTAAGAAATTCAAATTTTATTGCTGAAACGGATTTCTATCGGAAATATTGTTTGGGAAATCAAATTTTTTGCAATATCTTGTAAAATTCTGCCAATTGCCACAATGAAAAATTGCCAACTGCCACAATGAAAACCTGCCAACTGCCACAATGAAAACCTGCCAACTGTCACAATGAAAACCTGCCAACTGTCACAATGAAAACCTGCCAACTGCCACAATGAAAATCTGCCAACTGCCACAATGAAAATCTGCCAACTGCCACAATGGAAAATTGTTTATTATTATCTTTCAATATAATAACGTTTTTTTCTTAGCAGGGGGAGTTCGTATCCCTTTTTTGCCTACCTTTGCATTTGGAAAATAATGGTAATTATTTGTAAAAAAACAATTATGGAAAAGTTATTTGTGTTTGCGCTGTTTTTTGTTGTAATGGTGTCGGCAAGCGCCCAGCAGCCCGTCTCCAAGGTCACCGTTTCTGACGAGGATATTGTATATACTATTGATAATGAGTTGGGATATCAGAAAGAGGCAAGTTTTCCTGGAGGTGAGAAGGCAATGTTAAAATTCATAAACAAGAATGTCGTTTATCCGCGCACCGCAATGGATAATGGTATATCAGGCACTGTCATTGTGGGTTTTGTTGTTGAAAAAAGCGGTGAGATAACCAACGTTGAGGTGGTTGGCAAAGTTTCCAAGGAGTTGGATGAGGAGGCTGTGCGTGTGGTTATGAAGATGCCGAAATGGAAACCAGGAACCGTTGAGGGTGAACCAGTCCGTAGCTACCAGCGTCTGCCCATCCATTTTCAGGTGATGTAGGTTATTGGAGCATGTTTGCTGCTATCAGGTGCGCCCCTTTGATGTCGGGCGTGCGACCTTTGGGGAAGAAACCATAGACGCAGGAGCCGCTGCCGGTCATGGAGGCGTAGAGCGCCCCTTCGCGGTAAAGTTGCTCCTTGCAGGCGCGGATGGCCGGGTGTTGCGGGAAAACGCTGTCCTCAAACTGATTATGTATAATATTTCTCCATGTTTCCACCGGCTGTAGCACCGCTTTGCGCAGGTCGGTGGGGGCGGGGGCTGGCGTGATGTTGCGGTAGGCCTCGGCGGTAGAGACCGCATCGTCCGGTTTAAGCAGCAGCATATTGTAGCCGCCCAAATCCAAAGGCGGCAGCGGTTCCAGCAGCTCCCCGCGTCCGGTGGCGAAGGCGGGGCGGTTGGTGATGAAGAATGGGCAGTCGCTGCCCAGGCGTGCGGCATAGGATTCCAGCTGCGCGTCGGAAAGTCCCAGCCGGAAAAGCCGGTTGAGCAGGATGAGCGACTCGGCGGCATCAGCTGATCCGCCGCCAAGACCCGCGCCGAAGGGGATGCGCTTGTGCAGCCTTATGCGGAGGTTCCCGATTTGCGGAAAATCTTGTTGTAGCATCCGGTACGCCTTCACACACAGGTTGCCTTCCGTGCCGCTGTCAAGTTGGATGCCCTCCTGCCGGAAGGAGAAGTCTTCGGCAGGCTCCATCTCCAGTTCGTCGCAGAGCGGTATGGGAAGGAATACGGTCTCCAGGTTGTGGTAGCCGTCCGGACGTTTTCCGGTGACATAGAGTCCGAGGTTGATTTTGCAGTTCGGTTTGCGGATCATGGTGGTTCTGTTTTCGTGCAAGGAGGGGAGCTCTATTCGAGCATCCAGTCCTTCAGGTTCAAATCTTCGTTTTCGATTATGGAGATATAGTTGCGGTAGCGGGAGGGGGCGATATCCCCCCGTTCCACCGCCTCCTTTACGGCACAGCCGGGTTCGTGTGTATGTGTGCAGTTGCTGAAGCGGCATTGGTCAAGCAGCGCAAGCATCTCCGGAAAATAGTGCCCAACCTCCTCCTTTTCATATTGGATGAGCCCGAACTCCTTGATGCCGGGCGTGTCAATGATGTCGCCGCCGAATGCTAACGGGAACATTTCGGCGAAGGTGGTGGTGTGCCTGCCCTTTTCGTAGCTGTCCGAAATCGGGCTGGTTTTCAGTTCCAGCCCCGGGCTGATGGCGTTAATGAGTGTGGATTTTCCCACGCCGGACTGTCCGCCCATCAGCGAAACCTTGCCCTTCATGCAGTCTTTCAGCTCCTCCAGCCCCTCGCCGGTGACGGCGGAGACGGAGAGGCAGCGGTATCCTATTTTCCGGTATATCTCCTGCAGCCTTGCAGCCTCCTGCCGGTTGGTTTCGTCGTAAAGGTCGGTTTTGTTGAAAACTAACGTGCTGTCGATGCGGAAGGCCTCCGCTGCGGTCAGGAAGCGGTCGATGAAGCCGATGGGGGTGCGTGGCCTGCAGGGGCAGACAATCAGGAAGAGGCGGTCGATGTTGGCGGCCAGCACATGGGTTATTTTCGAGAGGTTGATGGATTTGCGGGAGATGAAGTTCTTCCGTGGCTCTATTTCCGTGATGCTGCCGTAACCCTGGCCGCTGTCAGGCAGGAACAGCACATGGTCGCCCACCGCAATTGGGTTGGTCGATTTGATGCCACGCAGGCGGAACTGCCCGCGAAGCTTGCACATCACCTGCCTGCCGTCCGCTGTGCGGACGGTGTATTCGTTTCCGGTGGATTTGAGTACGGTGCCTTTAACCTTTTCCATATCTGCCATAACGCAGGGAATGGCGGATTATTGCCTTATGCGTGGAAAAAACTGCATGGCCGTACCCTATAATTCCTGCGTGTGAAAATACTGCCAGACGCTCTTGCCCTTGGCGGGGCCGATGGCCTTTTCCAGCTCGGGCAGCTCCGCCTTTTTCACCCCGTTGACCGAATGGAACAGGCGCAGCAGCTTGTCGGCGGTCTCTTTTCCGATGCCTTGGATGACAGTCAGTTCAGTGTTGACAAGCCCTTTGCTGTGCAGCTTGCGGTAGCGGGTGATGCCGAAGCGGTGCGCCTCGTCGCGGAGGTGCTGCAGCACCCTTTGCGTCTCCGATTTCTTATCGACACAGAGCGGTACGGGGTCGTTGGGACGGTAAATGTCCTCCAGCCGCTCCGCCAGTCCCAGCAGGCTGACCTTGTCGGCGATGCCCATGGCTGTCAGCGCTTCCATTGCCGCTGAAATCTGCCCCTTGCCACCATCCACCAGAATCAGGTCGGGCAGCGGCTTGCCCTCTTCCTGCAGACGGGTGTAGCGGCGGGTCAGCACCTCCTTCATGGTGGCGTAATCGTCCGCCTGATGGACAGTTTTGATGTTGAAGATTCTGTATTCTTTTTTTGAGGGCTTGCCGTTTCGGAAACAGACCATCGCACCGACAGCGTACTGCCCCAGCAGGTTGGAATTGTCGAAACATTCGATGTGGTGCGGCTCTTTGGGCAGCATCAGTTCCTTCTTCATCTCCTGCATCAGCCGGCTGCCGGTGCGTCCCGATTCAAGCAGCTCCTGCCGGTTGTGCCGGTCCTGCATGAAGGCGAGTGCGTTGCGCTGTGCCAGCTGCAGCAGCTGGAATTTGTCACCCGCCTTGGGCACCAGTGTCTTCGCTTCGTTGAAACCTGTCTGTACCGGGAACGGAAGCAGAATCTCCTTAGTGTGGTCGTCCGCACGAGTGCGCAGCTCGACGACCGCCATAGCCAGTAGATCCTCCTTGCGCTCCTCGATGCGTTTGCGCACCTCCAGGTTCTGTGTCTGGATTATTGCGCCGTTCATCACCTTGAAGTAGCTGACAAATGCGCTCTCCCCATCTTCCGTAAAACCGAAGACGGTGGTGTCGTGGATGTTGGGGTTAACCACAGTCGATTTGGCCTGGTAATGCTCCAGCAGCTCTATCTTCTGTTTTGCCTCCTGTGCCTTTTCAAACTCCCAGTCTGCGGCGAGCCGCATCATCTCCGCCCGCATCTCCTTCAGCACCGTGCGGATGTCCCCCTCGATAATCCGTACCGCGTGGCGGACATTCTCCCTGTATTCCTCCTCCGTCTGCAACCCTTTGCAGGGTGCCTTGCATTTTTTTATATGGTAGTCCAGGCAGGGGCGGAACTTCCCTTTGGCGATGTTTTCTTCGGTCAGGGCGAGCGTGCAGGAGCGGAATGGGTATAGCCCGCGCAGAATTTCCAGCAGCAGGTTCATCGTCCTGACGGATGAGTAGGGACCGAAGTAGCGTGAGCCGTCATTCAGCCGCTTCCGCGTGGGGAAAATCCGTGGGAACGGCTCGTTCTTCACACAAATCCACGGGTAGGTCTTGTCATCCTTGAGCATGATGTTGTACCGCGGCTTGTATTTCTTTATCAGGTTGTTCTCTAACAGCAGCGCATCGTATTCGCTGTCGGTGACGGTAAAGCGCATGTCGCGTATCTTGCTGACCAGCAGGCGGGTCTTCGGGCTGTCCGGCACCTTGTTGAAATAGGAGCCGACACGCCGTTTGAGGTTCTTGGCCTTCCCCACATATATTATCTGCCCCTCCTCGTTGTAGTAGCGATATACCCCGCTCTTTTCCGGCAGGTTCTTCAAAAACAGCTGGCGTTCCTCTTCGTTCATGGCGGTGTAAGTTGGTTGTTGCGCATACGTCCGCTGTAGGACTGCAGGATGCCCTGCAGCCGTCGGAGCGCGGTGTCCTGTTCCGGACGGTTTTTCTCTTTAAGGTTGTGTTTGAGCATCCTGTCGTTGTCAAGAAGGTAGAATCCGACCACATTCTCCCCGTCGTACTGCAGCAGGCTGCGGCGGTAGAAAAGCTGATATACGCCGGAATGGCGGTTGAATGCCACGGGGATATGCTTCGGTTCGAATATGTTCTGTCCGAAGCAGCACATCGGCTTCTGTAGGTCAAGGTAGGCAAAGAGGCTCGGCATCAGGTCGGTCTGCTGCATAAAGTCCTGATTGTAGAAGGCGGTGTCCGCCGCCGGATGGTAGAAGAGTATGGGGATGAGGAAGTTTCCGTATGGGTTTCGGGTGAAGGCGTCGCTGCCTTCGTAGGCATGGTCGGCGGTGATGATGAAAAGTGTGCTGTCGTACCACGGCTCCTGCGACAATTGCCGGAAAAACTCCTGCAGGGCGAAATCGGTGTAGCCGCTTACAGTGTGCATGGGGTGGCTGCCCTTGCGGAAGGTCCTCCCATCCGCATCGTCCGGCACTTTGAACGGGTGGTGCGAACTGAGTGTCATTACAGTGGCGAAAAAGGGCTGCCGCATCTCGTGCAGCTTGCCGGCCATGAAGCGCAGGAAACTGCGGTCAGGGATTCCCCAGCTGCCGTCGTGATCCTCCGGATTCGGATATTGGTCCAGGCCGAAATAGTCCTGGTAGCCGATGGCGTGGCAGAAGCTCTCAAAATTCATGCTGCCGTTCTCCGCCCCATGGAAAAAGCAGGTGCGGAAGCCGCTGCGGCGCAGCAGCTCCACCGGGCTGCATATCTTGTTCTGGACAAACGGCGTCTCGATATAGGCATGTTCCATCAGGGTGGGGATGCCGCAGACAATTGCTGGAATGCCCTCCATGGTACGACGTCCGTTTGCGATGCCGTTGAAGGCCCAGGAGTGTGCGGCGATGCTGTCAAGGAAGGGACAGTGCTGCGGATAGTCCGGATCATCCGGATGGTAAAAGGCGAACAGCTCCTGTGAAACTCCCTCCAGGACAATCAGTACAATGTTTTTGACCGGCGGATGTGCGGTCGCGGGCGGTGCATATCCGGTGTGCAGCGGCGAATAGAACTGTTCAGCCGCGTCAAGGTCTGGGAACCAGTTGAAAGGCGGGATGGTCTCCTTGCCGATGGTGCGCAGCAGTGTGAATGGGCTGTTCAGCACCAGCGGCATATATTGCGGGGTCGCATATTCCCCAGCACTTACCACGGCAACCGGACGCAGCTGCCAGCCTCCGCGCATCATGGTGAGTGCAATCAGCAGCGCGGTGGCGTATCCGCCTGTACGTATTGCGGCATTTTTCAGCCTGAACCCGGTTTCCGGTTCCGCCTTCTCCGAATAGCGGCGGAGCCGCACCGCGCACCACGCCAGCAGCGCGGTCATGGCCGCCCATAGGATGGCAAGCCACCAGAACTGCTTCAGAAAAAGCGGCAGCAGTGTGCGGAAATCGAAACCGGCATGTCCGAGGTAACTGAAGATGTCGGCGGTGAGCCGCTTTGAGACGTATGGGAAGTATGCCGTGTCGATGCAGTTGGCGAGCAGCGCGACGCTGTTGGCCGCCACGAAGAAAATGTTGCAGCCAATCTGCCAGCCTTTCCGCTGGAAAAGGGGGAAGGGCAGAAGAAGCAGCACTATCCATGGCAGGTTAATGTAGGCGATGGCTGAAAGGTCGAAGCGCATTCCCGCCAGAAAATGCGAAAATTCCGCTTCCGGAAAATGGGTGAGGTTGCAGCCAAGGAAAATCAGGCGCGTCAGGCTGTATAGCAGGACAAGCAGGCCGATTTTGGCGGCTGTGCCGGCCAGGATGCGTCCGTAGCGGCTCATGGCTGCGTTTTAGGGGCGGTCTGCCGTTTGACCGGTTTGTAGTCAGTGTGCGGCTTACGTTCGTATACCGGATAGTTCTTGTCCGGATTCCGTCCGATCACGTCCGGATGGAAATACCATTTTCCGTTCTGTTGGATAAAGGCATCGTTCAGGCTCGATTCACCCACATAATATTGGGGCAGTTTCTGCAGATATTCGTCCATCGGGACCAGCCGGTCGAAGATGATCATCTGGACCTGTAGCGTGTCCGGACCGGTGGCTTCGTTTTTTTTGTTTTTGCCTTTTTTTTGTTTTTTCTCACGCTTTTGGGTGATGGACTGCTTTTCGTAGGCAAGGTTCAGCCGTCCGACCGGCGCGAACTGGAAAATTACGCGAGTTGTCCGCTTGGCATAGTTCCGGAAGATGTTGGCGCCGAACACCGGCTTGTCGTGATGGATGGTAAGCACTTCTATCACCTTATATTGTGAAAAGAGATTGCCTCCGTTCCAACCCAGCAGGGTGTAGTAGGTCTTGTCATCGTCCTTGGTCTGGATAATCTGGGTGTAGAGGGCTCCGAACCACGTTTCCGAGGTGAGCACCTGCGTGGTGGGGTTGATGATCCTCTGCCAGCAGTCGGTCAGCGGATACACAACATAGTGCCCCTCCTCGCTGCTGTAAGCCTGTACAAAGCCGAAATGCTCATGGGTGCCGCTCTCCGCAATCAGGAACCATGTGACCACGCGCACCTTCTTGTCAGGCGAGGTCAGTATGGAGATGGTTTTGACGGAGTCGAAGCCGTAGTTGATGGAGTTGCGCAGTTTGAGGGCATCCTCCACACGCTTGAGCAGCTTTTCGTTCTTCTGGTAGCGGATTACGGCGTTCCGTTCGTTCAGGATTTCATGGTGCAGGTGGATGATGGAATCCTCAAAGGCACGGAAAATTTCTTTCCGCTGCCCGTATAAAGGATTGCCAATCAAAAGGAAACCGATAAAACCCAAAAGCAATTTCCGCATAATTCCCTATGAAAATTCCAAAATGCAAAGGTAATCAAAATCCGGAAGGGATTCCCCGCTTTGTAGAGAAAAAAAATTTTTAAAAAAAATGGCGGATAAAAGAAAAAAATGATTATTTTTGCAGAGTCGTTCATGTTGATGCCCATGATGGGCGGAAAACGTGTGGTACGCTTTTTTAAAAGCAATTGGAACAATGTTTTATAAAAATTAGTATTATAACAATAATTTAATTCTAGTCAACATGAAAAAACGTCTATTTTGTTTCGTGACGGCGATTATCACCTTCTTTGGTGTTGCCAATGCCCAGAAAACCGTGACTATCGGAACGGGTACTGATTCTTCGGTCACCTGTCCGGTGAACACAGTTTACGGATACTCCTTTGTGGAGGAACTGTATCTTGACTCAGAACTCAACATGCCGGTGGGTTCCATCATCACCAGCCTCTCCTTCTACTATGTGCATAAGTCCGGTGACACCATCGGGTTGGACCGTAAAGTGACAGTATATCTGCAAAACACCAAGAAAAGTTTCTTTGATGAGAAGGATTACCTGACCGTCAACAGGCGTGACATGGTGTATGGTGGCCGGTTGAGCGCCAATGCCTCCGGTTGGGTGACACTGCAGCTGGATATGCCGTTCGTATATACGGGAGGCAACCTTTTGCTCGCCATAAATGACAGCACCGGCACCAGACCAGGACATATGTTCCTCAGCCATACCGCCGCTGAAAAAAGGAGATATGTTTTCTGCTGGAATGTCCGTCCGTTTAATGTTGACAGTTTGGACAAATATAATTCTTCAAAGACTTCCGCCAACGACCGCGCCAACATCCGTATCGGCTATATGGATACCGTTTTCCGTTCGCTCTCCATCGGAAATGATTCGGAGGCCATCGCTGTCGCTCCGGTGAACACCATTTACAAATACTCCATTGTGGAGACCATTTACCTTGGTTCCGAACTCAATCTCCCTGCCGGATCCTCCATCAACAGTCTCTCCTATTTCCATGTGCGGCAATCTTCTGCTGACAGCACTATCCTGGACCGCGATGTGGTGGTTTATATGACCAATACCGAAAAGAGCTGTTTCAGTTCCACTTCCGAATACATTACCCCCACTGTAAGTGATCAGGTGTACAGTGGGAAACTGACCGCTGACAAATCCGGTTGGATCACACTCCAATTGGACAGCATTTTCATTTATTCCGGAGGTAACATCATGATTGCCTTTGATGACAATACCGGGGCTTCAGGAGGACAGCACCTCTGTTTCCTGGGCCATACCACCGACACCACCTTGCGGCTTGCTTTCTGCAATAATTCGGAAAACCCGGACATCGACACGCCTGACGTTTACTACGGCAAAAAAGTTATTGGCAAGGAGCGTCCGAATATCCGCATAGGTTTCAGTCCTGCAGCAACCGTCGCCACACTTCCCTACAGCTCTGATTTTACCGACACTGCCGATAATGACAATTGGATCATCAAGAACATGAAGGATGCCGGGTTGTCCGCATGGCGCTTCTTTGGCGGGAAACTGTTCACTAACGGACACAATCCGGATTACAACTCTGTCACGGTTTTGGCGGAACGTCTCTTCGATCCGGGCTACAGTGACAGTATCGCTGTCAGTTTCGATTGCTATGTGAACACGGAAGACTTTGATTCCGTATCCGTAAACGATTATTTTGCCGCATACCTTGTTCCTTCAGATTCCAATTGGCAACCCAATGAGGGTATGGCAGACTCTGCTGTCAGCTACATCGGGGGCGCAGGTGTTTACGATGTCCCATATATTCTGCATTTCGGGATGCCCGCCTCATTGGACAACACAAAGATAGCGTTTGCTAACGGCAAATTGTCCGCGACTGTCGCCAATCCGACTCCCGGGAAGAACCTCCGTTTGGTGTTTGTCTGGCGGAACAACGGGCAGGATGGAACCGGTGAAGGGGTAATCATCAGAAATCTGTCCGTAACAGGCATCAAGCTGCCGATAGAATATGTCCCGAACTCCACTGCCCAGTGGTATGGATATGCAACAGGGGACGTTCCTGAGAATTTCAAGGGAAGGTTTGTCTCATTCAGTATGCGGGATTTGAAAAAAGTGACTGTTGCCACGGATAATGTTGTGGAGGATAATATTGCCGCCACATTTGCCGATGATAAGGTGTGGTATTTCACCAACACCAGTCCGATCAAGGTTGGCAATGCCTATGTGGACAAGAAAATCAGGCTGATCTATGGTTTCCGTACCACCGAAATGACTTCCGGACCCACCGGTGTCATCATGGCCGTGGCCTATAACACTGTGGATGGAAAACTCTATTCCATTGACGAGAACAGCAAACTCTACCGGATGGATTTGAACAATATGGATAGTGTTATGGAAATTGGTACATTGGATTCCACTTTGCTGACCTTTGCCATTGATGCCAAAGGTGAGGCGTATGGTATTACCGCAGGAGTCGGCAATCTGCTTAAGGTTAATCTGACTGATGCCACCACCACCTTGGTGGGTAATACCGGAGTGACGGATGTCACCAAAGCACAGTCTATGGCCTTTGACAACCAGACCGGCGAATTGTTCTGGGCCAGTTGCAGGGAAAACATCCCTTATTATATGTATTATGTTGATGTGGCTACCGGCAAGGCCAAAAGGATTGGAACTCTTTTCAATGAGGCTGGAATGGAGATTACGGGAATGTTTGCGACTGACAATCCTGATGTTATCCGTAATGCTACAGCACAAACGCTCATGGTTTATCCTAACCCTGCCACAAACATGCTTAATATCTGGAATGCAGACAATGGCATGGTGCGGGTGTATGATGTCACCGGACGTGAGGTGATCCGCAAGGACGTGACAGCTGGTAAGGAGATGATCCAACTGGATATCACCAATCTGAACAGTGGCATCTACTTCTTGAAGGTCGGTAACCACACCGCCAAATTTGTAAAAGAATAGTTTTCTTCATTTTTCATACAGATAAGGGGGGCAAATGCCCCCCTATCTGTTTCTTTTCTGAAAAGTGTGGATTTATTCTATGCGCCCGATTTTACGGTCACAATAAAGTAAGGGCTTACTGTATGCTGTCATGCCTGCGAATATACATCCCTAACCATCTGATGCAGGTTTTCGCGCATTGTTTCAAGATCCATCATCGCAGAATCTTCGGCAACAAGTTCACGGGTGCGGTGGTTTACCAGATCCTGCACCCATCTGCGCAAGGCGGCGGCATCGCCTAGTGTCGGGTCTATTTCCATAAGAACTTCCTGATCAACATCTACAGTAACTCTACACATGGATTATAATTTATGGTTTCCAGTCAAAAATGCATTTTTTTTCATATTTAAAATTTTTTGCAAATATCCGCAAAAATCCAATTCGTTTATCACATGGATGCATAAAAATTTTCACACATAACAGAAATGTATGCCTGATAATTTCCAATAATAAAATCAGACTGTCCCGCTTCACCGTTCATATCGGGATTTTTCGTATTTTTGCAGCTTGATAAAAAATAACGGAACATGCGTCTGGAAGAACGGATAAAGGTGATGCGGGAAGTGGCCAAGTGGCTGGACGGCAGCATGAAAAGCGAGGCCAATCCGCAGATTGCAGCCTGGCTTGAAAAGTGGGACGGGGCGGTCATGCGCGAGCATTTCCACCATTCCTGGTTCATCCCGGAGTTTGTGCGCGAGGCAGCTTCGGCCCTTTCGCGGATGATTCTCGGGGAGGACGGCCATGCTCTGGAACGCTGGCTGGAACCATACCGTCCTGCGCTGGAGGCACATGCCGGCGGACGTCGGGTCGGGGTCATCATGGCGGGGAACATACCGCTGGTGGCTTTCCACGACTTCCTTTGCGTTTTTATGGCCGGTGACCGTTTTGTGGGTAAAATGTCCTCGCACGACACGCGGCTCTGGCCGCTGCTGTTCGGACTGCTGGAAATCATCAGTCCGGAGGCGGCGCGTCAGGCGGAACTGGTGCAGGGGCCTTGGGGCGGAGTTGATGCGGTGATCGCCACCGGCAGCGACAACTCCTCCCGCTACTTTGAATACTACTTCGGCAAACTGCCGCACATCATCCGCGGCCACTGCAACGGTGTGGCGGTACTGGACGGCGGCGAATCTTCGGAGGAGCTGCACGGACTGGCGAAGGACATCTGCCTCTATTTCGGCATGGGCTGCCGCAACGTCTCCAAGATTTTCGTGCCGCAGGGCTACGATTTTGCCCCGCTGTTTGCCGCTCTGGACGATTTCAGGCCGCAGCTTGCGTTCCACCATTCCTATCTGAACAACCTTGAATACCAGAAAACGGTGCACCTTATCAACAGCATACCTTTCCTCGACCAGGGCATCTGCATGTTCAAGGAAAACGGTGCCGTAAGCTCACCCATAGGGGTTACACATTATGCCTTTTACAATAATCTGGAGGATGTGTGGCCGCAACTGTCCGGGCCGGAGGTGCAGTGCGTGGTTTCGCGGCTGCAGGGTGAGGGCGTGGATACCGTGCCGCCGGGCATGTCGCAGTATCCTGCGCTCGGACAGTATGCCAACGGAGTCGATACCATGAAATTCTTATTGTCATGATACAGGTAGATGATATTCGCAAATCGTATGGGAATTTGGAGGTGCTGAAGGGCATCTCGCTGTCGGTGGGCAGGGCGGAGGTGCTATGCCTGATGGGTGCCTCCGGTGCGGGCAAGTCCACGCTGCTGCACATAATGGGCACGCTGGATGTTCCGGACTCCGGCCGCGTGCTGATGGATGGGGAGAATCTGTTCGCCATGAATGCGAAACGGCTCGCCGCATTCCGCAACCGGCATATAGGGTTCATTTTCCAGTTCCACCATCTGCTGCCGGAATTCACCGCGCTTGAGAACATCTGCCTGCCGGCATGGATTGCGGGCCGTCCGCGCAGGGAGGCGGAAAAGGAGGCGATGGGGCTGCTGGAGATGTTCCGTCTGACGGAGAGGGCGCAGCACAAGCCCCACGAACTCTCCGGTGGGGAGCAGCAGCGTATTGCGGTGGCGCGTGCGCTTATAAACCATCCTTCGGTGGTGCTGGCGGACGAACCCTCCGGAAACCTTGACACGGAGAATGCACGGGAGCTGCACCAGTTGTTCCTGAAGTTGCGCGACCAGTTGCAGCAGACCTTCGTCATCGTGACGCATAATCCTGATTTGTCGGAGATGGCCGACCGCACCCTCTATATGGAGGATGGCCTGTTAAAGTCCTGAAATCCTTTTGATTTTATGATTTATATTTTTCCGCATCCGGTTAATTCGGCTGCGAAGCGTAAGCATTTTCCATAAAATGGAGCGGGCATGCACCCTCATGCCGTTGGAGTATTGCACGCAGCTGACCCATCCCCTGACATCATCAGGATGGATTATTTCCCACCGGTTCTGATGGTCACCTTTCATGTAAAGGGTCTTTCCGTGCATCCTGTGCAGACGGTGCACGACATACTGTCCGCCATAGACAAACAGCAGCACATCACCTTTCCGGAAACGGTATCTGGTCGGCAATGCGCTGATGGTGATAAAATCCTTGCCGTCATTCAGGAACGGCTCCATGCTTCTGCCGACAACGCGGATGCGGACAGACCGTTTCATCCGGATACGCTCGCATACATCCTCAAAAAAAATCCGGTTTGGCAGGACAATGTCGCTCATTACTGGAAAAGTTTGTCATGTAAGGCTTTAACGGCACCTGTATCCGGCAGGCATTCCAATTGAAGGACCGGAGTCGATTCAATCAGCCGTGACACCATGGAAAGCATGTGGGACTGCATTCCGTGGTCTCTTGAGAGCGCGGGGGGAAGTGATGGCAGGATGGCGCCGATTTTTTGCAGGTTGGATGGTGTCGTAATCCGGTTGAAAGGTGCCTGTGACAACCGTACTATGGCATGGATTGGGTAGTGGAGGTTGCGGTAGCATGGGGTCTTTCCGCTCCATGGCGAGCCGTAAACTTCGTAGCGGCCGTTGCAGGGCGCAAGGAAAGGACCGTCATCGTTAAGCAGCACGGTTTCCGGATGACATTCGTGCCACAGCCGGCTCTGTGTGCTTTTGCCGGTACCTGATTCCCCAAGAAATAGTATTGCCCCATCCCTGTAAACGATGCACGAGGAGTGTATCGACAGGCATCCGCGTGGGCAGCCTATAAGGTTGAAGGCCATCCATAAGGCGAAATGGAGCATTTGCCGGTCAGTGCAGCGGCTGACTTCAACATCACCGCCAACGTTGTGGCGGAGCCGGAGGCTCTTGCCGTCAGGGGTGTGCATGACAAAATGGAACGAATTCCCGTCCCTGCCGAAACGGCATCTTGCGCTTGTCTGGAAATCAAACTCGTGCAATGTATGGAATGGTGCCATTGGCAGCTCTGTGTCCAATGAAATAGTGGCGTCGCATCGGCGCGGTTCCGTAAGAAAAGGCTTGAATGCACCGGATCCGGCAGTCTGTTCCAGCCCCTCCTCTCCCGTAAGACGGACGGTCATTCCTCCGATTTCAACGTATGATTCCGAGTGCATGCAGTTCGTCGGTCCATTTTTTTGCGTCGGCGGTGGCCTGTTCCGTTCCGACCTCGTAGTTGTCGGTCAGCAGACCGGCCGCCTCTTCCAAAGTGAATTCTTTTCCTTTCAGCTGTTCCCATAAAAAGACAGCTGTGGGGTTCAGGGAGAGCATCTTGTTCTCCTTGTCATCCTGAATCAGGACTATGTGCTCTCCGGCGACATTATGCAATGTGTATGACGGGTCTATGCGCATGGCTGTGGTTTTATCTTTTGCTCAGGCTGCGGCGGAGCGGTTTGAACCGGATCTGCTTGTAGATGTGTCCGAGGTAGCGGACCCATTTCCGTTTCTCGTCCTTCCGCTGGTATTTTTTTGCAAATATGCTTTTGACAAACAACCGTATGGTCCTTTCAGAAAAAGTGGCAAGCTGTTTCCGGGTCTCACGTGGGACATTGCCGTACCAGCGGTGGCAGATGGTGGTGAGCATGTCGGCCATGTTGCTTTCGCGTGTGTGACGCAGCAGCCTCTTAAGGTCGTTGTATTGCCATTCGCTGCCCTCTCCCTGCAGGATGACCGCCCAGTCGCAGATTGTGCGCAGCCGAATGTTGCAGTCGTTGCAGAAGAAGTGTTGCGATGCGTGGTGGGCAATGTAGGCTGCGTGATGCAGCGGGGGAAGGAAAAGGGGGCTCTCACTGTTCTCCTCCCGTACCTTCTGGGCCGCCTGTTCCAGCTCTTTCTCAAAGGTGGAGTTGCTGTTGTGCAGGAATGCGGCGTGGTTC
>JAEEGK010018728.1_pt1 | contig 14942 bp, 12 predicted proteins | sample 8958771 | NCBI WGS metagenome assembly JAEEGK01 (sample SAMN16246547, study PRJNA631951) | gut metagenome | biome: gut microbiome; feature: rumen; material: SC-attached | host: Bos | place: Iran: Karaj | collected 2018-10 | reverse complement strand
TCTTTTATATTTGGAATTAATAATTCATAACTTACTTTTGCTACTTGATTTGGCATATCTAAAGATTTAAGTCTAGGAAATTCATTATTTACTAAATAAAATTTCATATTTTTTTTGTCATAAACAAAGCTATCATATTCTTCATAATATGAATAACCTATTGTAGAAAGCTTTTTATAATACTCTCTAACAATTGAATCATTCGGTAACATTGAAGATATTTCTTCAACTAATTTATTAAGTGTTAAAAAACCAGAAACATTACTATTTGACTTTTCTAATTCTATAATTGTTAAATATCCATCTTTATCCGAATCTAATTGTTCAATAGAACTAATCTTAACAGTTGTTGCACCCTGTGAAGTTGTTTTAATCTCATACCAAGTATCATCTATTTCAACATCTTTATGCGAATAATCTGGTCCTTCCCAAGATTCTATAGATTTTTCAATTCCATATTTTTCAAACATATAATCTCTCAAGAAAACAAGTTCTCCAATTAATCCTCGAATTTCACTTTCACTTAATATCTTAGAAAATGGATTTTTAAACATATTAATCCACCTGTTCCATCTTGAATTTATTATTTTTAATCCATTTTCATTAGAAACATCTTTTGTTGATTCAATAATATCTTGGCAAAATCTGTAGAATATATCTGAATCTATCTCTTCTATCAAGCTAAAACAGACAGCCTTTTTACCATCATGTCTTGTATTTATATTTAAATCAATTAATCTTGTAGATTGAAATGTTTCATCTACTTTTTCTGTAATATAAGCTAATGTTTTCTGCCCTTTATCATTATATCCTAGATAGATATCTAATTTATAATCAGCAGGAATTCTTTTAAAAGTTAATGTACTTTTACATTCTGCAAAAATTTGTTCTAAATTATTCATTTGAATCATCTCCTAAATCTCCACTATAATCTAAATAATCGCGTTGATCTATTACATTTAAATAATAAGTAACATATTCAGTATTCTTATCTGTTAAACTTGGTATACCAACACTTAATCCTATTAAAGGAATATCATTTATACCTTTATCTAATCTTGATTCGTCCTTTGCGGAATAGTTTAAACCAACAAAATATATCATTAATAAAGGTTTTCTTTTTATAAATGGCTTAAAGTACCATTTTTCACCAAGTGTACCACCTTCAGGATGTTCTTTATTAAATTCTTCTCTAATTATTTCTATTTGCCTTTGAGTTAATCCAAATGAAGCATCACTTCCTACACCTAAACGATTCCTAGATCTTGAAACTTGCAATAAACGATCTTCATTTGTAAAATCAAATGATCTTTTCATCCAATTTATAGTATACCCAGGAACTATAGTTTCAACATGATTATCATCAGAACCATTCAAGAAAACAATATCCCATTTGTTTAATTCTGTCCCCGCATAATTTGTAATAAATTTTATTAATGCTTCTTTATTAAATTTTATATTTGCCCTTGCTATATCAAAGTTATAAATAAAGTCAATAATTTTAGTTTTTTCAACATCTTCAAATCCAAAATTCTTTTTTGAATTTTCATTTCTTTTTATGCAATGTGTTTTTTGGCAATCGTCTATTAGTTCTCGTAATGCAAATAAGTTGTCCTCATTTCTTTTTGTATTATTATATAATTTTGGAGTTTCAATAAATTCTCCACTCAAAGATATAAGTAAAGGTATTGAAGAAGCAGTTCGCATTTTATTTCTTGCAGTTATCATTAATACTGTTGAATCTCTTCGTACTCTCAATCCAAAATCCTTCGGAGTATTTCCATTTTCCTTCATTATCTTAATATCTTCACGAAGTTCGTCTGTAGCCTTACTAATTTCGGCATACCAGTCAATGCTATCTTTAGACATCCATATTTTACATATATCTTCATACCCAGGTCTATAACCGAACCATCTACCCATTTGCATCAAAGTATCATATACTTTTGAGTTTCTATAAAAATAACTAACTACTAAACCTTCTAGAGTCAATCCTCTTGATAAAGTAAATCCACCAACACATATTGCCCTTAAACCGTATAATTCGTTTGCTTCATAATCTAAATCGTTTTTATTAGCATTAACAACAAAAACTTGGATAGGCTCAATTGCTCGAGATAAATTTGTTTGAATAACATCCCAAGTAAACTCAACATTACTAAACTGCTCATCATATACTTTCTTTAATTCACGTATTGTAGAACTCTTTAAAGCCTCATTTGGAGCTAGTTTACAAAAGCATCTTACTTCATCTTTAGTATGTTTCAAATGTCGATTAATTACATCACCTAATTGATGTTGAACGTTAACAAATCTACTTATATTAACAAGCATCGAACGATGTTTTGTTACATCACCCCTTAAATCTCTTATAACATTACATAAATAAAATTCATTTAATGCAGTTTCTAAACTTGGAGAAAGTGCGTCAACCTTAAAATCAATTTTATGAGATTGTGGATAATAATCCTCAGCATCTAAGATTGGAGTAACCATATTAGCATATTGGGCATCTTCTCCAAATATATTTCTAGCGCCAATATAGTTTGTAGGAGCATCTAAACAATATATATAATCTCGCGGAAATAAATCATCTGCCAATATGTCATCTTGCTTTCTAAAAGGGTCTATAAATATATTAGCGTATGGTGTTGCAGTAAATCCTATATAACTTGTCTTTGTAAATAATCTTAATAAAGTTCTTATTTGTTCGTTAATTTTAGTAGGATTTTTATCTTCATCATTAGTATTAATCGATGCATTATCTGCTTCATCATCAATAACTAAAATAGAATTATTTATCACATTGCTACCAGCACTTAAATTTCTTTGTTTGATCCATTGATTTAAATTTTTAAGAACTGTTACATTTTTTTTCAACACTAAAACACAAGTTTCATTTAATGCATCCAACGAAATGCCTAATAATTTTGAACTTGTACTTTTGAAATCATCATAAACTGTAGTAAAAAATGATGGTTGAAGATTTGGTTCATACTTACCCACTCCAATAATATCAGATTCACTTCCGCTAGATCTTCCAATAAAACCTTCATCAACTCTTATTTGAGTTTGTTTTCTTAATTTTTCTATTGTACCTGTTAATAATACAATTATTTTATATCCAGCATCAGTCGCTTTATTTATTACGCTTATGTAGTTGGCGGTTTTTCCAGATTGAACATCACCAATAACCAATCCTCTTCTTTGAAAACCAAATTGAGATTGTGGATCACCCAATAAATCTACTATTTCATCAGATACATCGTCCATTGAATCAATAACGTTTTGAGCAAATTTTTTATCATTAATTAGATAATCTTTGTATCTTAACCAATATTTCATACCCAATTGAGCTTTTTTTGCCATGAACCATTTTTTATGATTATTATCCATTAGAACAGTTCCAATATCTAATCTAATTAGTTGTTTTGAATGGATATCTTTTCGTATTGCTTCTATTTCTTCTTCTGTAACACTTGAAAAAACATCTAATTTTGCAAATGTATCAATAATAGTATCTATTTCTTCTTCTGTATATATTTTACCTTTTTTAGAAAATAAAGCACCCATTATTGTACTTTCAAATTGCTCTTTATCCATTACTATTCACCTCATTACTATATATTTTTTTTAATTCTTCACTGCTACTATAAGGTTCTGTTTTTAATATACTTTCTAACATTGCTTTTTTATCTATACTTAGTTTTTTAGCAGTAGCTAACATTTCATTTATTTCATCTACCATGATTGAAAGTTCTTTTTGATCATCTTGCCTATCAAGAACATCATTAGCGGCATCTAAATAAATTTGATTTGATGGAATCCTATCCTCAATAACATCTAAAATATTATTTAACAATGTGATTTGTTTAGGTTCTAATTGATTAACTAATAGCTTTATTTGAGGGGTATCCCTATTAATTCTATATTTCACTTGTTTATCTCTTATTTCATATCTATCCCAAATATAGTTTATATCATTTGAAATAGTTTTTCTTCCCCTAAATTCGTGAACTCTTTTACTTCCAAAAAAGGAATCTTCAATACAACCATATAATCGTTCTTTAATTATATCTGGTAACGATGCAGAGCTTTTTTTAATATCAACACCCCACATATAATCTAATTCAGAAGGAATATCAACTTCAATTCTAGCAAGCTTAGTTAATTCCTCTTTTCTGTATAATCTAAACCATGTACCCCATATAATTAGTCTTTTATTTCTGTAAATATAGAAACCTTGATTGTTCTTTAAATCCGCTGCTCCTCCTGCCTTCTTTTTATCTTCATTAGTAAGTTTATTCATATATGGAAGAATATAAGGTCTAACTCTTATTTTTGACTCTCCTAAAGGAATATATTCTTCTCTCATTACTTGTGTTCCTTTATTATCTTTTAAAAACGGATCTAATTGCTCAATTTCATCATTATTAACAACTATTTTTAATCCATCATCTATAAATCTATGAAATACTAAAGCAAGATGATCTCTAGCGCTATTCAAATAACTACTTAAAGTCGAAGACAAATCCCTTGTAGAAGCGCTTACTCTATCAAAATTTTGTAATAGCAAATATGTACCATGTTCTTTGCTTAAAAGTTTATCTATTTGAGGTAATTTATTAATTTCATTTTCCAGGTATTCAATCAACACCCAATTTTGTTTTTCATTTATATAATCAATATCCCACGAATAACATGAAACCTCTTCATTTCTCTTACTTACAACTGTAAGTTTCCTACATTGAGATAAAGAAGCACTTTTCATTCCTAATCCAAATCTTCCAAGATCTGTAGATAATCTTGATTCTAAAGGACTTTTTGAACCATATCTCAAAGCTTCCTCAAGTTCACTATTAGTCATTCCCCAACCATCATCTAGTATTATTAAATATGGATTGTCCATAGGCAACATTATTAAATCTATTCTTTTTGCATTTGCACTTATACTATTATCAATTAAATCTGCAATTGCAGTTTCAAATGAATAACCTAATGATCTCATAGATTCTACTAAATTAGGAGCAAATGGTATACTTTCTTTTTCTTTCATAAATAACACCTCGCACTAGCAAATTTCTACAAACTAATTATAGCATATAAAAATTAATTCTTAACCATATACATACGCCAAAACATGTATTTAGTTTTTGTATCAAAAACATTTATCTTTAATAACTATTAGAATTCGTATCATTCAACGAATTAATATTACGCTATATCAACACTTTGAGACACAACGCCAAGCAAAACAAGAACTAATATTGACAAGAATATACATAGATAATCAATTTGAACTTTTTCTAATAATAGTATAACATAAAACATATTATTCAAAAATAACCTAATTTTTAAATTTTACTCAAAAAAAAACCTATTTTTATCAAAAAATAAATAAAAAAGAAACATTATTGTTTCTTTTTAAATTTTTTCACTGCTAAATATGTTCCACCTGCTATAACACCAAGTCCACCTAAACCAGCAATAAAATCACCATCATCATTAGGATTAACCGATTCATCTGATGCAGCACTAGATATTGAATCCACTTTAGGAGTCTCAGTCATCGCATTAGTAGCCTCTTTTGAATCTGTTTTAACACTTTCCTCAACAGGCGCCACAGGAGTACTAGCAATAGACTCAGAAGTCACATTTGATTGACTTGTACTATTAGTAGAAGTAGATTGACTACTTTTTGATATTGTAGCTGTACTATTATTAACCGCTGCAGGACAAGGATCACCAGGAAGTGCATCCCCAACAGCTGACCAACCACTTTTAACATTACTCTTTTCAGCAACATGCCAATGATTATCAGAACCATGATATCCATATGTAATACCATTAGGACAAGTCTTTATTGAATTACTTTTCAAAGCACCTGATGTTGCTAACACGTTATTTGGTAATACCATAATTAACAATAAAATAAACACAACAAACTTCTTCATATTATCACCTACATAGATTATATCATCCAATTTTAAAATTTAATTAAAAAAATGCACTATTTGAATTATATTTTTAATATTTTTATAAAAATATGCATCAATTTTTAAAATTACAATAAAAAATAGGAAGTTTTCTTCCTATTTCTTTAACATATATCTATAAATATAACCACCATTTACTATAGTAAATATAGATTCACTACCTTTTATTATTTCATAGAATAAAATTGGTGATTTAATCTCTTCTTCAATATCTACCATATCTTCAAAGTTCTTAACATCTATAACTTCTAATCCATCACCACTTGGTGGTGCATGTACTTCAGCTATTACTTCTGAGAAAGTCTTTAATATTCTATTTAATGTTTTCTCATAATATGTTTTATTTGATATAAATACATATGGAGATAACAATAAGAAGAATGCGATTGATACTAAATTGATAAATACACCATGTCTAATTAAAGTCTTATTCTTAGTAACAGGTACTTCACTTAAACTATAATCTCTATGCTTATCAATCTTCTTTTCAATATTAATAGTTGTTTTAGCTAATGGAATTCTTACTTCCATAGTATCAGTATTTTGTACTATAGATTGATCATCTAATAAAACATCATAATCTACTTTTAAGATTACATCTAAATATGCATCAATAGGTATTTTAAATTTAGATTTAAAATCTTCTACTACTTTACTATATTTAGAATAATCAATCTTTAATGATTTAGCAATATTAAATGTAGCGGATTCTTTTTCTTCATTTATCTTATCAACTAATACATAATTCTTTTTCCATAATTCAGCGTTTCCATTATCTTTGTTTTCATATTCACCAATAATAGTACCATGAATTTCATAATTAATATTATTAGTAGTAACTTTACTAGCTTGATAATTAAAATCAAAATTAACATTAATATGATCAATTATATCAGTAGGATATTGTTTACCTTCACCTAAAATATCTTCTTCATAAAATTCATTATCTTTTAAAGCTACTGAATAATTTAACTTCTCATCCACACCATAATTATAATCAATCTTAGTAGGTGCCACTGGATGTCTACCATAGTGAATTAATACAGCAGAAACTGACACATTAAAAAGGAAGATAAGAAATATACTAATTCTTACCCAAGGTTTTAATTTATATTTTCTAACCTTGTTTCCCATATAACTTCTCCCTTTTTATTTAATCTCTACTTTTGGTGCCTCATTCCTATAAAATTCATTTAACCATACAGCAGGAAAACCTATGTATTTAACATGAAACTTATAAACACCAATTACATTCTCTTCCCCTACTGGATCAAAATCTTTATCTTTATTCGCATCACCTTTCGTTATAAAGAAATATACTCCATTCTTCTCATATATATCTATAACACGATGTACAATTAACTGTCCTTCTTTACTATATACAATTATATTACCTTTTTCTATATTTTTCAATGTATCCTCATCTATCTTGCGGTAGACAACTACATCACCTCTTGAATAGTATGGACTCATACTATTTGATAATATCGCGATTGGAGATGTTGATAAAAATCCTGTCATAAATAGAACAAATACAATCATCACTATTATAAAAGGTATATATAATTTTGATTTAGCTTTTCTAATATCTTTTTTATCTCTTAATACTTTTTTATTTAATTCAAATTTCAAAGCCATGTATATTATACTTGGCGCGAGTATTCCAGATACTCCCATTACAAACCAATCATGGTTTGGGAATATTGGAGTAATTAAATATATAAATTGTAATGTTACCCTATATATTAATACTAATTTATATCCACCTGTTCTAGTTAAGTTAGTATATAATACATTACCAAATATTATAGGTAATATAAATGACGCGATATATTGAAATAATCTTTCAACATTACTAAACTCACTATATAACCTAGGATAATTAATTTCTAACAATATAAATATCGCGGTAAAAAATATTACATATAATGAATTATCACTATGAGAATTAATAACATAACTTCTTGTATACTCTATAAAAATTATAGGTAATATCATTTGATATATATTAAGTAATAAACTTAATAAATCATGTGAATATACTGTATGAGCAAACCCAAACATTAATCCACTTAAGAAATATATAATTATATAAAATAATGTCGCGATAAATACAGTTTTATAATTTTCAGTCTTATTAACAAATCTACCATGTAGATTAGTACCTTCTATATAAGATAAACAAGCTAATATAAGAAGTACTAATGGATTAATATAATATGAAAATAATACTGTATCTATTATATTAGAGAAAAACATGATAAAAAGTAAGTATACTATCAATATTAAATGTATCGTACTATATCTCACCTTTCTCATATAAATCCTCCTAATTTAATTCAATACTTATTATTTCTGGATATAGATATTCATTTGGAATTATCTGAGCATATCCACCCCAAGGATTAGTTCCATCTAGTAAATACTTTTCAGGAAAATATAATGCACCTTGGATAGTAAATGTATCATTTGGTTCTATATAGAAATACTCATTATCAATTAGTTGAATATAATTTTCATCTTGTTCAACCATATGATTCCAAAATGTAAAACTAACATCCGTAGGTAAATCTAAACCAATTCTAAAATCATTTATTCTTTCATTAGTTAAGTTTTCTATTGTAATCGTAAACATATAGTTATCACCATAAGAATACTCATGATAATGACTCATATTAATATCAACGTCATTAGATACAGCAGGTTCAATCACTCTTATATCACATGTAGAAGTAATACCATTTGCTGTAGTAACCGTAATAATTGCAGTACCAGGTGATATACCTAATACATTACCATTACTATCTACAGTAGCTACACTACTATCAGAACTAGCCCATGTTAATTCAGTTATTGCACCCGAAGGAGTTATAGTAGTTTGTAAAGGTACTGATTCACCTTCAAGTAATCTATAACTTGTTGGAGTAATACTAATAGATTCAGGAACTACAACATGTGATTCAACCGTAATAGTTGCAGTCGCGATTAGTCCTTCCGCACTTACAGTAATTACTGCAGTACCAGGTGATACACCAATAACACTACCATTACTATCCACAGTAGCGATACTACTATCAGAACTAGTATATACCAAATTAACTTGTTTATACGCTGGAGTCTTAGTAGTAGTTAAATTAAATCTTTCACCAATACCAATAGTAACATTAGAAGGACTTAATCCTAAACCTGATAAAGGTGTTTCTTGATTACCACCATCACCTACAATAGTACAACCTTCAAAATTAATAAATGTAGGTTCTAATGTATTATTAGAATCAATTATAGAACTATTTAATTGAAAACCAAATCCATTTCCACCACCCCATGAACCAGGAGTAGTAACACCATCACTAGTAGTCGCACCAGCAATTTTACTTATCCATTCACATGTACCATTATTACCATGGTTTAAAGTAATAGTTATGATACCATCCGCACTTGGATATAAATAACCATCCACAGTATGATTAACACACTCATTAAATGGTCCAGCAGAAGTACCATCAGGTACTTTTAATTCTAAAGTAAAATCTTCTAACATATTCGCATCATAGTTATTTACATAAACAGTAACACGTTCAGCTCCAGGCCAAGAACCTGTAACAGCAAAACTACCAGTTACATGTTTTTGACAAACAGGAACAACAATTCTACCTCTACCTACAACTGTAAGCACTTCACTAAAAGCTGCATAACCAACTCCTAGCAAAACTACAAACAATATAGATGCCGCGAAAATGATTTTATTTTTATTAGTGATTAGGATTTTTCTAAATCTCTTCCTTTTGAATCTTTCCATAATGCTCTCCTTAAACTAAAAAGAGTGTTGCCACTCTTTATATATTTCTAGCTTCCACTTGAAGTATATTGAACATATTCCATAGTAGCTGTTAGACTTTTCTCAATTGTACCAGTCAACGCTGCAAATTGTTCAGCAGTTGTACTTGAATCAAATGTAACTTCAAATACAAATGTAGCTTCATCAGTTGGATTCAAAACTGAATTTAAAGCTGGTGCTGAAGTAATAGCATATGTAACTACAGCAGGTGCTGCTGCATTTAATGTTGCTAAATCAGTAGCGTCTGGAGTAATTGCATTTAATTTAGCCTTAATAGAACCATTATTCTTTACTACAACTGTATATGTTGCTTTATCACCAGGAGCTTTTAATGTTGCATCAAATGTTGCAGTAGTTGCAGTATATCTTGGTGTTGCTGGTGAATTTGTAGTTTCAACAGCAGTACCAGTATATGATGGTGTAATAGAAATAATTTCTACTTGCCAATTTGCATCAACTACAGCATGTCCGTTTACAGTTAATGTTGTTGCGAATGCTGCGTAACCTACAGCTAACGCTACTAAAGCAATTAATAATGCTGCAATCATTATATTTTTAGCATCCTAATTTGCCTCCATTTTTATAGGCTTCCCTATCTTAAATTAGTTTTAACATAAAATTTAAACTTTGTCACTATATTAATTTAATAAAGATAACGAGTTTACAATATATAGAATCACTAAAATATAATAAAAGATTGTATAAAAAATCACACTATATAAAACATACTACATTAGTGATCATTTATAAACTATTTCATAAGTATCAATATCAACTTCTTTAATAACACCATCTTTAACTAATTCATCTATGTTTGATCTATTCAAATCAAAATCATTTAAAACTTCTATAGTTAAAAGACCTTTATTTATCTCAATTAAAGAAAGAATGATATCTCTAACAGAATCTTTAACAAATTCATCCATAGTTAATGTTTCCATGACTTTCCCCTCTCTATGTTACCATATCAATGTATCACCAATTTAAACTAGATTCAAATATCCAATTTTTAAAATTGATTACATAAAATTAAATATTTGAACCATTTTTTATAAAAAAATTGAAAAATTAAAATAATTTCATAACAAAAAATAACAAAATTAAGAAAATTTATCATCTATAAAAAAAGAGTTATTTTAATAACTCCTCTACTTCATCTTTTGATTTTAAACCTATACTAGTTTCTTTAAGTTCACCATTTTCAAATACCAATAAACAAGGTATAGACATAATACCATATTTAACCGCTACTTCTTCACTATCATCTACATTTAACTTATAAAAACTATATTCTTTATTTTCACTAGCTACCGCGTCAATTATAGGTCCTAACATTCTACAAGGACCACACCATGGTGCATAGCAGTCAACTAATACTTTACCTTTACTTATTTTCTCATTAAATTCTTTTTCAGTTATTTCTGTTACCATATTATCTCCCCATTTCTCTCATTGCAGTAGTAGCTGCAATCGCTCCATCAGATGTAGCCGTAACAAGTTGTCTTAATTGTTTTACTCTTGTATCACCAGCTACATAGATATTCTTAGAACTAGTATGAACACCATCTTCTGATTTAATATATCCTCGTTCATCTAACTCTACCATATTACTAAATGCGTCATTATTAGGTACATGACCAATCGCGATAAATAAACCAGATACATTAATAGTATTAATATTACCATTAGTATCTATATCTATACTTTCTAACTTATCAGTACCATTTATTTTAACAACATTAGAATTAAGTACAAATTCTACATTATCTTTTTTCTTTAATTCTTCTAGATTCTTTTGATCAGCTCTAAAAGTATCTCTTCTGTGGATTAAATATACTTTATTAACTATATTAGATAAATATAATGCATCTTCTAAAGCAGTATTTCCACCACCTACTAAAGCTACATCCTTACCTTTAAAGAAGTTTCCATCGCAAGTCGCGCAATAAGAAACACCTTTACCTTTTAATTCATCTTCGTTATCTAATCCTAATTTACCATTTTGAACACCAGTAGCTAATATAATAGACTTACACTTATAACTACCTTTATTAGTAATAACTTCACCATCTTTAATAGAAGTTACTTCCTCATACTTAATTTCTCCACCTAATTTTAAAACTTGATTATACATATTAGTAGCTAAATCAAAACCACTAATCTTTTCATAACCAGGATAATTCTCTACAACACTTGATGATGCTATTTGTCCACCATATGCTTTAGCTTCAAATATCAATATTTTTTTATTTGCCCTTAAAGCATATATAGCTGCAGTCATACCAGCAGGACCTGCACCAACTATAATAATATCATACATATTATCACCTCACATTTTTATTATATCATATAAATAAAAGAAAATAAGTAGATAACTACTTATTTGTATTATGATAATAATTAAATTCAGCAATAGAAGATAAAATCATATCTAATTCATCATTATCAGATTCTTCTATTTCTTCTTCTAAATCAAACATTAATTCTTTGATATTACTATATTTATTAATATCAAAACCATTAATTTTTAATATATTAACTTCACTATCAGTCAAATAAATACCATTATAATTTTTATGCATATCTCTTGACACATTATTTAATTCATTCATATATTTTTCATTCATTATTATCACCTAAATATTCACTTATTTTATCCTTAGCAGTTTCAATACTATCCTTACCAGGTATCATAACGTATAGTTTTTGCTGTGGATAACTATATGTATATTCCATAGAATTAGATCCATCTAAATTACATGATTCCAATTCCCACTTAATACCTTGATTTAATTGTAATTTCGCTAAAGCAAATAATTCATTATCAGATATATTAGTATCAACCTTACTACTCATTTTAGAAAGTAATTGATTATATTTAAATAAGATTTTTGGATTAGTTACCTTATCTAATAAAGCCCTTATTACTTCCTCTTGATTTCTACCACGTTGTCTATCACCATCTTTAAATGAATATCTTTCACGTGCAAAGTCTAAAGCGCCTTGACCATCTAAATTATTGATACCTTTAGTAAACTTTCTACCATCAACAGTTGAAGTAAAATCATAATCAGATGTAACAGTAATACCTCCTAATGTATCAACTATATCTCTAACAGAAGTAAAATTAACTCTAACATAATAGTTAATATCAATATCTAAAATATCTTCAATAGTCTTAATAGATTCATCAACACCATATATACCTGCATGTGTTAATTTATCTTTATAACCATTTTTACTGTGTAATTTTACATAATAATCTCTAGGTATAGATACCAATAATATTTTATGTGTTATAGGATTAATAGTAATAACTATATTAACATCACTTCTTGATACAGATGATACTTCACCTTCAGTATCAATACCACTTAAATATATAATAAATGGTTTAGATGTAACATCTACTATCTTCGCACTTGTCGCACTTTTTTCCTTTTCTTTATATACATATATTACCTTAGTACGTTTACTATAATTACTATTATTTTCATCAGCTAAATCTTTCATAGATTGTTCTATTAAAATTGCATCTATCTTTTGATCAAATAAATCAGTATATAATTTACTTAAATCCTCATATTCAATTAATTCACTAGACTTAATACGTTTAAGTACCTTAGAGTTACCTTCATAATAACCTATTTTCTTACCACCGATGTCTTTTAATTTAGATATATCACTATCATTAATAGTAACTAAAGGATAATTTATCATATTTTCACTATTAGAAATATGACCAATAAAATTTAAAGTATTAAATATATGATAATCAATAATACCAAATAAAATAAGTAAAATAATAGATACAATTAAACTTTTAAACCTTATATTATCTTTAACCCTTCTATTATTAATAAAGAATAATAATATTAATGTAACTAAAGATAATATAACTGTAATAGTTATATTAATCCATGAAGGTAATACATTAAGACGGAATAAGTAAAATATAAATAATCCAATCACAAAAAGGAATATATAACTATACACCTTTCTCACATTACCACTATTCTTTTTCTTATTATTCTTTACTACCTTACTCATCATACATCACCCTTTTATTATACCAAAATTATTAAACTTAATAAAGTATATTCAGCTAATAGCAAAGTATAAAATAAAAAACTTGAATTACTTCAAGTTTCATATTCAAATGGTCGGAGAAACAGGATTCGAACCTGCGACCCCTACGTCCCAAGCGTAGTGCTCTACCAAGCTGAGCCATTCTCCGATATGGTGCACCCTAAGGGAGTCGAACCCCTAGCCTTTAGATCCGTAGTCTAACGCTCTATCCAATTGAGCTAAGGGTGCGTCCTATCTTACAAATTAAATGGTGGCTCCGAGTGGAATCGAACCACCGACACAGGGATTTTCAGTCCCTTGCTCTACCAACTGAGCTACAGAGCCAAAATAAATGGCGGTTCGTACGGGATTCGAACCCGTGATCTTCTGCGTGACAGGCAGACGTCATAGGCCTCTAGACTAACGAACCACACAATGGTTGCGGGAGCCAGATTTGAACTAACAACCTCTGGGTTATGAGCCCAGCGAGCTACCAGATTGCTCCATCCCGCGATGTAATAAGAAATGGCGGAGAAAGAGGGATTCGAACCCCCGCGTCGTCGCCGACCTCCCGGTTTTCAAGACCGGTCCCTTCAACCAGACTTGGGTATTTCTCCAAAAAAAATGGTGCCTAAGGCCGGACTTGAACCGGCATGGGATTTGACTCCCGCAGGATTTTAAGTCCTGTGCGTCTACCAATTTCGCCACTCAGGCACATTTCTATATAATTGTCTTATAAGTCATAAGACTACTTAATTATATTATATATTTATGCATTTTGCAAGTATTTTTGCATATTTTTTATAATTTTTACTTATATACAAAGAAAAAAGCGATTTCTCGCTTCTAATTTACGAATGGTGACCCGTACGCGACTTGAACGCGTGACCCTTTGATTAAAAGTCAAATGCTCTACCAACTGAGCTAACGGATCATAAAATACAAAATGGCTGCCTCGGCTAGATTCGAACTAGCGCATGCCACAGTCAAAGTGTGGTGCCTTACCGCTTGGCTACGCGGCAGTATTTGCCTTGCAATAA
>JAEEGK010018727.1_pt1 | contig 14942 bp, 16 predicted proteins | sample 8958771 | NCBI WGS metagenome assembly JAEEGK01 (sample SAMN16246547, study PRJNA631951) | gut metagenome | biome: gut microbiome; feature: rumen; material: SC-attached | host: Bos | place: Iran: Karaj | collected 2018-10 | reverse complement strand
GGGGAGTTGTTCTTGATGGCGGCGAACTTGGAGAAGTCAAACGGGGCCGGCTGTTCTTCTACCGGTGCCGAAGTGTTGTTCTGTACGTTTTCTATCGGTTGGTCGATAGGTGCAGGTTTGTCTTCTTTCTTGTCACCGCAGGCCACGAGGACTGCGAGGCTGAGGGCTACCGGAAGGAAACGACCGATTGTTTTTACCAAACTCATTATTAAAACCTCCGAGTTGAATGGTGTATGCGTTTAACGCAAATCTGTGGAATTGCTTTTTTAATATAAGTAAAAAAAGCAAATAAGGAGATATTTTTTTATTTGTATAAAAAAAATTCGCCTTTTACGACGAATTTTTGTATGAAAACTGGAATTTTGACGAAAAAGCCTTATTTCAGCTTCCATTCGAGAGCTTGTCCTGCGGCGAGCGGTACGACTCCGTTTACAATTGCGGGAACAGTCCACTTTTCTTGGACGACTTCGATTTGCTTCGTGGTGCGCGGAATTCGGTAAAAATCGGCCCCGAAGCCTGCGATAAAGTCCGGGAGCTTGTCGAGGGCGCCTGCATGGTCGAATTCTTGCACTAAAAGCGGGATAGCGACGGGGGCGCTATAGACTCCGGCAGCTCCGCACGGACATTCTTTTTTGCCTTGCTGGTGGGGTGCGGAATCGGTGCCGAGGAAGAATTTGGGGTTTCCGCTGAAGGCGGCTTCGCGGATGGCCTTGCGGTCTTCGGGGCGCTTTGGGAGCGGCTTGCAGAAATGGTGCGGACGCAGCGCGTCTCCGACGATATCATCCAGGGTCATCATCAGATGGTGCACCGTGAATGTGGCGGCGACGTTTGCGGGGAGCCTCTTCACGGCTTCGACGGACTTGGCGCTGCTCAGGTGTTCAAAGACGATGCGGAGTTTCGGGAATTTTTCGGCGAGCGTTTCTACACGCTTGATGAATGCACTTTCGCGGTCGAGGCAGAATTCGCCGGGTTCCTCGCCGTGGACGCATAGCACGAGCCCGAGCTTTTCCATCATGGCGACAACGGGGAAAACGGCTTCAAAGTCGCTGATACCGTCCGCGCTGTTCGTCGTGACGCCTGCGGGGTAGTACTTTCCGGCGACGACTCCAACGTCCATCATGTCTTTCAAGTCCTGTTCCGTGTAGTTCGGGTTCAGCTTGAACGTCATGAGTGGTTCAAAGTCGGGGCGCACGGGGGCGGCGGCTTCGAGAATCTGTTTTTTGTAGTCTGCAATCGCCTTGGCGCTAGTCATCGCGGGAACTGTGTTCGGCATGATGATGGCACGGCCAAACTGGCTGACTAAATCGCGGACATAGCCGTTCATGAGTTCGCCTTGGCGCAAATGGGCATGGAAATCGTCGGGTAAAGGAAGAAACATACTTTTTATAGAGGTTATAAGTGTAGCGAGTTGGCTTGGAGGTCGCGGAACTGGTCCTTCGATATTTCGTTGTCCGAATGGAGCCAGTAGTCAAAGGAGTGCGGCTCGGTAAGTTTCTTATCGTCGAGGAACACGAGGTTGCAGTCCAGTTCCTTCGCAATCATGAGGTCGTGTGTGACGATGATGATGGAGGTCTTGAACATGGTTCGCATGTTGTCGATAAGTGGCAGCAGGTTTCGGCGGTTGTAGTTGTCGAGACCAGCGGTCGGTTCGTCCATTAGGAGCAGCTTCGGGTCCATGGCCCACGACCTTGCGATGGCAACACGTTTTTGCATGCCCACGCTCAACTGGTGTGGAAACATCGTTGCGAAGTTGCGGACGCGCATCAAGTCCATGGCCATGTTGACTTTTTTCTGAATTTCTGCTTCGGTTCCGACTCTGTGGTAGCGGAGCGGTAGCGCGATGTTGTCTATCACCCTCAAGTTTGAAATGAGCGCCGCGTTCTGGAGAACGTAACCGACTTGCCTTTTGGCAACTTCGAGAGCCGTCAGCCGTTCTACCGGGAGATATTCGCCAAAGTAATAGATATGCCCCTTGAGCGGACGGGCTAGCCCAGCAATCATGCGTAGGATGGCGCTTTTGCCTTTGCCGGAGGGCCCCCCGATGCAAATCGTTTCGCCTAGTTTCAACGTGAGGTTCGTACCGGCAAGGAGCAACCTGTCGTCGTTGTTCTTGCTTGCCTTTATATTTTCAAAATAATTTACGGCCCTTGGAACCGAAAACGGCGTTCCCGAAAGTTCGCTTGTCGAAAGATAGACATCATCAAGTCTCAATGCTTCGTCTAGCATGGTGCCGCCTTAAATCATCATCGAAAGATTTTGCATGTAACTGATAAAGTAGAACAAGGACATCACCACGTCGGCAAGAACGACATAGAGGAATGACGTGACAACGGAACGGGATGTCGCCTTGGGAACTTGACGGATATCCCTCTGGATGTTCAACGCCTGGTAACAAGCGTTTGTCGTAATGATAATGCCGAATACCAGCGGCTTCACGATGGCGAAGACAAAGTCCGGGAGGGTGAGCGCTTTTATAATTTCAGCGGAGAGGTATCCCCAGGTAATTTGTACATTGGGGGCATTTCCTGTAATGAAAATGATTCCCTTCGTGACGAGGAATCCTGCCCCGATGGCACTCGAACTGAAGATGATGTTCATGATGATAGTCGCAATCGTTCCGCCGATGACGCTGGGCATCACAAGGTAACGGATTGGGTTGATGCCCATGGTCGCGAGAGCATCGACTTCGGAGTTGATGACCATGCCGCCGATGTACGTGGTGAGCGAAGACCCGGTACGTCCTGCGATAAGGAACGCTGTGAGGATGGGGCCCATTTCGCGGATGAGAAGCACCACCATGAGGTTCCCGACAAAGTCTGACATGCCCATCTTGCCCGTGAGGGAGATAACTTCGATGATGGTGACGGTTCCGAATAATGTGGCGACAACGAAGAGCGGCGGGAATATTTCGATACCGGTAAAGAACGTTTGCAAGATGATATTTCTGGAGTCGTTCTTGAAATTGTGGTTGCTTGCAAAGAGTGAAGCAATAGTGCGGAAGAACAGGGCTAGCTGTTGCCCTATCTTTCGCTTCAGGATAAAGATGCCGAGCGAGTGGAAAATCCGCCCGATCGGGGTCATCTTTTGCCAGTTCTTAAGTTGCTTCTCTTCCATCGCTATGTATTGCTTCCAGAATTTCCGTCCAGAGTTCGTCGAGTCCAAATTTTTTCAGCGAACTTACGCAGAGCGGCTTGTGGTCCAGTTCCAAACGTTGCTGGATATCCTTGAGCCCTTTGGCAAGTTCGGATTGGTTTGCCTTGTCACGTTTGCTTGCGACAATCAGGACGGGGCAGCCCGTCGCACGGATGCTTTCGACCGTCTCGATGTCGATGGGCGTCCCTCCGTGGCGGATATCTACGAGGTAGATGAGTCCTTTGAGGTCCTTGCACTTTTCGACGTATTCACGGATAAAGTCGGACATCTGGTCGCGCTTTGCATTGTTGACTTTGGCGAAACCTACACCTGGTAAATCTACAAGAAAAAATTCATCATTGACTTTGAAAAAATTTATTTCACGTGTTTTTCCGGGGGTAGAGCTCACTTTTACGAGTTTTTTCTGGCCCATGAGCGCGTTCATGAGAGAGGACTTGCCCACATTGGAGCGTCCGAGGAAAGCGATTTGCGGGAGACGTTCTTCGGGAAGCCCCTTGAGGCTCACCGCCGCCTTGACGAATTTTGCCGAACGGATGGTGTAACCGCCCACTTCGATGGGTGCTTGGTGAACAACATTTTCTTTTGTACTCATAGCGAAACTCTCCCTTCGAAAGCCCGAAGCATGGTGACTTCGTCGATGAATTCCAGGTCGCTGCCCATGGGGATCCCGCGGGCGAGGCGGGTACGCTTGACGTTCACACCATCAAGCATGCGGTCTATCATGAGCGCCGTGCTGTCGGCTTCGGGGCTAGAGCCAAGTGCCAGTACAAGTTCCTCGATGTTTTCTTGCTTGATGCGTTCTACGAGTTGTGGCAAATGGAGCGCCTCGGGGCCGATACCGTCGAGGGGTGAAATGACACCGCCGAGGACAAAGTAAAGGCCTTTATGGACAGATGAACGTTCGAACGGCAAAATGTCGGAATTCTTTTCGACAACGCAAATGGACTTGGCGCCTTCGCGGGCCCTGCATGTAGGGCATATTTCTTCGTCGGTGAATGCATGGCAGCGCGGACACGGGTGGACTTTTTCGGCGGCCTGCATCAAACTGTCGGCAAAGCGTTCCACGTCGCCCCTATTGCGCGAGAGCATGTGATAGGCGAGGCGGCGGGCCGTCTTCAAACCAATCCCCGGGAGGGAGGCGAATTCAGAAATCAGGTTTTCCAAACTTTGCGGTTCTACGTTCATGGGCGTGTGCCTAATGCGTTGTGGTTGCGGTTTGCGTGTCCAAGTGGGCGTAAAGCATAATGGTCAGCCATTCCTGGATGTGCTTCATGCCGACCCAGACAATTGCGCCTTTGACGCTTTCAATCGCGGGCTTGGTTCGTGTGTCGGAATTGACGAACTGTAAAAGATTTGCCGAGATGTCGGGGTGCTTGTCGAACTTGTCGCAAAGGACTTCGAGTGACGGGCGCGTGCGCAGGAGCTTGATAATCTCGAGGATTGCAGCCGAAGTGGCGTCAATTTTTTGACCCGTTACGATTTCCGGTTTTGCAAAATAGAATCCCTGGAAGTAGTCGTAGCCAGCGCTTTCGCAAAGTTTGAACGTTGGCTTGTCTTCGACTTTTTCGGCCAAGAGCTTTATGTCTTTTTCTTTGAAAAACTGGGCCGCTTTCACCATCGCTTCGGGCGAGTTATCGACCAAATCCATCTTGACGTAAGAGACATGCTTGAACAGCGGCTCGAAGCGTCTGATGTGTTCGTCGCTCATGATAAAGTCGTCCAATGCAAGTTCGAAACCGAGGGACTTGTGGCGTTGAATCGCGCGAATGAGATTCTCATCGACAGGGACATCTTCGAGAATCTCGAGGACGAAACGGTCCGGATTCAAAAGTCCGAACAAGTTGTCGAGAAGAATCTCGCGGCTGCAGTTGATAAACGCTTTGCTTTCGCCGACAAGGCGTGTGAGCCCGATGCTGTTCAATATGTTCTCTAGCACTTGGGCCGTCGCCTGCAAGTCGCTTGCAATAATAGCCGTATCGCTGCTCGGCGAATCGCGGAACAGGAGCTCGTACGCGAAGATTTTTTCATCGCGGTCGAAAATCGGTTGGCGAGCCAAGTAAGCGAGAGAATGCATGGTTTAGACGAGGGACGAAAGACTAAAGACGAGAGAATTGTTTTTCAAGAATTTTAGAGCTTCGCTGATTGTAAATTAGATGAAAAAACGGACAGAGAGACGAAAAAAATAGGTGTGATTTTATCGCAAAACAGTGCGAAGTACGACTATAAAATCTTTCGTCTCTCGTCTGTAGCCCGCCGTGGCGGGCGTTCTTTCGTCTAAATGCGTGCGCTTTCGATGCCGAACAGGAGGATGCTTCTTGCTCCGATATCCCAGAGCTTGTCCATGATGGCGTTGGCTTCTTCGCGGGGCACCATGGCCTTCACGGAATACCATTCGCGACCGTGGAGCTTCGTCACCGTCGGGGCGTCGAGACCCGGTGTCATTTCGCATGCCTTTGCCAACAGTTCAGAGGGGCAGTCGTACTCAATCATCATGTACGTCTGCGCGACGAGCTTGCCCTGGATGCGGCGGATAAGCGTGTTGACTTCTTCGAGTTCGGTTTTTTGCGGGTTGCAGAAGATGGCGGCGTTAGAGCGGAACAGCGGTTCGCCGATAATGCGAAGCCCCGCCTGCTTGAGCGTCGTACCCGTTTCGACCACATCGACAATCGCGTTCGCGACACCGAGGCTTACAGAAATTTCGACAGCGCCTTCGAGCACCACGAAGTCCATCTTCTTCTTGTAGTAGCTTTCCACGATGTTCGGGAAGCTTGTGGCGATAGTGGCGTCCTTCAGTTCTTCGAGAGACTGCACCGGACTTTCGTTCGGTACGGCAGCGCAAAGTTTGGAACCGCCAAACGGCAAGTCCAGAACCTTCACAGCCGGGCTCTTGGCTTCGGCATTGAAGTCGATGCCCGTGATGCCAGCGTCGATGATGCCACGGCCCACGTACATCGGGATATCGCTCGGACGCAAAAAGAAGAATTCGATACCGTTCTTCGTATCGATTTGGGTCAAAGTCTTGTAGGGCTTCGATGCCTTGTAACCGCAGGCCTTGAGGAGTTCCTGCGTGGGTTCAAAGAGCATGCCTTTGTTGGGGAGTGCTACCTTAATCATAGTTTCGCATAGACCTCTTCAAGGGTGAGACCTTTTTCTGCCATCATGACAGCAACGTAATAAAGCACCTGGGAAAGTTCGAGGCACTGGGCGTCACGCGATTCAAAACGGGCAGCCATCCAACTTTCGGCAGCTTCTTCGACAAGCTTCTTGCCGATGCCGTGCGGACCCTTCTTGAAAAGTTCCGTGGTGCCCTTGCCTTCCGGCATGTCCTTCTTGCGCTGGCAAGCCAGTGCGTACATTTCTTCAAACGTCATTTTTGACCTCTTTCGTTTTACACCGCCAAAGATAGAAACTTAGGAGTCGCTTGTACCGGCGCTTTCTGTGAAAATGCTGGTAAATCGTTGATTTGTCATGCCCTACCATTGACCGTGCATGTTCTTTCTGCAAAATGCCATGCCCTACCATTGACCGTGCATATTCTTTCTGCAAAATGTCATGCCCTACTATTGACCGTGCATATTCTTTCTGCAAAATGTCATGCCCTACTTGATAGGGCATCTCCTTTTTTACGATTTTATATTTATATTCATTGTATGAGTTGGTCTAAGTTTTCGCATGTTCCTTTGGCGGGTCTGTTCGTGGCTTGCGCGTTCTCTGCGTCTGTGGCGTGGGCCAATCCCGCTGTTGCCGCGAAACTGGAACCATCCGTTTCTTCGAAAAACTACAAGATGGAGAAACTCGTATTCTCCGATAAATTGATTCGTTCTGCAGCTCCCGACGGAATGTCGAAAATCCGCTCCAACAACGATGCTCAAGTTTATTCTTCGGGTGAGCGCTATTTTCCGGTGATGCTTGTAGAAACTGCAGACTTCAAGGCGCTTGATTCTGCGTTTATGTTCCGGTTGTTCAACGAAGAAGGCTTCAAGGAAAATAGCGTTTACGGCAGCGTTCGCGATTACTATATCGAAAGTTCCGGTGGAAAATTCAAACCGACATTTGACATTTATCCGGTGAAGTTGTCTCAAAACTTTAGCAATTACAATAGTGAAAGTAAGTTTATTTTACCTGCAATAGATGTAATGGTGGAACGTGCGGATTTTAAAGCCCGCGCAAGCAAGTACGAAAAAGTCATTCCGTTTGTCATACTGCATCCCACTTCAAAGGAACAGGCGAGCAAGATTAATAGCGGTTTTTTCAACCACATGTATAGCTTGCAATATAGCGCAGGAAAAATTTATTCAAAAAATGGCTACAGCTTTAACAATTACGCTTTTGTCTCGCAGAAGGCCGAAAATAAACCGAACGCGACAAGTACAAAAGACGTTGCCATGCTTGGCGCGTTTATTCACGAGTTTAGCCATGTGATAGGCCTTGTGGATTTGTACAGCGCCGACGCGAATGGTTATGCAACAATTGGGCCTTTACCTTTTGACGTGATGGCGCTTGGGCTGCGCAACGGAAACGGCGGCTACCCGCCAACATTTTCAGCTTTCGAACGCGAAGCGATGGGTTGGCTCAAACCGACAGAAATAGTGAAAAGCGATAGCGTCTACGAACTGAAAAATCTCTCTGAAATGCAGGCGTATGCCGTATCGAATCCGAATAACAAGAACGAATATTTTATTATTGAATACCGCCCTGCAGTAGGGTTTGATTCTAAATTGGGAAGTTCGTCTTACAGCGGCAAGCAAGGCAAGAACGGCGTCCTGATTTGGTACATCGATTACGATGCGCGTGCATTTGCTAGCAATGATCCCAATAGTAATCAGAGCCACCAGCGTGTCGAAGTGAAAACGGTACTAAGCAAAAATCAGGAATCCTTTACTGGTTTTGAATTTGTCAATAACATAGACAAGGCTGCGATTGACGGCATTTTTAATCTAGTTTTTGATGGAAATAATCGTGTATGTTTTACGGTCAACCGTTCCAAGTCGCTTGACAAATGCCCTGAAAATAAGGTTGCGTCAAGCTCGTCTGCGGATTTGCCTCATTCGTCAAGTTCCGTTGCAAAATCGAGCTCTTCGGCGGTTGCCCCAAAATCATCGGCAGCCGCGGCTTCGTCCAGTTCGAAGGCCACAGATTTTGCCTATTTGCCAAAAGCGGCGCACAACGTGCATCTGCATGTATCCCACGAAAAATTAGCTGTCGAAGTCCCTGTAACGGGCCAAAAGACGCTCCGTTTTTACGATGCGCTCGGAAATGTTGTTGGTACGTACATGTTTGAGGATACATTTGCTTCTTTTGACATTTTTGGGCGAAATCGTTCCGTCTTTGCCGTACTCGATGTGGATGGGAGGCGATTGCTGACAAAACGCATCCAGTTTCGTTGAAAATTTTCTGCATTAAAATACAGTTAATTATATTTTTAATAAATTGATTGTATGGAGTTGCATTTGCAAGATGAGGTCTCAGATGAAAAAAATTTACTTGCTGGGGATGGGCGCAATTGCGGTTGCCTTGTTCGGTTGCGCACTCGGAAAGGGCGATAGCGTATCCAACGAAAAAAACTTTAAAGGAAAGACGGGTATCATAGGCGTGTTCCGCCAGCCGGCATATTACTGCGGTGAAGGTATTCCGCATACGATGACCCTTGGCGGAAAAACCATCATCGTGAAGCCCGCTTTTAGCACTGAACAAGAAAATGTGTTCTTTAGCGAGATGAAACCGGGGGTTGCGACGCTTACGGAATACAAGTACAATTGTGGCGAAAATGAAAATACGATGGCACTCGACACGACCGGTTCCGGGAAAGAACGTTTCCCCACGTCCGTCGTAATTCCAGACAAAGGCTTCTGCAAAGTCGTCATTTCGTTCCTAGATGGCGATACGTTGTTCACCTATAACGGGGACCTTCTGAGTGAACAATTTGCGAAAGCTGAAGTTGCCGTGAATACCGACAGCATTCCGTTCTGCGAAATTCGCGACAACAAGGGACAGACTGTCTCGATGGCCAATCGCGATTCTATCTTAGATGCAAAATTTGACGCAGCCGTAAAGGATGCGTCCGAAGCTCTCGAAGAAGAAAAATTCACGGTCGTGACGCTTGACGATTATAGCGACAAGGTGACGTGGAATGCAGACAAGACGCAGCTTCTTGTGGTGTCGCTGACGTCCGATCCTGATTTTTTCAAGGAAGGCGAAACCGTTAAATCCGATAGCGTTGTGTGGGCCGTAAATGAAAAGGAACTGTTGATGTGGTTCCAGGATCACAAGGAAGGCGTAATCAACTGGGATTTGAGATTCAAGCAACTGTTTGGCGAACCGAGAACATCCCAGGCAACTCACATGGCTTTCTTGTGGGTGAGCCCAAACGACTTGATGCGGCCGGCTTATGTTCCGGATGTGAAGGCTTACGACATGCGCACTGGATTCGAAGGCAATGACGCCGATAATACCGAACGCATGATGTGGTTCAAGAACTGGTTCGATGCCCGTGCTGCTAAAATCTACACTGGCCCGGATGCCCGTCCGTGGACTCGCTTAGGTTATACGTACGACTGGGGCAGCAAGACGGACAAGTACGGACTCACAGAATACATCATCGTGCCAGGCGCCAACATGGAGGTCCGCTTTACGCGAAACCTGCAGTTTGTCGCCAACTGGATGAAGGATAGGAAATAGTTAGGAGTTACTAGTTCTAAGTTACTAGTTACTAGATAAGCATCCTAGCCTACGCTTGTCATTCCTCTTCGATGCATGACTGTTTCGCCTCGGATATAGAAACATGTAAGCATGTTTATGCATCACTCGGCTCCTACGTCATTCCGGACTTGATCCGGAATCACCTTTTTACCGTTACTCGCCAAAGTTTTTGGCGGGCTTCTTTGTACTTGCGCTCGAAGGCGGTTTCTGGGGCGGCGGGGTCGAAACTTTCGCACTTGATTGTCATTTCCGCCTCCGTGCGGACGCCATCCTTGTCGAGTCCGTTTGCGAGCTGCGCGCGTTCTTCAAAAACGATTCTTGCGGCTTCTGCAAATTCGCGGGCGTAAATTTCCCAGTTCGTGCGGAGCTCAATTGTTTCTCCGAGTGCAAGGAGTGTCGGGAAGATCGGGTGCATGTGAAAACGTCTCGTTGCCTCGCTCTGCTTGGGCCACGGGTTCGGGTAATAAACCGCATGGTAGGGAATAACCCATTCCTCGGCTTTGACACGGTCTAATGCGAGCCGCCAGAAATCTAGAAGTTCTGCGCGGATCCAGAATGCATTTCGCGGAACGTCTTCGCCCGCCGTTTGTACTGGATTCCCGGCCTTGTTGAGGCGGGCAAAGGACTTGTCAATCCCGATGACGGGATTGTTCGGGAAACGTCGGGCGATATGAATCGTGCTTTCGCCCGTACCGCACCCGGAATCGAGAATCACGGCCTTCGTAAAGGTCCCTGAGTGGGACACTGAGCCTGCCGAAGTGCTTGTCGAAGGGCCGGGGGCAGTTTCGCTCGTTCCACTTGTCACCCCGGACACCGTTCCGGGGTCAGCTTTTCTCGCAGTATTATTTGCGTCTTCGTAAAACTTCCGCACGAATTCTTCTGCTTCGGCGAACGCTTCTCGTGTATGCTCTGCTATGGGACGCAAAAAAGTTGTCCGTGCGTATTTGCGGACAACTTTTTCAAGATCTTTGTGTAGAGTCTCTTGGTTCGATGCTACAGAATTTGCGCCTGACATTATTCCTTTGTTTTCCAAATGTCCTGCAGATTCTTTCCGATGAACTCAAAATTGTCGAAATGAAGTTCGGCATCGGCGTGGAATACGATGGAGAACGTGGATACTCTTTCCCGGTCTTCTTTGTTCGTTACAATGTCGGCCCAGGCGAATTTGAGTTTTGTCTTTTTGCTTGGAATAGCAAATGAATATTTCCCGGAAGTGAATGAAGCGCCCATAAAATCTTTCCGGGTATCATCTGTAATCTGGATTTCTCCTTCTCCGTTACCCCAAGCATCAAAGGCGATGGAATCAACGGAACTGAGATTGTAGCTGTTACCCACGTTGCCGATGTTGACGCTAATCAAGGCCCAGAGCTGGTAACTTGCCGTATCCGGGAAATCAAAAGTGAAATGAACCTCTTTGCCGTCGTTCTCGGAGTTCTGGATTACTATTAAGAATGGATGTCCGTTGAACTCGGCTGGATTATATTCCGGATAAATATGAATTTGCTCGTTCTCTGGAATTTTTCCAAATATATTGTACATTTGGGCCATCGTGGTGGCGGTGTTCAGTGACCAACTTGCATCAAGAATCCCTTTATTCGTACGATTTACGAAAAGATGGTAATTGTCCCCGTCTTCGAAGTCTTCGACGAGAAGCGTCATGTTTTTCTGGACGGTATCCTTCTTAGTCGTATCTTTCGGTTGTGTTTTCGGCTTGAGCGTGGTAAGCGAATCGCCCGCAGAGACCTTTATAGGTACATCTAGCGTATCGTGCTTGGTGCCGCTTGGCAAAATCACCATGGAGAGCTTGCCCGCCGGGAGTCCAAGGACCTCGAACTTGCCGTCAGTGACCAATGCCGAGTGGTCAAGACCGCGGAACTTGACAAAGCCCGTCATGTTCTTGAATTTCTCGCTAGTGGAATCCGTGATGAAATCGGAGACGTTACCGCCGATATAGACGGATTTTTGCAATGTTTGCTTGCCTAATTCAACAGTGTCGTCCAAATTCTGTACGGATACAGGCAACTGTACAGACGATTCGTTGAGGCTTGCCTCCATCGTATAATTGCCGATAGGAACTTCTTTGATGGTTACAAAGCCGTTCTCGTTGGCGGTAGCGATATAGCCGTTGCCGTCGAGGCTTGTCTGTTCGACAAGCTTGACGCGTGCGTTTGCCGCCGGTGCGTCCGCAATAAAGATTTGTGCGGTGATGGCATTGCCGGCTTCGGTTCCACTCGGGCCGCCGCCAGCGACTTCAGTACCACAAGCGCACAGCGAAAACCCGATTGCAAGCGGGGCAATCAGTGCAAGTATGCGTCTGGTTCTGTTCTGCTTCACGTCCATATCCTTAATATATAATTTCTTTCTGAAAATCATTTGGCACCTCCGTTGTTTTCGGGCGAGGTAGGGCCTGTTGCCGGGTCGTCCACCTTGTCGGAGAGGGGGTACATGGCGATGTTCAGTGCGTAAACGCGGTCGGCGCGTTCGCTCTTGCGGGCAAATTGCAAAAGCCCGCGGCGAAATTCTTCGATCTTGTGCTTGATTTCGGGCAGGTCGGATTCATCAGCGGTAAATACCACGCTCGAAATGTCGCGCTCTTCGGGCTTGTGGCGGTCGAGCGATTCTTGCGCAAGTTCCATCGTGTGTCTGTGGAAACTGCGGACTGCGGAACTCTTGACTTCGCCGCCGGTGCTGATGATCTGGTCGGTGATGTTCCAGCCGCCAGTGCCGTCTGGAACGACGAGTCCAAGCTGCTTCAAGATGCCGAGCGCGTTGCGGGCGTCATCCTGTGAAATAGGCGGGTTCAAGTGCTTGCCGAGACCAGCGATATCGCTCGTGTCCTTCGTGATGCCGATGAGGGCGCGGAGGGCCGCGCATGCCCAGCTGCCAAAGTAGGCAAGTTCCGGTTCCGAAAGCACACGCGTTTCAAGCGAGCGGAGTTCCAGGAGCTTGTAGTAAAGCTCGGAGAGCGTCTGCTTCGCCTTGGTCTTGTTGAACCTGTAAAGGGTTTTGAAATACTCTGCCCTTCGATCGTCTAGGCCGCAAATTCTGATGAACACGGGGAGTGTGCTCTCGTTCAGATGGCCTTCTTTTTGGAAAACACGAACAAGCCAGGCCGGGTCCACGCCGGTTTTCTGGCCGAGATAGCGGTACGATGTGAACGGGTTGTCTTTCTTGGTCTCGACAAACCAGTCTTTGAGGTACTCACGATATTCCAGATAGTCTAATACTTCGGGCATACCCTATAATCTATATTATTATAGGGACGTGTTGCGAAAACGCGTTGAGAAACCGTGCTTCGCGTTGTAAAATTTTCAACGAGCGTTGTAAATTGCCGTTTTTTCGCTAAAAAAAACGGGCTTTTCAGAAGTGTCATCCCGAGCGAAGTCGAGGGATCCAGTGACTATCCCTCTAAAAATTTCAGCAATTCGGGCATTTTGTTGTGTGCGTCTTCCTTGCCGAGTTCGTAAAGTTCCGCAATTTTCTTCTTGTTGTGCTCGATGTCCGAAATCTTGATGAGGCGGCTTGGGCGGTAGATGAAGACCTTGCCCTCAGATTCGAGTTTGGCCAGTTTGTCCAGCGCCTGGTTGTAGCGAATATGGCGCGTGGCGACCGCTTCGACGAATTTCGGGTAATGGCGGAATACAAGCTTGACGAGCGGGAGCGCCTTGTTGATCTTTTTGCGGTAGCCGAGCGGGCGCGTAAGGATCACCACGGCGCGTTCGAAACCGCTTTTGAACATGGGCTCGAACGGGATGCTGTCGGCAACGCCGCCGTCCAAGAATTTTCTCCCGTGAATCTCGACGATCTTGCTCAAAATCGGGAGGCTTGCCGATGCGCGGATGCTATTCATGTCGTCTTCGTTTCTGTAGTCCAGAATGCGCGGGTATTCGGCAAGACCTGTCTCGACATCTGTCATGCAGACGCGAAATTCGGTCTCTTGGCACTGGGCTGCGAACTTGTCAAATTCAAACGGGTCAATTTTATACGGAATCTGCTTGTAGCAGTAGTCAAAAGCAAAGTAGTCGCCCGTGAAAAGCAGATTCCTGAAGCTCATGTATCGCGAACTCTTGGAATGTACGGTATCGACGCGAAAATTGCGACCGATTTGCCCCGAAAGAAAACTGCACAGGTGCGTGGCGCCTGCAGAGGTGCCGCATGCCCCACCAAACTTGATTTCTTTGTCGGCGAGTACATCAAGAATGCCGCCGGCATACGACCCGCGTAAACCGCCGCCCTCGACAACGATGGCTGTGTTTTTGTACTTCATAAAATTAACCCGAACCTGATTTATTAATCTACATTAATTAGTTTGGCTTTTAAACTACTTTAAACTTATTTCTGCGTAATTTGTATTGACTGTATCCAAGCGTAATCTTTGGGGTGGTCCACAAATTTTTCGGGATTTTGGGTGTGCATGGCCAAAAATTCTTCGCGCGTCATCAAAATGAAGTCGTCCACTTCGCCTAGCTGCGGAACAAGTTTTTTCACCTCTTCGTCAGATAGTGTTATTTTGTACGTGTCGTAATATTCGTTGTCGAAATACGTTCCGTTGTTCAGGATGTTCTCGTGGGTCGCTTCGAAAAGGTATTCCAGATCTTCGGGACGCTTGGTGACGCCCATTTCCTCGCGGAGTTCACGGACGCCGGCGTGACGGCTATCGTCGCCTGCCGAAATGTGCCCTGCGCAGCTCGTGTCGAGCAGGTTCGGGTTGTTTTCCTTGAGGTGGCTGCGGAGCTGGAAAACGATTCTGCCGTGAGTGTCGAATGCCCAAATGTGGACTGTGCGGTGCCAAAGGCCCTTGGCGTGAACTTCCGTTCTACCGCGTGAATATCCCGCCGGAGTTCCGTCGCTGTTCAGGATGTCGATCATTTCTTCTGGCATTATTGCTCCGCTTGTGTTGAAAATGTCTTTCTTGTGCAATAATATAGAAATGAAAGCCGTTTGATGTCATTTGCCGTTTTTGGTGGGCTGAATTATATTAATAAATAGCTTTATAAGGGGAGTGAGTGATGCAAGTGCGTTATCTATCATTTTTCGTTATTAATACAATATAAATAATCTATTAGTCATTATTAATTACCAATGCTACA
>JAEEGK010018726.1_pt1 | contig 14943 bp, 11 predicted proteins | sample 8958771 | NCBI WGS metagenome assembly JAEEGK01 (sample SAMN16246547, study PRJNA631951) | gut metagenome | biome: gut microbiome; feature: rumen; material: SC-attached | host: Bos | place: Iran: Karaj | collected 2018-10 | reverse complement strand
ATAATCTGCCCGACGTTTTGTAGCGCCGCATCTACTTCCGAAAGCTGCAAGAGGACTTCGCTGCAATCCCTTCCATCTTCCACCATACGACGAACGGACTGCATATGACCGATCAAACGGGCCATACGATTTAATACCGCTTTCGTTTGCGTGTGCGGATGATGATGCGTATGCGTATGCGCCGGCTCCAAACAAGATTCTTTGCGGTCTTCTACGTTCTTCTTTCTATCCACAATCTTGCCGCCCCTTACAGACCGTTTCGTGCTCCGATACGCCGATAGGTTTCCAATTCCTGCATCATGACGTCATATTTTTCCAACAGATCATCGCTATAAAGTCCTCCGCGAAGAGGCTCCACGATCTTCACGATCATATCGTATAACGGCGTCAATCCCATATTTGCAGTGAGCCCTTTAAGCGTATGCGCATGACGAAACGCCGCATCTGCATCTTTGGCCTTTAATGCCTCGTCCAATGCGGCAAACGCCGGATCATCCAAAAATTTTTTATAGCATTTCGCATAAAAATCTTCTTTGTTCAAAAACCTGTTAAGCGCGCCCTCCACATCACAGCCGCGCTCGCGAAGCTCGTCCAGCAACGCGCCCACAGTCTCGCCTCCACAATCAAAATCTCTTATTCATTATATCATGGTAATTATTTATTTGCACAAAAAATTAGATAACAGAACAGGAAAAAATTGCAGGCAGGAAAATAACAACTTGTGGCGAATTATTTTCTATTAAGTATAAAATGTTTTGCGGAAAAATGAGTCGGAGCGTCATGAAAGAGAGCGGATTTTTTATGGAAAGATATGAATTCCCAAAAGACCAGAAGGCTTTCATCGAGGAATTGAAGCAGCCTTTTGCCGTTTATCAGTATTTGAATAAAAAGGTCGTTACGCTTGCTCTTTCCGACGGATTTTGCAAATTGTTCGGATACGAGGACCGCGCGAAAGCGTATCATGACATGGATTACGATATGTATAAGGCGGTCCATCCGGACGACGTCGCGCGCATTGCCGACGCCGCCGTACAATTCGCTGCCCATGGCGGAAAATATGAAGTAATCTACCGGACAAAGAACAGAGAAACCGCAAGATATATTATCATCCATGCGCTCGGCGAGCACGAGATCACCGAGACAGGGGCTCAGATTGCCTATATCTGGTACACGGAGGAAGGCGAATTTACGAACGAAGGCGGCTCGGAGCTGAACCGCCTCATGAACAACGCGCTCCACGGGGACAGCATTCTGAAAGCGAACCGTTACGACTACCTGACCGGGCTGCCCAGCATGACGTATTTCTTTGAGTTGGCCGAGATTGCGCGAAAAGAGATGCAGGCGGCGAAGAAAAGCCCTGTGCTCCTGTATATCAATCTCCTCGGGATGAAGCATTTCAACTATAAACATGGCTTCGCGGAGGGAGACCTCCTGCTGCGTTCCTTCGCAAAACTGCTGAGCCGCTTATTCCACAGTGAAAACTGCTGCCGTATCGGCGCCGATCATTTTGCTGCGGTCGCGGATGAGAACGGGCTTGAGGAAATACTCCGCCGTCTGTTTGCGGAATGGCAGGAGATGGATGAGAACAAAAATCCTCCTGTCTGCATCGGCATCTATCCGGCTCGCATTGAGGACGTTCCGGCTAGCTCGGCCTATGATCGGGCAAAAATTGCCTGCGACGCCATCAAGGGAACTTATGCCTCGAATTTTAATTACTACAACCAGACGCTACGGGACGACCTCACAAAGCAACAGTACATCCTCGACAATTTCGACAAGGCCCTTTCGGAAAAATGGATCCAGGTCTATTACCAGCCGATTATACGAGCGGTGAACGGCAAGGCCTGCGACGAGGAAGCGCTGGCGCGGTGGATCGATCCGGTCAAGGGCTTCCTCCCGCCGCTCTCGTTCATCCCGTATTTAGAAGCCGCGGGAATCATATACAAACTGGATCTGTATGTGCTCGACCGGGTCTTAGAAGACATCAAGACAAAAGAAGCGGCAGGGATTTATATCGTCCCCCATTCCATCAACCTTTCCCGCTCGGACTTCGACGCCTGCGATATCGTGGAGGAAGTCAGGAAACGCGTGGACGAGGCGGGCGTCAGCCGCGACAGGATCAGCGTCGAGATCACGGAAAGCGTGGTGGGACGCGATTTCGAGTTCTTGAAAGTGCAGATCGAGCGCTTCCAGTCCCTCGGCTTCCCCGTATGGATGGACGACTTCGGCAGCGGTTATTCTTCGCTGGACGTCCTGCGCAGCGTCAAATTCGATCTGATCAAATTCGACATGGGCTTCATGCGGAAGCTTGACGAAAGCTACAACGGCAGAGTGCTTCTGTCCGAATTGATAAAAATGGCCATCGCGCTGGGCGTGGATACCATCTGCGAAGGCGTCGAGACTGAGGAACAGGTGCGTTTCCTGCAGGAAAGCGGCTGCTCCAAGCTGCAAGGCTATCATTTCAGCAAACCGGTTCCCTTCTCCCATGTGCTGGAATGGCAAACAGAACATAGGCCGGACGGATATGAAAATCCCGAGGAATCTTCCTATTACGAATCCATAGGCCGTATCAATCTTTACGACTTTTCCGCAATCGCCAACGAAGATGAGGCCGCGTTTCACAACGCGTTCAATACGCTCCCCATGGGCATTCTCGAAATCAAGGACAACGCTTCCCGTTTTGTGCGAAGCAATCCGTCGTATCGAGATTTCATCAAGAGATTTTTCCATTATGACTTGTCCAGACAGGACGCGACTTTTGTGAAGCATGACGGCAACTTTACGCGCAATATTGTCCGTAACTGTTGCGAGCATGGGGTCCGCTCTTTCTTCGACGAAAAGATGCCGGACGGCTCCGTCGTGCATTCCTTTGCCCGGCGAATCGGCGTGAATCCCGTCACGGGAAATATCGCGGTGGCGGTGGCAGTGCTGTTCATTTCCAATCCGAATGAGGACGCGACTTATATGGATATCGCAAGGGCACTGGCGACCGACTATTACAATATCTACGTCGTGGATCTGGAAACGGATCAGTTTGTCGAGTACAGCTCCCTCGTCGGCGGGCAGGATATGGCGGTGGAACGGCGCGGCGAGGACTTCTTCGAGTCCAGTAAGCGGGACGCCTACCGTATTTATGAGGAAGACCGGGAAATCTTCTACGAGGCTTTCTCCAAAGAGCGGATTGTCAAGGCGCTGGACGAGCAGGGCGTTTTCACGGCGACCTATCGTCTGGTGGATACCGGCGTCCCGGTGTACGTCAACATGAAAGTCACCAGGATGCAACCGGGCAGCAGCAAGATCATTCTGGGCGTCAGCATCATCGACGCCCAGATGAAACAGCAGGAGCATTTCAAGGAACTGCAAAAAGAACGCGCGATGCTGGTCAGGGTCATGGCGCTCTCCGACGGCTATCTCAGCCTCTTCTCGGTCAATCCGGAAACGGGCAATTTCGTAGAATATACGCGCTCGTACGCCACCCTCGGTACGCCGAAGGAAGGCAACGATTTCTTCGGGCAGTCGGCCGAAAACGTCCCGAACGTTTTGCACCCCGACGATCAATCCGCGTTCCTGCAGCGGTTCTCAAAGGAAAACATCATGCGGGATATTCAGGAGAAGGGAAGCTTTACCATCCAATACCGGCTGATGGTGGACGGCGTCCCCACCCCCGCCGAGCTCAGGATCGCGCCGTTCAAAGAAGGAAAAGAACTCAGATGGTTCGCGGGCGTAAAGAAACGATAAAAAAGCAAAAAACGCGCGGAGAGAAGCAATATTCTCTCCGCGCGTTTTTCTTTTCTCTTATTTCACGGCAATCGTCACCGTCTCGCCGTTGACGTCCCACTCTTTGCTGAAGCCTTCCATCGTACCGTAGACCACGGAATCGGCCAGCGTGACCTTTTTCAGAGTTTCCTCGTTCTTCCTGACGATCTCGGTGAGCTTGTCGTTGCCCGAAATCCCCACCGCAATATGGTCGGTGACCTCGAAGCCGTTTTCACGGCGCATGACCTGCACCTTGCTGATGATCTCGCGGACGAAGCCCTCCTCGATCAGCTCCGGCGTCAGCGTCGTCTCGAGAGCGACGGTTACGCCGCCGTAGCGCTGGCAAAGGTAGCCCTCGGTCTGCGCCATCGTGACCTCGACGTCCTCCGGCAGGAGGTCTATACCGCCGTCGGCCAGATCGAGGTGCAGCTTGCCTGTCGAATCCAGCTCAGCTTTCGCCGCATGGCCGTTCACCTGCGCCAGCGCGTTCTTGATGGCGCTCATGCGCTTTCCGGCCTTCGGTCCCAGTACCTTGAACTGCGGCTTGAAGCTGTACGAGAGATACGCCTCCATGTCGTCCTTGAATGTGACTGCCTTGACGTTCAGCTCGCTCTCGATGACCTCTACGAAGTACGGCGACAGCGTGCGCTCCGCCTTGACGAAGAGATTGGCCACCGGCTGGCGGTTCTTGATATTCGCCTCGTTGCGGGCGGCACGGCCCAGCACGACAATCTCCAGCACCAGTTCCATGTCTTTCTCCAGCGCCTCGTCGATATACGACTCGTCCGCCTGCGGGAAGTCGCAGAGATGGACGCTCTCCGGAGCGGATTTGTCCACCGAGCAGACGAGATTGCGGTAAATGCTCTCGGTGATGAACGGCACCATCGGCGCGGCGGCCTTGGCGAGCGTCGTCAGCGCGGTATAGAGCGTCATATAGGCGTTGACCTTGTCCTGCTCCATGCCCTTCGCCCAGAACCGCTCGCGGCTGCGGCGCACATACCAGTTGGAAAGCTCCTCGACGAACTCCTGCAGCGCTTTCGCCGTCTCCGTGACGCGATAGGCGGAAAGATGGCCGTCCACTTCCTTGACCATCGTATTGAGCCGGGACAGGATCCACTTGTCCATGACGCCGAGGGACGATTTGTCCAGTTTGTGCTTCGTCGGGTCGAAGTCGTCGATGTTCGCGTAGAGCACATAGAACGCGTAAGTATTCCAGAGCGTGCCCATGAACTTGCGCTGACCTTCCTGAACCGCCGCGTCATGATAACGGTTCGGCAGCCAGGGCGCGCTGTTCTCATAGAAATACCAGCGGATCGCGTCGGCGCCGTGGCGGCGCAGCGCGTCCATCGGGTCGACGGCGTTGCCCTTGGACTTCGACATCTTCTGCCCGTCCTTGTCCTGCACATGGCCGAGCACGATGACGTTCTTGTACGAGGACTGCTTGAACAGCAGCGTGGAAATGGCGATCAGCGAATAGAACCAGCCCCGCGTCTGGTCCACGGCCTCGGAAATGAAGTCCGCCGGGAAGCGATTGTCGAAGATTTCCTTGTTCTCGAACGGATAATGCCACTGGGCGAAGGGCATCGCGCCGGAGTCGAACCAGCAGTCGATGACCTCCGGCACGCGGTGCATCTCGCCGCCGCACTTCTCGCATTTGATCGTCACATTGTCGATATACGGGCGGTGCAGTTCGATGTCGTCGGGGCAGTTGTCGGAAAGGGATTTCAGCTCCTCGATGGAGCCGACGGAATGCTGGCAGCCGCATTTGCACTCCCAGATATTGAGCGGCGTGCCCCAGTAACGGTTGCGGCTGATGCCCCAATCCTGCACATGCTCGAGCCAGTCGCCGAAGCGGCCCTTGCCGATGGTCGGCGGAATCCAGTTCACGGTATCGTTGTTCGCGATCAGCTCGTCGCGGACCGCCGTCATGCGGATGAACCACGACTCCCGCGCGTAGTAGAGCAACGGCGTGTCGCAGCGCCAGCAGTGCGGATAGCTGTGCTCGAACACCGGCGCCTTCAGGAGTTTGCCGGAGATTTTCAGGTCCTTCAGGATCAGCGGGTCGGCGTCCTTGACGAAGACGCCGGGCCAATCCGTGTCCTCTGTCATGTTGCCGTGGGCGTCGACGAACTGCACGAAGGCCAGGTCGTACTTCGCGCAGACGCGGCCGTCGTCTTCACCGAAGGCCGGCGCCATGTGGACGATACCCGTGCCGTCCTCGGTGGTCACATAGCCGTCGCAGGTCACGATAAACGCTTTCTTGTTGATTTTTCCCACTGCAAAGGGATAGAGCGGCTCGTACTCGCGGTACTCCAGCTCCTTGCCCTTCATGCGTGCCAAGACCTCGCGCGGCTCCTCGCTGTCCGCGAACACGCTCTCGACAAGGGCCTCCGCCATATAATAGACGGTCTCGCCGACGCGGATCTTCACATAGTCGACGTCGGGATTCACGCAGAGCGCGAGGTTCGACGGCAGCGTCCAGGGCGTCGTCGTCCACGCGAGGAAGTACGCGTCCTCGTCTTTGACCTTGAACTTTACGATGGCCGAGCGTTCCTTGACGTCTTTATACCCCTGCGCCACCTCATGGGACGAGAGCGGCGTGCCGCAGCGCGGGCAATACGGGACGACTTTGTGGCCTTTGTAGAGCAGCCCCTTCTTCCAGATTTCCTTCAGCGCCCACCAGACGGACTCGATATAATCGTTTTCATAGGTGATATACGGGTGCTCCATGTCCGCCCAGAAGCCGACCACGTCGGAGAATTCCTCCCACATGCCCTTATACTGCCAGACCGACTCACGGCACTTCTTGATGAACGGCTCGATGCCGTAGCTTTCGATCTGCTCCTTGCCGTTGATGCCGAGAGCCTTCTCGACCTCCAGTTCGACGGGCAGGCCGTGGGTGTCCCAGCCGGCTTTGCGCAGGACGTGCTTGCCCTTCATGGACTGATAGCGCGGCAGCATGTCCTTGATGACGCGAGTCAACACATGGCCGATATGCGGCTTACCGTTGGCCGTCGGCGGCCCGTCGTAAAACGTGAAGGTATCGCAGCCCTCGCGCTGGTCGACGGCCTTCTGCGCGATGGCGTTCTTCTTCCAGAAATCGAGCACCTCCTTCTCGCGCTCGACAAAGTTCAGATTCGTGTCCACCTTTTGATACAGCACTGAGTTTCCCTCCTAATGAAATAAAAAAGCCTTCACCCAAAACAGGATGAAGGCACACTTCACTTAAACCACCTATTTCGCATACAGCTATCATAAAAACGATATGCTATCCTTTTAACGGGGGACTCCGGCAAGGCTTACTCCATTTTCACATTTCAGCCCGCTGCTCGCGAGTGATCTTCCGCCCGCGCCTACTCGCACCGCTTCTCACCGACCGCGGTTCTCTTTGCCTTTCTTCGCGCGCTTACTGTCTCGCTCATCGCAAATTTCGATATAACGCGGATATAATATCACACCGCAAAATTTTTTTCAACCATAAACATTGCAATTCAATTTTAAGTCAGTCGACTATCTTGAAATTTTTGAAGTAGGAAAATCCAACTTTCCAACTTTCCAACTTTCCAACTTTCCAACTTTCCTACTTTCCTACTTTCCTACTTTCTTACTTCAAAAATTTCATATATGCTGAGTACTCCCTCTCATTGTCGATTCCGCAGCACTTGAAATCGTTACATGTTTCAGTACACGCCCGCCAATTTCAGCGCCAAAAGACCGAGCACCGCTAAAATTATCGGCTTCACGATTTTCGCGCCTTTCTGCATCACGAGCCCCGCGCCGAGATAGCCGCCGATCATTCCGCAAACCGCCGCCGCAAGGCCGAGCACGACAATTACGTTGCCGCTCCAAAGGAAAACCGCCAGCGACGCGACGTTCGTTGCGAGATTGATAATCTTCGCCTGCGCGTTCGCCGCGCTGACGCCCATCCTCGCGAACACCGTGAACGCGATGATTAGGAAGGTCCCCGTCCCCGGCCCGTACATGCCGTCGTACATGCCGATGAAAAACGCCGATATGCACGCCGTCAAATAGGTACGCCGATTCAGCACCACGCCCACTCCGCCCCTGTCGCTGAACAGAGACTTGTTCATCACGATAAACGCCGTCACCGGCAGCACGAAATACAGCGCGCGCTCCAAGATCGTCGCGTCGATCAGGAGCGAGATCCTCGCGCCGAGCGCCGAGCCGACGATTGCCGCCGCCACCGACGGCCCGGCCAATTTCATATTAATCAGGCCGTTCCGCAAAAAGCGGAGCACCGCCAGCGTCGTACCGCAGGCTGACGACAGCTTGTTCGTCGCCACCGCCTGATGCATCGGAATCCCCGCGATAATATACGCCGGGAGCGAAATCAGCCCGCCGCCGCCGCCGATGGCGTCCACGAAACCCGCCAAGCCCACCAGCGGGCAGACGATCAGAAACGTCGTCCAATCCAAAACATCCATTGCCTATCCCCTGCTTAACAAACCAAAAAATCAACGCAACTCATTATACATGAATTTGTTGCGTCTGTCACAACTCGAGAGCGGAAAATTTTGCCGCCCTGTGAAATTATGATATAATGAGTCATTAATTAATTTGGAGGGAATTACACGAAGTGGACAGTACCGAAATAGGCCTTTTATGCATTTTCATGATTGGCTGCGTTTTTTTGAACGCGTTCTTTACGAGGATTGAAACGGCCCTCGCCGAAAGCCGAAAAAGCCGGCTCGAACATTTTGCAGACAACGGAGACGACAACGCGCAAAAGATCCTCCGTCTTCTCAACGCGCCGGAGACTTTGATTGCCGCTGCGCAGATCGGTATCGCATTCACGAGCATCTTACTCGGAGCCGCCGCAGGCACGTTGGCCGCTCCGCTGGTCGCGGACGCCTTTCCGACGCTGCCGCACCCGCAGGCCGTCTCGCTCGTCGTCAGCATCCTTCTCATCACATATATCAGCCTGCTGTTCGGCGAATTCCTGCCGAAAAAGCTCACACTGCAGGATCCGGAGACCGTCCTCCTGGACAACGTCCGGTCTCTTTCCGCCATGGAAACGCTGGCGCAGCCGTTCGTCGCTTTTCTTTCTTCTTCAGCAAACGCGGTCATGCTGCTGCTCGGCGTCAATCCGCAAATCGACGACGCCGTCACCGAAGACGAAGTCAAAGACCTGATCGAGCAAGGCACCGAAGACGGCATTTTCGAGAAAACAGAGCAAGATATGGTGGACCGCATCTTCCACATGAGCGATCAAACCGCTTACTCGTTGATGACGCCTCGTCTTCAGATGAACTGGCTTGATATCAACGACCCGGACGAGTACAATCTGCGTCTTATCCACAAGAATACGGATACCGTCTTCCCTGTCGGCGACGGCAATCTTGACAACTTTTTAGGAATCATCTACGCCAAGGATCTGCTGAATGCCTCCATCGACAATAAGCAGCTCCGCCTCTCATCCTTTATCAAGAAACCGCTGTTTATTCCGCGCGCGATGGAGACTTTTCGCGTCCTTGAGAAATTCCGTGAAAGCAGCGTACACGAGGCCGTCGTTCTCGACGAATACGGCAGCGTCATCGGGTTCATCACGCTGGGCGACATCGTGGAAGAAATCATCGGCGACATCGAATGGCAGGACGAGCCGGAAAACCCGCAGATCATCCCGCGCTCGGAAAACTCCTGGTATATCGACGGTCTCTGCAGCATCGACGATTTCAAAGAGAAATTCGATATCGACGAACTCCCGAACGAAATCAAAGACCATTACCAAACCATGGGAGGTTTCATGACCTCCTACTTCGGTTATATTCCGAAAGTAGGCGAAAAATGCACCTGGAATGAATTCACCTTTGAAATCCTTCGCCTCGATCGGGCACGTATTGCAAAGCTCATGGTCATACAAGGCGAAAAGCCCGCCACGACGGCTTTACATGACGCCAGCTAATCACAATATCAAATTGCTTCCTTTATAGAACCGAAATTTTTTGAAAATTTTTTCATAAAGCCCTTTTCATTTTCCGAAAATTTGATATAATGTTATCAAGAAGAAGTGTAGGTTGAAAAGGAGGCGTTTGTCATGTCGTCTGTCAGAGCGATGACAGATACCGATAACAAAATGACGTCCCTCGCCCTTCATGGCGTCACAGCCCCCAGTCAGGTTTCTCAACCTGTCGGCGGATTAGTCGGCGCTTCCGAAGGAACCGGTTCTTTGACTCCGATGCTAAAGCCTGTATCGGGGCTCAGTGATTTTCTGAACGACTACATCGACTCGAAGAATCGCTTTGAATCCAAGCTGCGTTCCGCTCTCAAGGAAGCGCGTCAAGCCGCTTCGTCGATGGAATCAATGCAGACTGCCGAAACCCACCGGAAAGAGCGTGCGGAAGAATTGAAAGAAGCCGCCACTGAAGCAATACGCTCAACGCTTACAAAAGATGATTCTGTCGATAAGGTAGAGAATTTCGCCGAGCGCTATAACAATCTTACGCAATTCTTGGAAGAGAACCAAAACGTATCGGAACGGGCCGCGTCCCTTGCGTCAAAGATGAACGACGTTTCCCGCTCCCTAAAAAAGGCTGCCGCGCTTGGCGTTACTTCCGATTCCAACGGAACCATCCATGTAAATGCAGAGAAATTAAAAGTTTCTTTAAAAAACCGACCGAATACTTTGGACTATTTGCTTGGTAAAGACGGTTTGGCTGGAAGCGCCAAAAAAAGCATCAATTTAGCGGCGTTCAACCAGAATCGTTTGTTCCCCTCCGTATCTTCCGCAATGGGACGGGAAGAGAACCCGGAAAAGTCCATGTATTCCCCCAAAGCGGTCGCCGCACAAAATGACTTCAGCGACCGGGGCTCAATGCTGAATCTATATTCATAACGACAGAAAGAAAACCGCTTCCATTTGACAAAACGTCATTTGGAAGCGGTTTTTTATTTGCATTTACTTTTCCCAACGGCAGAAGCGCTGCTCGGCGAGGTCGAGAATTACGAACAAGATCAGGCCCATCGCGCTGAGTACCACGATTCCCGAGTACATTTCGAGATAATTGACGCGGAGCCAAGCGTCCATGATGAAATATCCCATGCCGTACTGTGTGCCGAAGGTCTCGGTGAAGAACAGTACGGAGATTGCCGTCGCCATCGCCACGCGGATTGCCGTCATGAATTTCGGCAGCGACGCAGGCAGCAGCACTTCCCGGAGTATCACACGGAAGGGCGCGCCCAGCGATGCCAGCGGATAGAAAACCTCCTCGGGCACGGCGCGGATACCGTCGCGAACCGCGATGATAATCTGAAAGACGAGGATCAAGAACAGCATGACGGTCTTCGAGCCGTCGCCGAGGCCGAACAGCAGCATGACGATAGGAAGCAGCGCTATTTTCGGCGTCGGATAGGTCAGATATACAAGCGGCGCCAGCAGCCTGTCCGCAGACCGCGACCACCCCATCAGCACGCCGATGGGCAGCCCGACTGCGACGGCAAGCAGCAGTCCCGCCAGTATGCGCCCGAGACTGTACGCGCAGTGTACGGCAATCCCGCCGAAGAAAATCTCCCCGATGTTCGCCGCGACGCGCACCGGCGACGGGATAATCGGAAGCTGCACGAGCTCGGCCAGCGCGAGCCAGACGACAAACAGGAATGCCGCGCCGAGGCACGAAGCGGCAAGACGATTTCTCATGATCGCGCCTCCCCTCTCAGCCACGCGCGGAGGCGCGTCTTTTCCTCGTCGAATTCTCCCGAGGTCTCACGTCGCGCGAAGAGCGGGTTTTCCATCACTGCGGCGACACGTCCCGGCGCCGCCGACAGCACGACGACGGTCTGTCCGAGATAAAGGGCCTCCTCGACGTAATGGGTGACGAGCACCGTCGTCACCGCCTGCGCGCGCCAAAGCGAAAAGAAGACTTCCTGCATTTCCTCGCGGGTGATGGCATCCAGTGCGGAAAAAGGCTCGTCCATCAAGAGGACGTCGGGCCGCAGCAAGAACGCCCGAGCCAGGCTCGCCCGCTGCTGCTGCCCGCCGGAAAGCTCGCGTGGATAGCGCGGCAAAAGCTCGGGGCCAATACCAAGCCGCGCAAGCATCGCTTCCTCGTCGGGAGGCTTCGGCGTCTCCGGGTGCCTGACGCGCCATGAAAGGCGGATATTGTCCGCGACGGTCTGCCACGGCAGCAAACCGTAGTTTTGCGGAATGAACCCGACGGTCTGCCGCTTCGGGTCGACGGGCTCACCGGCCAGCAAGACCTCGCCGGTGTAGTTCGAAGCGATACCGGCGAGAATGCGGAGCAGCGTCGATTTCCCGCAGCCGGAGGGGCCGATGATCGCGCATGTACCGCCTCGCGGCACATGAAGGCCGACGTTTTCCAGCGCCGTAAACCTGCCGCCCTCCGCCGTGTCGTAGAACGCCGAAAGTCCAGAGACGCGGATCACGGCAGACAGTCCTCCGCAACGACGGCTTTATAGCCGTAATCTTTTTTGACGAGCCCCTTCTCGCTGAGCCAGCGCATGACTTCCTCCACGTCTTTCTCCTTTGGCAGCGCCGCGGCGTGATAATCGGGCAGCTTCAACGCGTCCCGCGCCGCCTCGGGGAATCCGCTCTTTTCCACGACGAGGCCGATATACTGCTCCCTCGGTGTAGATTTCAGGTATTCCACGGCTTTATTGTAGGCGCGGTACATCGCTTTCACCGCGTCTTTCTTCTCCTTCGCCGCCTTCGCGGAGAACAGCATCACGCCGGGATTGATTCCCAACTCCCCGGAACCGGTCAGGTATTTGCAGCCGTTCGCCACGGCCACGCTCGCCATCGGCTCCGGCAGCGTCGCCGCCGTCAGCTTCCCGTTTTGCAGCATTTCGAGCCGCGCGGGAATCTGCGGCACCGAGACCTTCTGAATCGCGTCGGAGGCCATACCGTTTTCCCCGAGAATGCGGTCGGTCACATACTCGATGATCGTGTTGCGGGAAACGGCGACCTCGGCGCCCTCCAGCGAGCGCACGTCGGAAACGGGAACGCCCTTTCCCGCCACGAGCTGATAGCTGCCGTCCGTAAACGAAGTGACGCGCACGTCAAAGCCGCCCTCCAGCGCGAATGCCGCCGCCAAAAGGTCGGAAACCGCGCCGTCGAGCTGGCCGCTCTGCATGGCCGCGTCCCTGTCCATCGCGCTCTTGAACGGGCGCAGCGTGACGTCGACTCCTTCCGCGGCGAAAAAGCCCTTTTCCCGCGCGACGATGAACGGCACGGAGTCCGTATCGGGCATCAGTCCCACCGTCAGCGCCGGCTTCCCGTCCTTCTTCGCGGACGAATCCTGTCCCGCGTCCTTTCCGCAGCCGACGACAAGCGCAAGCATCGCGGCGCATAACAGCGCAATCCATTTTTTCATCATATCGGGCTTCCTCCAAAAAGAAACGGCGCGCCGCAGGAATCTACGAACGGCGGCCGTTTAAAATTTTTACTTTGTCTTCGACGTCAGCGACTCGAAAAACTCTATGCCGCTTTCCAGATAGCGCAAGATTGTCTGAATTGCTTCCTCATGCTCCTCATAGGTCTTCATGGCCTTGTCTTTCATGGCCTCGGCTTTCTGCCGCATTTCCTCAAGCTCGGCCAGCTTCGTGTTCAACATCTTGAGGGTTTCAGCCGCCTCGTCGATGGAACGGTTGATTTCCTCTACGTCCCTTTGGGAGCGGTTTTGAATCGACTCGTTAGCCTCCTGCTGCTTCTTGCGCTCCTGATCCTTGCCCGTCATTTCCTCCCAGACCTTGCGGACCGAGGATTTCTTTCGCTCCGCCTCGTCAATCTGCTCGTTGCGTCCGGCGGCACGCTCGGCCTGCGCCTCCAGCTCCCGCTGACGAGCCTCCAGCGCTTTCTTTTCCTTCTCCAACGCCTCGCGCTGATCGCGGATTGCCGCTTCCTGCTTGCGGAGGCTCTCCTCCTGTTTCGCGAAGATCAATTCCTGCTGGATCCTGTCGTTTTTCGCTTCCTGGGATTTATCATGCAGATAGCCCGCCGCCACGAAGCCGCCGCCCAGCGCCAGCACGAAAGCCAGTCCCAGCGCGACCCATCGCCATCCGCGCCACGGACCGGACGGCGCCTCGTCATATTCCGCTTCCTCAAGCTGATTCCGCGAATTCACAGGGGTCATCGCTCGCTGCGTCTCGTTTTCGCCGTCCCATCGCCCGTCATGCTTCGCCGTCATCGTTTTTCGCCCCTTCCGCCATTTCCGTCATATACGCATGTTCCTTTTTCATCGTCTCGCAAAGACGCCGGAGCGTCCACAATGTATTGAACGGCGTCACCACCGCCTTGTAGCGGATCGGCGGAACGCCCGCCGTTTTCATCGCCGCCAGTACCTGATCGAGCCGCTTGCCCTTGATACGATGTAAAATCATGACTTCGTCGGGAAAATCGAACTCCGTCGAGTCTGCCCCGTCCTCTTTCAGAGCGGGCTGATAGCCGCCCATACCCAGCAGGAACCCGACCTTTTCGCGCCAACTGTCGTCGGGCAGCACCCGGCATTCGACGCCGAGCTTCTTCATCACGCCACGGACTTTTTCCAGCTTTTCCTCGTCCCCGAAGCGATAGCACAAAACCTTTTCCGCCGCTTTTTTCATAAGCCGCCTTTCTTTCGCCGCTGGCGCAAGACCTCGTACATCAGGACTGCGCCGGCCACCGACACGTTCAGCGAGTTGATCTTCCCAAGCATCGGAATCCGCACGAGGACGTCGCAGCTCTCGCGCACGAGCCGGGAAATCCCACGCCCTTCGCTGCCTACAACGAGCACGATGGCGCCGGTCAAATCCGCTTCATAGAAATCGGCTGTTCCGTCCATATCCGCCCCGACAATCCAAAAGCCCTGCTGCTTCAATTCCTTGATTGTCTGCGCGACGTTGCCGATCCGCGCGACCGGCACGTACTCGACGGCCCCGGCGGAGGTCTTCGCGACGGTCGCGGAAAGCGGACAGCTCCGGCGCTTCGGGATCAGCACGCCGTCCACGCCGACGGCGTCCGCCGTGCGCAGGATCGCGCCAAGATTATGCGGATCCTCCAGCTCGTCCAGCAGCAGCAAGAACGGCAAACCGCTCTTTTCCTTCGCCGCCTCCAACAACTCGTCCAGCGGCGTATAATCCACCGGCGACACATAGGCAAGCACGCCCTGATGACGACCACCTCTTGCAATCGCCTGGAGCTTGCTCCGATCCACAGTTTCCACGATGGCGCCGCTC
>JAEEGK010018725.1_pt1 | contig 14943 bp, 10 predicted proteins | sample 8958771 | NCBI WGS metagenome assembly JAEEGK01 (sample SAMN16246547, study PRJNA631951) | gut metagenome | biome: gut microbiome; feature: rumen; material: SC-attached | host: Bos | place: Iran: Karaj | collected 2018-10 | reverse complement strand
CACGTGGTCGCACACGAGGGTCAGGCGGCCCTTCTTGATGAATTCCTTGATGCGGTCGAACTTGATGGTTCCCTGCTTCACGAGGAATTCCTTGTAAATCTTGAGGGAGTCGATGATTTCCCAGTCAACCTTGCCCACCGGTTCAAACTTCCAGGTGGCCATCATCTCGTTGCTGAGCTTGGTAATGACGTTCGTGATTTCCGGACCAGCAGGACCGCCGTCGGCCGGGTTGAACTTGATGCCGTTGTAGTGGCTCGGGTTGTGGCTCGGGGTCATGTTGATGGAGCAGGCGGCACCGAGCATCTCGATAGCGGCGCTGAATTCCGGAGTCGGCATTTCGCCACCGTAGTAGACCTTCACGCCGGCCTTCGCGAACTGGTCGGCAACGGCCTCGCAGAATTCGTGACCGAGCAGGCGGTTGTCGTGGCCCACGACCACGCCACGCTTCTGGAGTTCGGCAAAATCCTTCACGCCGAGAGCGGCAAAGAGTTCGGGAGTAGCTTCCTTGTAGAGGCGCACGATGGCGGCACCCACGACCTGCAGATTGCGGAGCGTAAATTCGGAGCCGATTTCGCCGCGCCAGCCGGACGTACCGAAGCTCACCTTGGCACTTTCCTGCGAGGTCAGGGCGACCTGCTTTACCTGTTCGACCAGACCCATGTCTGTTGCGGGGTTGAATTCCGGGGACTGGATCTTTTTCCAAATCTGCGTAATGTTTTCCATAAGGATTCCTTTTGAGTTTTAACGCGGAAAATTTAGAAAAAAAGACGATAGACGATAGACGATTGACGATAGAAAAAGAGGTGCGGGACGAGTGTTTTGGGGATTTAAGGGGGGAAGTCTCCCCCTCGGCGGCACTGCGTTGCCACCTACCCCCACGAGCGGGGACACCCCGCAACGCCCCCACAAAATCATATTACAGATTTTGTTAAATTACGGATGTGAATCATTTTTTATACAAAGTATTATTTTCCTTGATTTTCCTCTCAACATCCTGTTTTGCCCAAAACGAGCCCCCAGTAAAACAGGAAGTCGATTCTGCCGCCTACTATGAACAACTGTACCAGTACAATCTGGACAAGTACAATTTTGACAGGAAAGCCGCGAACATAGCCTTGATTACAGCATGGGTTTCTACGGGATTAGCAGCAATATCTGCATTTGCAATAATTGCTTACGACATAAACCAACATTCAGAAGACGATTCCTACAAAACGATGTCCATGTCACACCCATGGGTCATCACAACATTTATATTATGCGGTATCGGACCGACCTCGGCTCTTGTTTATGGTGGATTTGAGATTGCGGCCGCGGTACGAAAGAGCAACTACTCGAATTACAATATACGGCGGAAAAAATACTCCGTACGGCAAACTACAAAAGTAGGTTTCGCCCCGATTATAGACCCGATAAACAAAACTTACGGCGGAGCATTAGCTCTAAATTTCTGAAATAACCACAACAATTTACCGTCTACTGCCTACCGTCTACTGCCTACTTTTATATATTTACAGCACTATGCAGATTACAAAAGCTTCTCAACTTACTGGTGTTTTCCCCGCGTTGTTCACCCCGCTGATGAACGACGATCCCAAGTGTCTCCGCAACTCCGTCGACTACAAGAAGATGGAAAAGATGATTGACGACCTTATCGCTTCCGGCGTTTCTGGCATTCTCCCTGTGGGTACCACGGGCCAGAGTGCGACAGTCACCCACAAGCAGCACCTCGACATCATCAAGTTCACGCTGGACTACGTGGATGGCCGTGTGCCCGTGATTGCAGGCGCAGGCAGCAACTGCACCCGCGAATCCGTCGAGATGATCGAAGAAGTCCTGAAGATTGCGGAAGTCCCGGTCCTCTGCGTCACGGGTTACTACAACAACCCCTCGCAGGAAGGCATCGAGAAGCACTTCAAGACGCTCAGCTCCGAAACGGGCGCTAAGATTATCATCTACAACGTGCCGGGCCGTACCGCCAGCTACGTCCACCCCGACACCCTCATCGCCCTTTCCGAAGACAAGAACATCATCGGACTCAAGCAGGCGGTCGATTTCCGCATTGGCGAAAAGTTCCACGAAGACACGAAGCGCGTGATTAACGAGACGAAGAACAACGACTTTGCCGTTCTGAGCGGCGAAGACGGATTCTTCATCGACATGCTCGAGATGGGCGGCACGGGCCTCGTGAGCGCAACGGCGAACATCCCCGAAGCGGCCAAGATTTTCGTGGACCTGTACAAGGCTTTCCAGGCTGGCGAATTCCAGAAGTGCGACGACCTGCAGGACGCCGCCCGCGACTACGTGGAAGCGACCTTCTGCCGCAAGAACCCGATTCCTCTCGGAACAATGTTCAACAGCCCGCTCTTCCAGCCGATGACGAGCGTGAAGGATACCGCCCGCGGTGACGAAGCCGTGGCCCGCATCATGAAGCTCATCAACGAAAAGGCCGAAAGCCTGAAGAAGTACCACGTTTAATTTTCCCAGGAGATTTACATGGCCAAGAAATCCATTATTGACGAAATCTGCGACTACATCAAGAAGCAGAAACTCTCCCCCATCCCCGTCCAGACCCTGAACGAGGAAGCTGAATCTACCCGCTACTTCGGTGGCGACCTCAAGGAATTCATTGCTGCGGCCAAGACGCTCGGCGCGAAGGGAATCTTCGTGGAAGAACTCTACCTCGAAGACGACGAGTTCTACTACGACAGCGGCATGGACGACGACGAGTACATGGCGCTCTACGGCAACGAGAACGTGGAATGCAAGTGCTGCGGCGAAGACTGCAAGTGCGGTGCTTCGGCAGGCTCAGCAACCGGGAAGAAGAAGGCCAAGGACGACGACAGCGATGTCGACGCCGTGTACTTTGAACCCGAAGACCTCGACGGTCTCGACCTCACGCTCCTCAAGCCGCAGATGGCGAAGTTCCTCGACCGCATCGGCGAAGCCTGCGGCGCACGCCTCACGGTTCCGGGCGTTGACCACCTCGAAGTGGAAATCTTCGCCGACTGGTACGACGAGTTCGCCGAACTCGTGGACGAGGCTTCCGAAGCTATCGAAATCGACCCGACCGACGCTCTCCGTCAGGCACAGGCCGTTTACGAAGCCGAAGAGAAGGCAGCAAAGAGCGTGAAGAAGATTGCGGCTCATCCGCCGAAGGGTAATAAGAAGACCGCAAAGTCCAAAGGCAAGAAGTAATACTCCGGTATAGACTTTGCTCTCGCAACCGCCCCTAGTTAATACTAGGGGCTTTGTTGCTCACAGAAGACCGCAAAGTCTAAAGCCAAGAAAAAGTAATCTGGTCTAAAAAACTTTGTATTAAACGGCCCGTACTGCGGGTCGTTTCTTTTTTTGCGAGCTACGCGCGATTTTTGGTCAAATTAATGCGGACGAACTGCGGCTTTCGGGCTATCTGGCGGTGAAATCAGGATTTTTCAGTTTTTCCACCGCCACTTTGTTATGTTGTATGTAGTAATTTGGTTCAGTGAGGAGAATTTCTGAGCGATGTGGCGGTGATTTCTCCATATTTTCTCCAATTTCACCGCCAAAGAAAGCATTTCAGCGCAACAATTCCGCACTTTTACTACATACAAAGTAATTTTTGGCGGTGAAATCAAGAATTTTTTCGCTTTTTCACCGCCACTTTTGCAATTTAGAGGTTTCAAAATTCGAGACGACGAGCGAGCGGTCTCATCTACTACGCCAGCGGGAAGACGTGACCTTGTCGAACAGCCCGAAATAAAACACCGGTTCACCCCTGTCGGGGCTGTACCCTACCTCGAAGCGAATGCGGTCGAGCGCCGGAATCACGAGATGCACTCCGCCATAGACGGCACCCTCGTAGTTATCCCAGCCGGGGCGGCCCTTGTCCCAGAGCAGGCTCCCGTCGAAGCCCGCCACAAGTTGCACACCGTAGAAGAAGTTCACACCGGCAATGCTTGCGGCCCGGCGCTCCAGCAATACAAAGCGTTCCTCGAGCGTGAGCAGAGCCTCGTGGGTCCCGAGAGAGCCCGAGTCGGCCTCGTGCCCGCGAAACGTATTGGCTCCGCCATGGTAGTAATAGTCGTAAAATTTTACGTCTCCCGGGCGGTAACGCACAAGCGCCGTCGCACCTGTTACAAAGCGCCCGAAGGTCTTGTAGGCACGCGCATCGGTCAGGAGTTCCCAGTAATTTTCGCCGTTATCCCTGTTGCAAAAGCGCGATTCCGTTTCGACCGGTTCACCCAATTCGTCCGATTCGATATTGGCACTGCAGGCGAGATATTCTTCGCCCGCGCCCACGTGCGTAAGCATATATTCGAAATACACGCCATCGCGCGTGTCGAGCTTGCTGTCACGATAATCGAAAGCAAAGCCAAGCCCCAATTCAGGAAGATTCGCAAAGTCCCTCAACCGACGGTAGGCGGCAGTCCCCAGCAGCGACAGGTGCGGCAAGAACTTGTATTCCAAATCCAGGTCGAGCAAGATGCTTTTTTCCTGGAAATCGCGGATGTTGTCGTAGCTGTCGGTCAAGAGGAACTCGAAGTTCCACCCGAGCGGAAGCCCGAACAGGTAGGGGGAACTCGCATAGAAGGCGGCCTCGTTCTTGTCGAAGAACGGGTCCACCGTCGTGCGGTACTGCACTTCGAGCCGAATATCTTCGCCCGCCACATTGATGTTCGCAAGCGCGGCTCCCAACATCAGACCGTCGCGGTCAGTCTTCTTGCCCGCGGGTGCGGGAATCCAGCGGAAGATTTCCTTGAAGGAATATGTGAGTTTTACGAGACCCGGTTCGGCAGGCTCACCGGCCTTTTCGCAGGAAACGGAAACCTCGGTAAACAGGTCGAGATCCTGCAGGCGGAGTTTTTCTGCCTCGAACTTTTCGGCAGTGAACGGTTCACCCTCACGGTTCACGAGTTCGCGTTCCACCACGCGGGGGTTCGTGTGCTTCAGGCCTTCCAGCCGGATAGACTGGACGACAGTACCGTCGGTACAGGTACCCTGGGCGGCAAGGCCAAGCGATGCCAGCAGAAGCGCGAGGGCCGATGTCTTTACAAAATTTGTCACCTCCTATAAAATAGAAAAAACTCAGTACCCACCGGACAGGTACGGGCTGCCAGCGCACAAGGGCTCCTGCGAAATTTTTTATATTTGCAGGCGAAAAATAGACTGTTGAGGTTCCCTATGCTAGATTTTCTTGCCAACTACTGGCCGTGGCTCATCGCCGTTACTGTTGTCGTCCTCGCCCTATTCGCGTTCCGCGGGCTCCGCAAGGCGCTCAAGGAAGGCGGTGGCGCGTTCAACCTTGAAACCATCAAGAGGAACACCGACCCGAACTTCGCCGCACTCAAGCAGAAGTCCAAGGCCCTCCTCGCCGATGCCGACATGATTTGCGAAACGAAGGAAGGCAGCAACCTCGTGATGCCCAAGAAGGAAGACATGATGTTCTTCCGCCGTGCGGTGAAGCAGAAGTACAAGCTCGCCATGTTCCTCGTGCCGGGCACCAACAAGGTCGTGTATTTCTTCTGCAAGACGGAACAGGGCCTGCGCCGCCGTATCGAGAACCTGGTCATCAACCAGAAGTTCCGCGAAGGCAAGCCGCCCTACATGGACGTGGCCACCGGCGAAAAGCTGAAGTATCCGAGGTCGTAATTAGACAAGAGACCGCTGCGCTGGTAGACGAAAGATTTTCTTTCGCTCTCTCGTCTAGCAAAAGCCCCGCCTCATGACGTATAACGATTTAGCATTAGCCGAAGAAGAAGGCAAGCTTGAAGCGGCTCTTGCGGAGTCGCGCAACTTGTTGATAGAGGCGCCCACCGGATCGGGCAAGTCGCTGTTTATCCCCTACTTTTTAAGCAAGCACTGCAAGGGGCGCGTAGTGGTTCTGCAACCGCGCAGGATTGCGGCACTTTCGCTTGCGCAGTTCTCCGCAAAGTTGCACAACGAGCCCTGCGGCAAGACCGTCGGTTACCAGTTCCGGCAAGACAGTTGCAAGAGTACTGGCACGCGCATTTTATTCCAGACGTACGGAAACTTTCTGCAGGAACTTTTACACGGCAAGTGCGATGCGGAATGGATTGTGTTCGACGAATACCACGAGCGCAAGGCCGACATGGATTTGCTGTTCGCGTATTTCAATAGAAGAAAGACGAAAGACGAACGGTCTCCCGTGAGCCGTAACGACCAAGCGCAAGCTGGTCGCGAAGGCGAGAGTGAGGCGATACCGGAGGTTCCTCTATGCGATAGAGCCGAACGGCCTCGTATTGCGGTGATGTCGGCGGCGCTGAACCGCTCCGAACTCGAAGCGGTTCTCGGCGTCAAGTGCCTAACGCTCGGCCATCCGCTGTACCCCGTACAGATTATCAACCAGACTCCCGCCACAGGGAACTCGCTCGTCTCGGGCGTGGGCCTTGACGCCGAAGTGGTGCGGGCGCTAAAGACGCTCTACCGCAACAACATCTGGCAGACCACGCTGGTGTTCCTCCCTGGCAAGGCCGAGATCGCCCGCTGCCACAGCGCCGCCGCAGAAGCGCTGGGCTCAAACTGCGCCGAATTTCTGGAACTGTACGGCGGGCAGGACCGCGAAACGCAGGACCGCATTTTCGAGGTCACGGAACGCCCGCGTGTCATATTCACGACGAACATTGCCGAGACATCCATTACCGTCCCGAACGTTACAGGCGTAGTGGATAGCGGCATCGAGCGCGTAAGCATCTACGACGACAGCGAAAAGGTGAGCGTTCTCCGCACGCTCCCCATCTCGATGCAAAACGCCATCCAGCGTAGCGGCCGTAGCGGCCGTACGCAGAACGGCTGCGCCATCCGCCTGTGGAGCGAAGAAAGCGAAAAGCGCATGCCGCGCGGAATCATTCCCGAAGTCACGCAGATCGAACCCTCGGAACTGTTGCTACAGAAGGCGGCACTGGAATCCATGGACGCACTCGCCATACGTCATGCCGAAGTGCCGCAGGCACAAGAGCATCCACGGGCTCACAGCAGCGACGAAACGAGGTATGACGAAGGCATTGTCTTCCCGACCGCCATTCCGGAGACACGCGAACAGGCCGCCACCAAATTACTTGAGGGTTTCGGAATGCTCAAGGACGGTGCCATTACGGAACTTGGCCTCAGGGCCATCCGCACTCCGGTTTCTAGCATCCCGCTCGCGCTGCTCCTCGCTACGGCAAACGGCCCGCAGGACCTTCCCGACCTGCTTCTCGCTGCCCTCGCGTGGATTCACTCCGGCACGGAGTACCTGCAAAAAACGAAGTACCCGCAAGATGTTTTGACGCTCGCCGCCGACACGCTTTCCAAGACCGTAAGCGCCCCGCGGGAGGTGACGTTTACTCTCCGGCAGTTGCGGGAATACCGGGACACACTTGCCGCTTCGCGGCTTCGGTGTGACGAGGACAAGGGTATCCAAAGCGCATTTCTCTGCAAGCAGCTTCTCAAGGCGTTCCCGGACAGGCTCGCCACCCCGAGCGGCAATGCATATAAACTTGCAAACCAGAACGTTATCCGGTTGCAGGTCAGCGAACCGCCCTACGCGATTCTCGCTCTCAGCATGCTGCGCACCGGCACCACCAAGTCGGAACTGAAGGTAAACCTGTTTGCCCCTATCGCGCAAGAAATGCTTGCCGGCAAAAGCGCGCAGGCCCGCTACGAACTGCTGTGGCGTAGCGGACAGGAGCGTTTCATCGGGATCGAAGTTAGCGAAGCCGCAAATGCGGACGGGAGCACTACGGAACTATCGCGTAAGGAAATCCTCACGCAAGAGGCACCTCCGAAGGTTCTCGAAGAACTCAAGAAGCTTACCGTCGCCGCCTGGAAGGAAAAAATCGAGAAGGAAAACTGGAGCGGACGCTACCTCACCGAATCCGTGCAAACACTCCTTACCAAGATGCGGCTCGCCGCCAAGCTATACCCGGAATACGGGCTGCCGGAATTCAACGACGAGGACATGGAAATCATCTTCGACGAGTTTGCCGACGGGAAATTCCTGCTCCGCGACATCAACGAAGACCGTTACAGGAACATCGTGGAAGATTACTTCGGCAAGTCGATGCTCGCCTGGCTCGGGAAAACATTCCCCGACCATTTTATGCTCCCCAATGGCAAGCGGGCGCGTTACAGTTACCAGGAGGTCGCCACCGACGAGATGCTAGGCGGGCAGGCGATAGAAAGTGCCGAGGGCGTCCTGGTCGAAATTTCCGCCCGCATCGAAGATTTTATGCAGTTGCGCGGCGAGCACAAAATTGCAGACGGCAAACTGAAGGTGCGCTATGACATCCTGGCACCGAACTTCCGCACCATCCAGAAGACGTGGGACCTGACCGGATTCTGGCAGAACACCTACGCCGAAGTGCGCAAGGAACTGCGCGGACGCTACCCGAAGCACCCCTGGCCCGAAAAAGTTATTTAGAAAAGACAAGGGAGGGGCTCGCACGACTGTCACTCCCTAAAAAAACGGCTCCCCTTGCGGGGAACCGTCTTGGGGTTGGTTTGGAGTCTTTACTTGAAACTTGCCGTAAGGGTGGTGACCTCGCCCGGATTGAACGTGCGTGTCGCATTCGTATTGCCGTCGCTCCAGCCGGCAAACACTGCACCCGATTTCGGGACCGCCGTCACTGTCACGGGAACATCCCTGAAGAAGTTCACCGTCATGCTAGCCTTATCGAGCGGCAGGTTGTGTACCAGAATTTGGCCAGAACCTTGCACAGACAACGTTGTTTGAACAGTCTCGCCTAGGCTAAAGTACTGCATCATCTCGTTCATAATCGTCTGCTGGCGGCTCTGAGCGAAACTCTTTATCTTCTCCAGATTGCTAGACATCGACGAAGCATCGTAATTCCAGAACGAGGCGTCGCCCGAAATCTCGGCCTGGACCTGCGACTGCAATTCATCGATTCGCGCCAGGAGCCTGTCGGCAGCAAAGTACATAGACAAAAGCACGCAGAATCGGTTGATGAACGCCTTCTTGAAGTTCTCGTTTTCGAGCAAGCGAATCATGAGAATCGTATGGTCCGAAATCGAGCCGCTCTGCTGGCCGCCCTGCTGACCCATGCCCGGCATCATCATGCCACCCATTCCGTTGGTGCCGTTCGGGTTAGTCACGTAGTTGAACACGTTACCGTTCTGCGTATTGTAGCCTACACCAAAACCGAAGTCCACATCGTACAGGAACCATTTCCATTTTGTCTTCTGGCTTGCCACGCGCCATTTTTTCAGGTTATTGTGCGGCCAGTCTCCATTATTCAGGAACATTTCCGCCTGCATATAGTTCATGTAGTTGTCGACATCTATCTGGTCGGCAATCTTCTGGTAGTTCGCATCGCTTGTAAGTTCGTTGCTCTGTAGCCAGCTCAGCATATTCTTGTAATCCGTCGCCGAGCCCGCACCCGCCTCGTTACTGGCGTCAACGAGATCGATGTCGTTCGGGTCGAGCCCGTACTTGGTTTCGTAATAGTATTCGTTGTTGCGTTCACGCAGGTCGTGCAAGCCGTAGTACTTGCCGTTATAGTACACCACCACGTAGCGCCCACGCTGGTAATCTACGCCGAGCCCTTCCGTCATCGAGGTTCCCAGGCGGTCACGCACATAGTCGTCGCCGCTGTTGTTGCCAAAATTCCTGAGCGAGAATGCCTTGAATTTCTTGAGTTCCGGATTATCCGGGAACAGCGGGTACTTGAGACGCTTGTTTCCGTATTCCTCGCGGAGCGTCACGGAGAAGGACTTTTTCTCCTTAGCGCGGCTGTACTGGCCCGAAATCTTGTAGTCGCCCATCACGCCGAACGCGGGTGCCTTCGGTGAGCCAGGTTCAAAGAGTTCCACATACACGGGGAGTTCGCGGTTGCTCCAGAAATTCGCGCCGTATTGCGGATCCATGCCGCTCGCTCCGTTGCCCTTCACGTACAAGCCCGAATCCGCGCTGAACATCGAAAGCGGGTCTGTCGTCACGAACATCGTGGCAATGGACGGCATCTGCCCAAAAACATACGTGCGGATAATCTCTTCGCTCGGGTAGCTGCCGTCGACGTAGGTACGGCAACGCAGCACTGTCGTGGTAGAAACGTTCAGCGACTGCACCACGGGGGAATTCGCAGTAGCTTCGGCACCGCCCTGCTCGCAGCGTGTACCCGCGGCAAACGTCACGGAAACCGCCGAGGAATAGAACCCGGAAGGAGGAATGTTCGCCTCGCCAGATTCGGCCTGAGCGGCAAACACCTCGCCCACCGCGTTTCCGTACGGAGATGGTGCCGCAAAGCCCCACTTGCCCGCAGCATCACGCGACCAAGAAGCCCCCGTCGGCACGGCGGAATAGCTCACGGAATCCAGCACGCCCGTTTCGCTCACCAGGTACAGCACGCCACCCTGGTCCTCTGCCTTGAACGTCGTGTGCGGTTCGTGCCCGCGCTTACGCGCGATGTAAGACGTAATCTTGAGCGTCGTAGATTCGCTACCTTCCGTCTCGGTAGCAAACGTCGTGGCAGTCACGTTATTGCGCTTGATGTCGCACGCATTGTCCGCAAGCCTTACGTAATACACCGCCGAGGAATCGCCCGTGCCGCGAAGGTTCTTGCCGGTCCACGCACTGAGAGCATCGCCCTCCTTGAAATTCAGGCGAATCTTGTGATTCTTGGTAATGAACCCGCGGACCACGAGCTGGTCGGCATTGCCGGGCTTCGCGCTGGACTTCATCACCACGCGCGTATAGGAGCCCTTGTTCGGGGAAACCTTCACGACTGCGCCAAGTTCACTTGCACCACCCTCGCTGTAACACAGGGAAGACTTGCCCGGCAAGTTTTCTGCATTAGAGGTCGCGTTCGCGCCACCAGAACCACCCGCGCCAGCACCGCCACCGATGCCGCCGCCCATGCCACCGCCAAAATCGCCCATGCCGCCGCCCCAGTCACCCATGCCGGGGAACGCGCCGAACCCGCCCGTAGAGGATTCGGAACTGCAATCCGTACCCATCATGTTCACGGAATCGGAAGGCGGGATAAAGTCCACATAGTTCTTGCCCGAAAGGAACACCACCATGTGGCCCTTCGCGGGTATCGTCGCGTCACCGAACACCCAGCGACGCGGGAACTTGATGTCGTTACTCAGGGCAATACCCTTGAGGCTCACCGGAGCGTCACTCGTGTTGTAGAGTTCAAGCCAGCCCGGGTCGTTGCCGTCGTTGTCCTTGAAGTTCGCGTTCGAAGGGGACACCTCTGAAAACACGACCGGGAAATTCCCGACAAAGGGTACCGTCGTATCGACAGCGACCATCTGCTGGTCTTCGCCCGGGAGCGGGCCATCGTGAGAACCATCAGTTTTTTTTGAGGAAGAAGACGCGACAACCACACCGGAACTTGCACCACCCTGCTGCGGAATTCCGCCTATCGACGAAGAACTCACAACAACCGGCAGGCCATCGTCACCGATGACGAAACCGCTGCTAGAAAGGCCTTCGGCACCCGAATCGGGAGAAACCGGGTCCGTCCCGGAGTCGTCGGAGCATGCCACCACGCATGCCAAGCCAAAACACACCATGCACCAGAAAGAAGAACTCCTGATATGCATACCCTAATTATACCCGCAAAAATGTCGTTTTTCAAGAAAAAAACGCGGTTAACAAGCCTTTCGCCGGCCGCAAAAACGGAACATTTTGCCCCTTTTTACGCCACACGGGACTATTCGCCCCAAAAAAGGATATATTAGAAATATGAAGGTATTTTTTCTCCTCTTTTTGACACTCGCGGGCGCATGCGTGGCAAACGCAGAACCGCTGTTCATCGGCTATTACCCCGACTGGGGAAAGTGGCACAAGCCCGCATACACCGTCGATAAAGTCCCGTACGAAAAGCTGACTCACGTGCTGTGGAGCTTTATCACGCCGGATACCGATGGAAGCCTGCGTGGCGATGCCGCAGACGACCCGACCGCCCTTGACGAAATGGTCGCACTCGGACATGCCGCAGGGACAAAGGTCATCGTCTCGCTCGGCGGTGGCGGACAAAGCGAGAACTTCGTGCCCGTCGCATCGGACGACGCACTCCGCCAAAAGTTTATCGCGAACCTCGTGAAGTTCGTCGCCGACCACAACCTGGACGGCCTCGACATGGACTGGGAATGGGAATACAACCCCGTGCCCGACGCCGACACCATCGCCTACAACAAGCTACTCACCGAGCTCCGCGCCGCACTTCCCGAAGGCAAAACGCTCTCAGCTGCGCTCCCCTGCTCACAATATTACGGGAAATACTTCACGCCCGAAGTCCTCGTGAAAAACCTGGACTGGTTCGGGTTCATGACCTACGACATCACCGGCGACTGGGACGAAAAAGCCATGTTCGATTCGCCGCTCTACCCGCACAGCGGCTACACCACCTGGTCGTGGGAACAGACCCGCGACTACTGGAAAAAACGCGGCGTCCCCACCGAAAAGATGGTCTTCGGAATTCCCTCGTTCGGATTTGAATTCAAGGGCGCAACGGGCCCCGGCACCGATTTCACCAAGGGAACGGCAAAGCAGGTCCCGTACAAGGATATCGTCGCGAACCCTGAATGGGAATTCTTCTTTGACAGCGTCTCCGTGTCTCCTTACGGCGTATCAAGTACCGGATACGTGACCTTCGAAGACCCGCATTCCTCCGCCATCAAGAGCCGCTGGGTCAAGGATAACGGCTACGCGGGTATTATGGTGTGGGAAGTCTCGCACGACTACATCGAAGGTACAGGCAACCCGATCCTCGACAGCATCGCGGTAGTTTTGCGCGACGGTTCCACCGACGCAATCCCTTACGCCCGAAAGGTCAAGGCCACATCGCAGCCCCGAGCGCAAGGCGTTACAGGCAAGCAGGTGGACGCCCTCGGGAAGTACCAATCCGGTAGCCGCGGGCGAAACAAGCGTCAGGTTATACTGCTCGACATTGGAAAATAACAAGAAAAAGTCAAAATAAAAAACACAAAAAATTCTACAGAAGCAGAAAAGCCAACCCGACTTGGGCTGGCTAAACTATTCAGGATTTGGCGGCAAGGCGACGAAGTCGCGCATGCTCTTTGTCAACCTTTCGCATCAAAGATTGACCATCTCTAGCAATGTCACAAGCTTTCTTTAATTTCGCTTGCCATTCCGCATCTTCGCCATCTTCAAATTTAGCCATTTCGTGCAAGCAACTATTGCGACCGATGCACCACATTCCCAATTGAGTGCGCAAATCTTCAGTAAAATCAGTATCGTTTTTCTTCAGGCAAGACACTAAATTTCCCAATGTCAAACCAGATCTATTCACATATTTTTTATGCGTGCAATAGGATTCCAGTCTATCAGACATGAAACTTTCTTCCAAAGCTATCGCTTCAAGATAATAACCATTTTGAATGCTTTCTTTGACACGATTGGACAGACACGCATAAAGAGCCTGCCGTATTTTTCCATTTGACTTTCCAGTCTTGCTTTTACCCCCCGCGACAGGGCGTAATTTATCTTTTGCCATAAAAACCTATTCCTTCAAATACAATTAGTTTATTCGTCCTTAACGCAACGGACCGACAGGAAATTATCCTTGCTCCCCCAAAGAGTACTTATATCATCTCGGTCATTAAAAAACCAACATCCCCAAACCATCCCATCCTGATTGACTTCAGAACTCCACAATACCCCCTCTCCTTCTAAAAATATATTCTTTTTAACAAGAACAAGTCCCCCCGGCAATACAGAAAATTTCAAATCATCGGTTCCATTCTGTCGCCAACCACTCTTACTTTTGAGTTTTCCCCCTATTTCTAAGATTTCACGTTTCGGGCCTTTGAGTTTCCCATCCCATCCTGCTTCAATAAACAAGCCTATCCAATCTCGCGAATCAGGCACTCGCCATCCCGTTGGGCACGCCTTCATCGCCGCATTCCATGTATAAAGTCGGCCATATTTTTTGCAATTGGCTTTTTTATCTAACAGGCAACGACTGCCTTCTATTTTGTAGTTCAGATTTTCAGCCATCCAAGTCTGCCCGACATTTGAAAATTTCACAGTTTTATAAGCCTTGCCATCACGGGAATCTTTCATTATTCCCTCTTCGACACTCGACGCATTTTGATTTACTTCATATTCACATACAGATTTAAGATTTGGAGTCAAAGACTCACATCCTGCATCTATTTGACATTTAAATTTTAGATTCCCATTTTTTTCATGAGATGTTATAAGCCATTTTCCTCCCTTAGGACATTTCCCAATCGTTTTCTTCGCAATAGCATATATACCCATCGGACTCTTTGATTCTCCAAATTCAAAGTTCTCAGAAGAAGGCATCGTAAACAAAATTTCCTTTACGGTTCCTATTCTATTTTCAGCGTCAAGCATCGCTTCTTGAAGAACAACGTATTCTCCAAAGGCTCTTCCAACTTCTTTTGCAATTTCAACATCCTTCTGGGAATCTGCATTTGCAAATACGGTCAGCATAGAAGCCAACAACACCGTAACGGACAACTTATTCATATTTTATTCCTTTTTTATTAGTATTTATTCAATTTTTTCAATCACTCATCTTTAACACAACGAACAGAAAGCCATGTTTGCTTTTTATAGGTAGGAAAATCAAGGCTCACGTCATTGGACAAATAATAAAGTTTTTCACCATACATTTCATTATGACCATCTTCCGTTGAACTCCAGAAATAAGCAGAACGATTTTCTGTTTTCATAAACGCTCGACCTTCAAAAATGAATTTTTGACCACGGAAGCTAGATGCATTATAGAAACCCATTCCCGCAGGAAGAGCCGAAAAACCAAACGCATCAATGCCATATCCATCTTTACGCCAGTCATTATTTGACCAACCCGAAGCATTTTTAAGCATTTTTCCCGCCACATATTTTCCACCTACAAACTCATTCAAGGCATTCCACTCATTATAACTCGGGATATCCCATCCATCGGGACAGACTTCTTCTGCATCATCCCAGGAATACAGCCG
>JAEEGK010018724.1_pt1 | contig 14944 bp, 11 predicted proteins | sample 8958771 | NCBI WGS metagenome assembly JAEEGK01 (sample SAMN16246547, study PRJNA631951) | gut metagenome | biome: gut microbiome; feature: rumen; material: SC-attached | host: Bos | place: Iran: Karaj | collected 2018-10 | reverse complement strand
AAGGACATTCGCGTGGTGTTTGATGATCAGTTGAAGATTTGCGGCGTGGATTATTTTGATTTCTATCTGATGCATGCGCAGAACCGCAACAATTACAATCACTATCAGGAATGCAACGCATATGAGACGGCGTTGGATCTGAAGGCGGAGGGCAAAATCCGCCATGTGGGGCTGTCGTTCCATGACAAGGCGGCGGTTCTTGACAAGATTCTGACGGATCATCCGCAGGTGGAATTCGTGCAGCTTCAGTTCAATTATCTGGACTATGAAGACGAAGGCGTCGAAGGCCGCAAATGCTATGAAGTCTGTTGCAAGCATGGCAAGCCTGTCGTCGTGATGGAGCCTGTGAAGGGCGGTCGTTTGGTCAATCTGACGAAGGCCGCGAAAGCGTTGCTTGAAGGTCTGAACAACGGTAGTTCCGCAAGTTATGCAATCCGTTTCGCGGCTGGTTTTGAGAATGTGGCGGTGGTGTTGTCCGGCATGAGCAGTATGGCCCAGATGGAAGACAATGTCAGTTACATGGTGGACTTCAAACCGTTGGACGCCAATGAACAGGATATAATCAAAAAGGTTTGCGCGATTCTGCGTTCGCAGAACCAAGTGCCTTGCACGGCCTGCAAATATTGCGTCGATGGCTGTCCGAAAAAGATTCAGATTCCGGACGTTCTGGCTTGTCTGAATCTGCGTCGTCAGCTGAAAAATGCCGGAGACAAATACCGCGAGGCGACGGCTAACGGCGGAAAGGCCTCCGATTGTATCAAATGCGGCAAATGCGAAAAGGTCTGTCCGCAGCATCTTCCGATTCGGGAGCTACTTGCGGAGACGGCCGTTGAACTTGAATAAATCGATAAAGGACAACGAAAACAGGAGAAATCATGGCGTTTACAGTGCTTTTCCAAGGCGATTCCATCACGGACTGCGGTCGTAACAACTGCGGTGGAGCAGGTTATACGAACAACGGTCTTGGCCCGGGCTATCCGAGCCTGATCGCTTCGCGTCTGCAGTGCGACTATCCCGCCAAGGATATCGCGTTCATCAATAAAGGCATCAGCGGCAACCGAATCGTCGATTTGTATGCGCGGTGGAGGATTGATGGTTTGAATTTGAATCCGGACATCATTAGCATTCTGATCGGCGTCAATGATACGTGGCATGAATTCGGCAACCACAATGGCGTGGATGTACCGCGCTATGCGCGCTTCTACCGCGAACTGCTGGAGTGGTCCAAATCCACGTTGCCGAACGTGAAATTCATTCTGCTGGAGCCGTTTGTGGCTCCTGGCCTGGTCGGCAAGCCTGAATTCGTAGCGGAAGTCGCGGAACGCGCGAAAGTCGTGAAAGGATTGGCGGACGAATTCGGCGCGATTTTCCTCCCGTTGCAGTCCATCTTCAACGACGCCTTCAAAAAAGCGCCAGAAAATCATTGGACGCCCGACGGTGTCCATCCGACACCCGCCGGCCATCAGCTCATCACGGATGCATGGCTGAAAGCGACCGCCGACATCTTCGCGAAATTGTAAGCAACAAAGAAAACACGATCCAGCCAATGAAAACCTCTTTACACAGGTTTTCATTGGCTTTTTTGTGTTTTATTCCGCTTTCACCTCTTTATCTTTCACAAACGCAAAGTAAAGGGCGGGAATCAGATAGAGTGTCATGACGGCGGAATACATCAAGCCGCCGACGACACCGATGCCGCAGCTGGAGCGGAGTTCCGAACCAAGCCCTGTGCCGAACGCCATCGGCAGCATGCCGCAGACGGAGGCGATGGACGTCATCGCGATCGGGCGGAATTTCGTCTTCACCGCCTGGAGCATGGCCGCATGCGCGGACAGGCCTTGCGATGACAGCGAGGCCGTTTCGTCCATGATGAGAATCGCGTTGTTGACGACGATGCCGATCATCATGACGGCGCCGAGCAAGCCGACCATGGACATGGATGTTCCTGTGATCCACATGATGGCGAACATGCCGACGAAGCCCAGCGGGATCGTGAAGAGGATCAGGAACGGCCGCGTCCACGATTCCATGAGGGCGGCGATGAGCAAGTAGGTGAGCACGATGGCGATCATGAACGTGTCTTTGAAATCCACGATTGCATCCCCCATCATTTCCATTGTTCCTGCATAATGGAGCGTGTAGCCTTGCGGAAGGCTTTTCTTGAATTTTTCTTCCAGAAGGGTTGAAATGTTGCCCAGCGTGCCGCCATTGGCAGTGTTGCAGTAGATTCGCGCGCCGCGTTGTTTGTCCTGACGGAACATCGATACGGAAACGGGAGCCGATTCCAGTTCGGCGAAGGCGGAGATGGCGACGGGATGGCCGTTGATGTTGGCGATCGTGATGTTCTCCATGTCGCTGAAATGCTCCATGTCATTGGTTTTCACACGGATATCGTAGGTACGGGTGCCGACCTTGAATGTGCCCGCTTCAACGCCGTCGAAGAAGCCGAGGGCCGTTGTGCCGAGAGCGGATTCGGACAGCGACAGATTGCGGAGGATGGCGCGGTCCGGGCGGATGTTGACGCGCGGCTTGGCGGCGCGAAGGCTGGAGTCGATATCGGTGGCGATGCCGGATTCCTGCAGAAGTTTCATGGCGCGGTTGGCCTCCTGCTGGAGGACGGTGAAATCAGGGCCGAGAATGTCGAAATTGACATCGGCGCCTGACGAACCGAGCGGGTTCGGAATGTTGACGGCATAGAGAAGATTTTCCTTTTGGGCAAGTTGCTTGCGGAGCCCCTCCGCAAAGTCAGGGAGGCTCATGCGTGTGTTTTTCGGGGTGAGGATCGGGCTGATTTCCGCCAGATAGACGCCTTCGGAGACCTTGCCGGGGATGGAGTTGACATAGCCGATGGTCACGCCGACAGACACGACTTCCGGACTCTTCTGGATTTCCTTGACGATTTCCAGTGTCCTGTCGCGGGCTGTTTCCAGGGAGGAGTTGGCGGGATATTCCAGCGTGACGCTCAGCTCGCTTTTATCAAACGACGGGAAGAACGACATGCTGACATGCGGCAACGCCAGGCATAGCAGGGCGATGGATATGCCGACGCACAGGAGGATGACGAGCCAGCAGCAACGCCGCGTCAGGCCGATGGTCTTGATGAACAGTTTTTCGACGGCGTTGTAGCCGATGTCCCATACGGAGAAAATGGCCTGCATGATTCTGCCGGGCTTCCGTTCGCCTTTCGCGTAGAGAATCGATGCGAGAATCGGCGTGAGCGTGAAGCTGACGAACAGCGAGGCCAATGTCGCGACGACCATGACGCCCGCGAATGGCGAGATGAGCAGGCCGACGATGGAGGACATCATCGCCACGGGGACGAAGACGACGACGTTGGTCAGCGCGCTGGCGGCGACGGCGATGACGACTTCCTGCGCTCCTTGGATGGAGGCCGCCGATGCGTTTTTCCCTTCATGCATCCGCTTGAAGATGTTCTCCAAAACGACGACGGCGTTCGTGACGAGCACGCCGGCGGAGCAGCCGAGCGAGACCAGCGTCATCATGTCGAATGTGTAGTCGAGGCCTTTCATGGCGATGAAGGAAATGACGATGGAGACCGGCATGGAGATGGCGGCGATGAACGTGGAGCGGATATCATGGAGGAACAGGAGCAGCAGGAACGCCGTCAGGGTGATGCCGAGCAGGATGCTGGACCATGCGTCATCGACGGACGCCTGGATGAATTCGCCTGAATCCTTGAACCATTTGAGTTCGATTCCGCCGGGCAGTTCGCCGTTGTTGACGATTTGCCTGAAACGCCTCTGCGCCTCGGTGATGACTTTGACGGCGTTGGCGTCGCTTCGCTTGATGATTTCCATCTGGACGGCGGGCTTGCCATCCAGATAGGCCAGTTGGCGCGTCTCCTTGGACATGAGCTTGATGTCGGCGATGTCGCCCAAGTAGATGCGTTTGCCGACGTTGGAGGAGATTTCGATGTCCTTCATGGACTGGATGTCGCGGTATTCGGCATCGTAGGTGACGGACATTTCCCGCCCGTTTTCACGGATATGGCCTGCCGGCAGCTTGATGTTGGACGAGGAGATGCGGGAGATGATCTTCTCGACGGTCAGGCCGCTGTCCGCAAGTTTTTCACGGTTGAGGATGACGTGCAACTGCATCTCGTTGCCGCCGTGGATACGGATTTCGCCGACGCCCGGAATGCTGGAGAATTGCTTTGCCAATGTTTCGTCCGCATAGTCGTAAAGCTCATCAATGGAATGTGTTCCTGTTAAAAACATCGTGACGACAGGGATGGCGTTGATACTGACTTTGCTCAACGTCGGCGTTTCGACGCCGTTCGGAAAGTCTTCAATGATCGTGTTGATTTTCTCCCGGACTTCATGGATCATGATATCGACATCCGTTCCGAGCACGAATTCCAACGTGACGGCGGAGGCGTTCTCCATGCAGACGCAGGTGGTGTGCTTCAGCCCGTCGATGGAGGAGACCGCGTCTTCAATTCGCTTGACGACATCGACTTCCATCTCCTCGGGGGAGGCTCCTGGATAAATGGTCGTGATAACGATGTAGGGGATGTCGAATTTCGGCATGGAGTCGATGCTGATGCTCCTGTACATCTTGACGCCGAGGAAGATCAGCATGAACAAAAACGCGCACATGGCGACTTTTCGTTTGACTGAGAGTTCACTTATTGACATGTGGCCACCTCTTTATATAATATGGTAGGCATTATTGGATTTCGATGCGGGAACCGTTGTTGAGGAAATACTGGCCTTCGATGACGAACTTTCGATCCTGCAAGTCATTGGCGTTGAGGATCTCCGTGAATCCATCCGTCGTGAAGCCGACCATGGCCGGAATCTCCTCCGCCGATGAATTGTTGACGGCGAAGACGACGGACTGTCCGCCCGCACGGGCGAGGACGGCGTCCGACGGCAGGCCGAAACCGGCGCGCTCCGCAAGGATGACGGCGACGTCGCACAACGTGCCGCTGATGAGATTGGCCTGCTTCGGCAGGTCGGCCTTGATCTCAAACGTGCGCGTCAATGAATCGATGCTCGGCGAGATGTAGCTGAGCTTGGCGCGGCAAAGCTCCAGGCCATGCAGCGACAGGACGACGGTCGTTTCAGGCGTGATGGCCGGATAGTAGATGGAACTGAGGTAGAGGGATGTTTCCAGATTCGTCTGGTCCTCCATCGCGAGAACGGCCATGCCGTTGGAGACGAATTCGCCTGTCTCATGGTATTTGGCGGTGATGACGCCGTCGTAGGGGGCGCGGATTTGGGAGTCTTCGAGATTCTTCCGCGCGATTTGCAGGCTTGTTTCCGCCTGTGTGATGAGAACATCCTTGTAGGCGAGGGCGGTTTCCGCTTTTTCGGTCGTCGCCTGCGCGTTTTTCCATGTGACTTCCATGTTTTCGAAGGCCTGTTTCGTGATGACGTTGCGTTTGAAAAGCGTTTCATCCCGTTCAAAATCCAGACGCGCCTTTTCAAGATTCGTCTTGGCGATTTTCAAATCCGCCTCCGCAATGCTCTTGTTTTGCTGTGCGACTTTCAGATTCTGCTCCGCGATCAGGACTTGGTTCTGCAAGTTGACTTGATCCGTCTGGAACAAAATGTCGCCTTTTTTGACGCGGTCGCCTTCCTTCACTTTCAACGCATCGATGCTGCCGGCCATGCGGGCGGCGATTTTCGCGCTGTTGACAGGCTGGATGCAACCTTGGACCTGTATTTGACGACGGAATTTCATCGGCGTGAGCGCTACTGTTTTGACTTTGATGGCGGCAACCTGACCTGCTGATTCTGTATCTTCTTTTGATGAGCACCCCATGAGGCAGATGACCGACAGGGCGCAGGCGATGATTTTGGCTGTTTTCATGTTTTCTCCGTTCGTTTGTTCTAAATAGAACAAAATTGGTGTGGATTGTCTTGTCACATAACCAATATACCGCCATGAGACGTTTTTTAAAGAAAAAAGTTCCAATTAGAACAAAAAAAGTTCGAAATAGAACAAAAATTTCGCAAAAAAATTGAAAATGGCGGAAAAACAGGTTCTATTAATATAAGGAAAAAGGAGTCATCATGAAGAAGAAAAACGACATGGACCGCCCGTCAATAGAGGAACAGCAGTTTCTGCAGGCGTTGAATTCATCCTACCGCCTGTTGGTGAATTATGGAGCGCGCAGTATCAAGGGGCTTGGCGTCACGATGGCCCAGGCCTACATGCTTGTTTTTTTGGGACTTCATCCGGATATGACGCTGGAGGATATCTCCAAGGAGCTCTTCTTGGCCAAAAGCGCGATTCATCTGACGCTCCACCAGCTGGTGAAGGGCGGCTATCTGGAAAAGGTTCCCGTGCCGCATGACCGGCGGATGTACCATTTCAAACTGCTGGACAAGGCCACTGTACTGCTGCCGGTCTTCTACGGCCTGATGCGGGACATCAACAAACGCGCCTTGTCCGTGTTGTCGGATGATGAACGGAAGACCTTCCTGAGCCTTCTGGGCCGTGTGAACCAGATGATCAAGACGGAGTACAAGGATAGCTAAAAGCTTTATTCTGAATGTTTTCTAGTCTTCTAGTCTTCTAGTCTTCTAAGGATTCTAGGATTCTAGGATTCTAGAATTCTAGGATACTAGCGGCAGAATAGTTCCGCCTTCGCGGATTTTGCACACCATTTCTTTGATGTCCAGCGAAGACAGCGGGAGATTGCCTTTTTGTACGCAGAGCGCGGCGGCGAGCCCAGCGGCCTCGCCGGTCTCCATGCACGTCGCCTGGACGCGGACGCCAGCGAAAGCGTCTTCGTCCGCCGAAATCGGACGGCCCGCGACGAGCAGATTCGAGACGCCTTCAGGCTGAAGGCTACGGAATGGAATGTAGGCGGCGATTTCCGGATAGTGGAGAATCTGCCCGTCGCCGCTCGGCAGATGAATGTCGACGGGATGGCAGGCGCGGGCGATGGCGTCGGTAAAATGCGTCGCCTCAAGATATTCCGTTCCTGTCAAGACATGTTTCCCATGGATACGACGACTTTGGCGAACGCCAGTCATCGGCGCGATGGAGGAGATGACGCAATGTTTGAATTCCAGAACATGCTCCTTCAGAAGACTGACGAAACGGAAGACGTTTTCACGCAATTCCGCCGTGGCACGCTGGCTGTCCATCGCATCGACGGAATTCATGGCGGAGCGCGACATGTTGACGGTGACACAGCCGTCATCGACCGTCGAGCAGAACCACGGCCCTCCGAATTGCGGCACGTCAACGCCTTCTCCGCGAAGTTTTTCGAACAGTTCGCGGATGAATCCCGCGCTGTGGTGGATGTTGTTGTTCTTCTGATGGATGATGTGCATGCGCGGCGTGGTCGTATCGACGTTCGCCAGGCAGAAGATCAACGAGGCGGGCTGCGGCGGCCGCGTGTTCGGAAGCATGGGGACGCCCGCATGGAACGCGACATCCGCATCGCCCGTCGTGTCAATGACATAACGGCCGGATATGGCCTGCAAGCCGTTTTTGTTCGCGACGACGACATGGTGGATTTTATCATCGTCATGAATGCAGTCCGCGACGAATGTATTGGTGAATAATGTGATGCCTGCTTGTTGTACAAGTCGTTGTGCGACGAGCTTGTAGATTTCCGGATTGAAGCTCAAGTTGCCGCGTGGCTCTTCGAGAATGGCGCCGTCGGCTTTGATCAGTTCTTGCGCGAAACGCCATGGGAAACCGCCGATGACGCGTTCGCCTTTGTACGAAAACTCGCTCATGGGATTGACACAACCGCCAGTCGCCATGCCGCCCAGATAGGAATTCTGTTCGAGCATGGCGACTTTCGCGCCGTTTTCGGCGGCAGTGACGGCGGCGGCGATGCCGGCTGGACCGCCGCCGCAGACCAATACGTCAAACGCCCCTATGATTGGAAGCTCTCGTGAATAAGAAATCATTAATTGTAAATTGTTAATTATTAATTGTTAATTGTAGCAGGCTTGAGTTTCATCTCTTTCGTATAGATGGTTTTGCCTGCGCAGCCGAAACAGTCAATAGGCGTGATGGCGAATCGCAGATTGGCGTTCACGGGGAGCTCGGAGAGGGCGAAAACGCATTTGACGGTTTTGTCTTGACGTTCAGGGCTGAGGAAGAACTTGTCTGGCAGGACGCGTTTGCTGGAATAGATTCGAACCATGTCATGCATGGCGCGTTCAGCGCGGACTTCGTAATCGTATGTATGGACGCCAGTTGCGGCGGGCGGAAATTCGATGGTCACTTGCGGTGTCTGAACTTTGTTGCGGTCTGGTCCGACGGCTTCCGTGACGGTAATTTGGTCGACGGCATCCTCCGCGAATTGCGGCGGATTCTTCAAACCTTCTTGAACTTTCCGTTCGCGGGAGTAGGGCTTTTCTTTGTTGAGGGGCAACGGCAGATTCCAGTCAGGCCCGAGCAATTCGTCGAACACGAATTCGCGGCGTTTGATGTTGATATGGTCGTCATAGACGGAGACTAGCATGCCGTGGCGGCCTTCCTGTGCGTTCGGCGGCGCCATCTGGAGGACAGGTTGTTCCTTCATCTGCCAGTTGCCGTTTTCACGACCGTAGCGGGAGATACAATACCGTAGGGAGGCGGTTCCGATGGAGGTGAATTCGCCTTGCCAGATACCGGATTCGTCTGTCAGTGGATAGTGCGAATGGCCCGTGAAGGCTATGGCGTTCGGGAAGGGCGAAAGGGCGCGGGTGGCGATGCCGCCGTCGTTGCCCCAACACCATGGGCCGTAGTTCGTGTTGCCCGGCTGTTGGTGCTGCGTGTAGAAGAATGGCATGTTGGGATCGATTTTAGGACCATACTCTTTCATAAAGGCTTCCAACTGCTTCTGATAGAAGCTGAAATGGCCACCGATGAAGGTGTAGCCTTTCACTTGTTTTACGTAGATGGGCTTGAACTCTTCATGGAAGCAAGCATCCCATGCTGCTGGCAGATCTTTGATGACCGTTTTCTGGAAGATCTTGTCCTGGTCTTCTTTGGAACGTTGCTTCCATTTGCCGTAGCGGAAGCCTTCCACGTCATGGTTGCCGCAGACGAAAATCTTCTCCACATGTTTGCCGTTCAAGCCTTTATCGTCGGGGAAGATTTTATACCAACTGTCGGAGAAATCTTTCAGTTCCGAAAGGAGGCCGCGGTCGGCGATGTCGCCCGCGACAAGCACGGCATCAACATCCTGTTCTTTGAACCATTGAATAGTCTTCTCCCATGTCTCGATGTTGTGTGCGACGGTGATATGGACGTCCGAAACGACACCGAAGCGGAGTTTTGGCGTCTTCCCGTCGTCGCCATCGGCGGCGAGCAGATTGAAACCGCCGAACGACGACAAGCCGGCGGTCACGGCTATTCCTTTGAGAAAATCTCTGCGGTTGAAATTGAACATAATAATTCCTGTAATGAAAGCCTAGAATACTATCAGCCCAAAATCTGCTTAATGTGCGGCAGAATCGCTTCAGAGAAGCGGAGGAAGCCGAGATCCGTCATGTGGCAGCCATCGACCATGCCTTCCCAGAAGTCTTCGCCGACGGATTCCGTGAAACCGTTGAAGAAGAAGACGTTGGCATCGCCGTTCTTGTTGCGTTTCTGCGTCTCTTCCAGCATGATGAGCGTCTGCGTGGAGAGGCGCGGCGACGGATTCTGCAGTTCTTCGTAGATTTCCACGCCAGGTGTGGGTGCCACGAGCAGAATTGGCGTCGTGGGATGCTTTGCGCGGATGATGTCGATGACGTTCGGCAACGTGACGGCGAACTCCTTGATCACTGTATTCCAGCAGTAGTCAAGCATATACAGCGACGGATTCTTGATGTCGGCCAGCATGGCGGCGATTTCGGGCTCGCCGCGGCCATTGCCGGAGAAGCCGAGATTGATGACTTCTCGGTTCAGCATGCGGGAGAGGATGTTGGTGGAGCACATGCCCGGACGCGTGGCGCATCCGCCCTGCGTGATGGATGTCCCGTACATGACGGCGGGGCGGTCGTCCACAAACGGCGTGGGCGCTTCGAGTTTCGCGTCGTCGTCGAGGCCGATGGCGAGTGATTTAACGCCGTTGTAGAGCGGGAAGTTGATGATGACGTCGCGCATGTCGCGTTTGAGGCCTGCGCGGACGGTGGTCGTGAAATCGCGCTTGGAATGGTCGGTTCGTGTCACGCCGAGGCATTTCCAGATGTCGCCGCTTTTGATGTAGATATCGAAACCTGCACTGCCCGTGAAGGCCATGTGGTCCATGCCGCCTGTGGAGGCTAACGTGGCTTGGATAAGGAATCTAGAACTGTCAGTGCGGAATCGGACTTGTCCGCCGGCGGTGTTGCTGCTGAGTTGGATGGCACCGCAATCTTTCGACGGAATAACCTGCGGTTCACCATTGGGGAAACGTGTGACGGTTTCCGGACGGTCCATCGGGAGGCGTTCATACAGTTTGTCGGTTTCGAACCAATTGAAGCCGCAGAGCTTCATAGGGGCTTCGAAGGGGAGATGCCATGCGACGCCGTCTGCGTTTGCAGGTTTGATGGCCATGGCGGGATCAAGTTCAGCGATGTTTTTCATGATGCAAATCGTGGTTTGAGGTGGATATTATTGTATGGTAGATAATCACAAATTCCGCCAGTCGAAGACGATGCCGAGCGGCGGATTCTTGTTTTCGCCGAGCATCGCGTAGATGTCGTGGCATTTGTCTGGCGTGACGATTTCGGAGATGATTTCGGAAGCCTTCATCTTGCCGTTGGCAAGGAGCTTCAGGAAGGCGCGATAGTCGTCTTCCTGCGTCCAATGATAGGGGGCGGATTCGACTTTCGCGCGAGTCATCGTGTGGGCGCCGAGAATCTGGATGCCGCGGCAATGGACGTAGCGGTAGAAGTCGATTGGCGCGTCCGGAATACGCGTGCAGCCGAGCAGGGAGACGCGGGCCTCCCATGCCGCGTATTCGAGAGCCTGCTGGAGGGCGATGGCGGAGCCAGTGACTTCAACGATGGCGCGGACACCTTCGCCTTCCGTGATGTCTTTCACCTGCTGAATGTAATCTGAATCTCCTGGATTGAGGGCGTAGTCCGCGCCAAGCTTCAACGCCAATGCGCGGCGTTCAGGGGAGAAGTCGGAGACGATCATCGGAACGGCGCCGCTGAGGGCGGCGATCTGTAACGCAAAAACGCCGAGGATGCCTTGGCCCGCGATCATGCAGCTTTCACCAATTTCCAAATGGAGCTTGCGGACGCCATTGAAGGAGAAGGAGGAGATGTTCGTGAAGGCCGCGTCCAGCATGCTGACGTTTTCAGGAATCTTCACGATTTTTTCCTGTTTGATGTTGTAGGTCGCGCCAGCGCCGGGATTTGTGTTCAGATAATTGGTCGGAACGAGCCAATCATGTTTGATGGAATAGAGGGCATGGCCTGCCCAGTTGACGACGACTTTGTCGCCTACTTTGTAGTTTTTGACGTCCGGTCCGACGGCGACGACTTCGCCCGATCCGCAATAGCCTGGATACCAGGGAAATTTCGGATGGGCGTTGTTCATGTCTTGCGACCATGCGCGCTCTGTACCTGCGCTGACGACGGTGTAGTGGTTGCGGATGAGGACTTCGTTGCCGGTCGGTTCGTGTACTTCCGATTCCTGAAGTTCGGCGTTGCCCTTTGTGACGATGACGATGCGGTAATTTTTCATGGTTGTTTGTGGGGAGGAATATGATTGTCTATTGAAGAAATTTGCCTTCTGCGTTGATGTCGAAATTGTGCGGGCCGAGCACGCGGCCGCCATCGACGGGAATATCGACGCCTGTGATATAACCTGCGTCGTCGTCTGCGAGGAAGACGATGGCACGGGCGATTTCATCGGCTAAACCATTGCGGCCGAGCCATGTGCCATGATTAGGACCAGTGGCATCACCACGGGCGACCATGCCGGGCGAAACACTGTTGACGGTGATGCCGCGCTTTGCGTTCTCCATGGCGGCGACTTTCGTCAGCATGATAATGGCGGCTTTGGCGGCGGAGTAGTCCGCCGCGCCCGGTAGGCCGCTCACGCCTGCGATGGAACCGAGATTGACGATCCGTCCGAAATGTCGTTCCACCATGCCCGGAATGACCTGTTTCATGCAATGGAACGTACCGAGCAGATTGATGTCGATAATGCGTTTCCATTCGTCGTCGGAAATCGTTTCGAGCATGTGGCGGCAGCCGCCGTCGTGGTGGCACCAAACACCTGCGTTGTTGATGAGAACATCGACTTTACCGAAATCAGCAAAGATTAGCGCAAAAGAGCTTTGGATATCTTCTGCGGATGTGACGTCCTGTTGGTATGGTCGGACATCATAGCCGAGAGCTTGCAAATCCGTGGCGGTTTTCGTGACGGTGTTCAACGAGACATCCGTCGCGGCGACATGAACGCCAGCCGCGCCAAGCTGACGGCAGATGGCGCGGCCGATGTTTCCGCCAGCGCCTGTCACGACGGCTACGCGATTATTGAATGGCATGGTTCAATTCCTTTATTGTTTTTCGCTGACCGCTTTTATTGTAGCAAGCTGTTGTCATACGTTTCAAGGCTGTTATAATCGACGCCGATGCCTTCGCAGATCTTCTGCCAACGTTCTGGCATGTCCGGTTCGGAAAGCCATGGACGCCAACCTGTTCCGAGATAGATGCGAATCGCCGGAACACGCCAATCATCCGTCAGGAGCGTGGCTTTTGTGAAGCCTGTTTCGGCGATGATGTGCATGGCGGTCAGGCAAGCCACGAGACCGAGTTTCTTGCCGCGATACGTTTCAAGGCTGAGAACTTGCCCGAGATTGCCCCAGTCGCCGCGATGGCCCGGATAGTCGGAAAATTCCGCCGTGGCGCTCGCGACGGGAAGACCAGTGGCGATTTCTTCACAGAAGACAAGACCTTTCGGAATGACTTTGTTCGTGAGAAAATCCGGCTTGAGCTTGCCCCATCCCGCGCCTTCGCGAAGAATTTCATAGCGTTCCGCGACTTCCGGGCCGTTGCGGGTGACGCGGAAGCCTTCCGGAACGGGATAATCCGGCAGGGGGTGTTTTTCCATGTCTAAGAACATTCTCAATTGGCTCATAACAATCTATGGAATGGTTTTAGTTTTTGATTTGTTTTTAATCCGACGGCGGGGACGCCGTCGTTACACCCGCAGGCGAGACGCAAGCGGGACTTCCCCCGACGGCGAGACGCCGTCGTTACTTTCCTGCGAAGAAGCGGATGAGACGCGCCGCATGCTCCGCGCAGGCTTCGATGACGGGATCGTAGAATTTGTCCACAGGAATGAACTTGCCGTCGAGAGCGTTCAGCTCCTTGCGGGCGGTTTTGAGATACGTGTCCATGAATTCCGTGGCGATGTTGACTTTGGCGATGCCTGATTCGATGACCTTCCGGACATCGGCAAGCGGTGTGCCCGAACCGCCGTGGAGCACAAGCGGAACGTCCGGTAGGGCGTCCGCGATGGCGCGGCAGCGGTCGATGTCCAATTTCGGTTCGGATTTGTAGTAACCATGGGCGGTGCCGATGGAAACCGCCAACGCGTCCACACCGGTCTGGCGGGCGAAATCGACGGCTTCACCGACGTCGGTGAGAGCCGTTTCGTCGCCTTGCGCGACATGGCCGATTTCGCCTTCGCAGGTGGCTCCGAACGTTTTTGCATAATCAGCACAGAAACGTGTCAATTTGACGTTTTCGTCAAATGGTAGCCGCGAACCGTCGAACATGACGGATGTGTAGCCCCATGCGAGCGCGTTTTTCACCTGTTGCACGTCTGCGCCGTGGTCGAGATGGACGGCGACTGGCTGTTTGCAACGATGGGCCAGTCGCAGGATCATTCCCGCGAGATCATACGCTTTGTTTGACGTGAACAGCCGTTGGAAGACTTGGATGATGACTGGCGACTGTTCCGCTTCGGCCGCCTGGACGACAGCCGCCGCACCTTCGTAGTTCGCGACGTTGAAGGCCCCGATGGCGCGATGCTCCCGCCGTGCGGTGGACAGCATCTCTTTCATGGTGGTCAATGGCATGTATCTGTCCTCCTTGATGTTACAGCAACGATGCCGCCAGTTCCTCAAGCGTTACGATGTTGAGCTTCGTGTACTTTTTCAGCATCAGCTTCGTGTAGGGCGACGCCACGACGATTTTGTCCGTTTTCGGATTGTCGGCGCGTTCGGCAATATAGGCCGCCAGTTTTTCGACGAGTGTCTCGTCGATTTTCGGCAGGACGACAGCGCCTTCGCCGCAGCTGTAGGACTCTTCGTCATTCGTTCCGAACGGTTTGTTCACGGCACCGACCGCCTTGAGCAAATCATGCGGGAAGGGCAGGTCGTTGTAGTTGCGCAGGAAGTCGCTTTCAAGATAGTAAACGTCGCCAGCCTTCTTGTATTTGAGTTTCAGCGAGAGGATGTATTCGGACGTGTGCATCACCTTCGCGGGGAACTTGACGCCCATGGCCGGATAGTCGTTGACGAGCGCGTCGTAAGCGGCTGGATTGGAGACGACGACCGTCTTTGCGCCAGTCTTCTTCACGAAATCCGCGAACTTTTTCGCCGCGTCTTTTGCTTCTTTCTGATAACCAAGCGTCAGCAGGCCTTTGCCGATGCAACCGCCGTCCGCCGTCATGTACGAGACTTTCGCCTTTTTCATGATTTTCGCGAACGCGGTTTCAACGGTGGCCGCTTCCTTCGTATATAAGTCTTTGAAATAAAGCACGTCGCCAGAGCCAGTGACTTTCCAACTGGCGGTTTTCGCAAGCTCTTTTGCAATCTTCTGGATGGTGGATGGAGCGTGGCCGGCTTCGACGATGTCCGCGCGGGCGGCGAGTGTCAGGCCGATTTCGTCAAAATGCTTGACGCAATTGCGGCGGCACGCGCCGCTGAGGTCGTTGCGGTAGAGCGTCGCGATGAAATCTTCGTTGTCGAGCTGCATCGTGCCCTGCGTGACGCCGTAGATCATGGATGCGCGGACACGCGGCGTGTCCA
>JAEEGK010018723.1_pt1 | contig 14944 bp, 11 predicted proteins | sample 8958771 | NCBI WGS metagenome assembly JAEEGK01 (sample SAMN16246547, study PRJNA631951) | gut metagenome | biome: gut microbiome; feature: rumen; material: SC-attached | host: Bos | place: Iran: Karaj | collected 2018-10 | reverse complement strand
CACCAGCCACAGATTCCTCATCCGAATCCATCGCGGCAAACGACACGAACGCTTTTTACGATACAACGGCCTTCGACACCGCAAATACGGCACCAAACGGACTTTCACGCCTTACCGGAATCGAAGACGAAGATTTCGACAAGGCATCAGCCAGCGCAGATTTCGAGAACGGCATTGCCACAGGCGTCCGCGACACGCTCCACATCAAGTCGCAAAAAGACCCGTTCCTAGCAGACAAAATCGACATACTCCTGCGCCGTTATCACCCGGACTTGGGCATCATCCTTATCGTTGATACCAAGACAAACGAAATCATAGCTTGGGGCGAACGACGTGACGAGCATGTGCAGAACAGGCCCGACTATATAGGACGTTCAACCTTCCCTGCCGCATCGCTTGCAAAACTCGTGACCATCGCGGCCGCCATGGAAAGCAACCGCTACTCGCTCAACACCCCCATCCCGATGATCGGGCGCCACCACACGCTTTACCTGAACCAGCTTCGCGTCCCCGAAAAATACAAAGGTCCAACGATGGAACTTGCCGAAGCATTCGCCCGCTCCGCGAACCCGCCCATGGCCATCGTCGGGAAAAACGTCGGCGCAAAGCGCTTGCTCGCCGCCGCCGCCAAACTCGGCTACAACAGGAAATTCCCCGGAAACGCCCCGAACGCATCCAGCTATACCACCCCGGACACAGGTTACGGCCTTGCCGAGGTCGCCTGCGGCTTTACAACCTCGACAACGCTCTCGCCGCTCCTTGCTGCCGCCCAAGTTCGCGCCATTCTCGCCAAAAAGCCGCTCGAAATTCCGTGGGCCCGCAACATGGCTCCGTTTGTTCCGCAAAAACCCATTGCTCTTGGTATCGGGAAGTTCAGCGAAAACACGTATTACGGTCTCCGCGAATCGATGCTACGTTCCGTCACGCAGGGTACCGCACACAAGCACATGTCCACAAAGAACATGGCTCGCAAAAACTTTGAAGCGCTTCGCCTCGGGGGCAAAACAGGCTCGCTTGATGGCACCGACCCCGCCGGACGATACGACTGGTTCATGGGATTTGCCGAAGCAAGGAACGAACCGGGCAAGTCCATAGTCGTCATCGTGATGCAAATGCACAAGGAATTTCGCTCACAACCGGCAACGCAAGTGGCAGCGACCATCATCAACTACTGGGCGCACCAAAATCTTAAAAAATAAGTTAGATTTGAACACAAAGGAAAAAGAATAAAAATGGAATTATCTTGGTGGAACTTAATACCGACTTATTTTGACGGAACCGCTTTCCAACTCGGAAGCTTCCCCGTGCGCTGGTACGGAATCATGTACATTTTCGCGTTCGTGACCGCCTACCTCACCATGTGGAAAATCAGCCAAAAAGAAAAACTAGGCTACACCAAAGAACAGTTGGACAACATATTCACTTGGATTATCGCCGGTATCTTGCTTGGCGCCCGCCTCGGATACGTATTCTTTTACAAGGCAAGTTACTACCTCTCGAATCCGACCGAAATTTTACTTCCCATGGTTCACGACGATCTCGGCTACCACTTTGTCGGAATTTCCGGGATGTCTTACCACGGCGGTCTTATTTTGGGCATCATCTTTTTCTGCATCGGAGCAAAACGCAACAAGCTCGACGTCTGGAAAACTCTAAACCTGGCCATGCTCGCCGCTCCGCTCGCCTACACCTGGGGGCGTTACGGCAACTTTATCAACGGTGAGCTCTTTGGCGAAGTGACAACAAGTTCTATCGGCATGTACTTTCCGCTGGCCCACGACAGCACTCTTGCAAATCCGATCCTCCACCACCCCAGCCAGCTTTACGAAATGTTGTTCGAAGGAGTCATCCTGTTCGTTGTATTGTACAACCTTCGCAAGATTCCGAAACTCCACGACAAGATTCCATGCCTTTACTTGATGGGATACGGTCTATTCCGCTTTTTCATCGAATTTTTCCGCAAGCCGGACGCTCACCTCGGCCGTATCGACCTCTTCGGCATGAGCCGCGGGCAAACGCTCTGTTCGCTGATGTTTATCATCGGCCTTGCATGGATGATTTATCTCTTCTACCGCGAAAAGAAAGCTAGTAACCCTTAAACAGTTTTTCCCAAAGGCTGCGTTCTTCTTCGAATTTTTGCGTAAAGAACTTGCTTACGTGCTTATAGACAACCTTGATGTGTTCCGCCAGTTCGTCCGTGACGTACTTTTCTTCATTGGAATCGTCCGTGCCTGTTTCATTCATGAGCTTGGACCACTGGCTTTCCTGATTCTTGCTGCCCAACGTTGAGGAGAGCGAGGAATCCTCATAGCACTTGTTGTTCAAGTAAATTGTCCAAACCGAATTCGGAATCTTTTCAAGGAATTTCTTGAGGAACGGTTCCGCATTGGTCGAATAGCCGTATGAATTGCCTATCAGGCAAATGAGAGGCACATTGATGACTCGTTCGACATTCACCTCACTCCATGACTTGTCCGTCATTTCGAGAATCGCATTGTACAATTCTTCGGCAGGTTTCGGTTCATTATAAAAGTTGTCTATACCCAAATGGGCTTCGCGCAGACGTTTTAAATACTCCGACAAATCAAGAACATTCTCAACACGAGCACTTTCGACAGGGCTCACATGAGGCACGGCAAACGAAGATGTTTCGCTATCCAAGGGTTCTGCCGCTTTCGCCTTTGCGTTCTCAACTTCAGCAACGCCGTTACAACGGTTCATCACCTCGGAATCAAACGCAGGAAAAACACGGAACTTGTAATAAAACCTGATATTTCCTTCTTGGGACTGGAAATAAAGCGCCTTATAGCACTCGTTATCTTTGAACAAATTCGCGAGAGCCCTGTATGCACGGTGCCTAGCACCACCTGATGTGAACTTACCTCGGTGAATAGCCACAAAGCAGTGGAACGCGCGCACGCAACCATTCGTATCGATAACGGTAATGCCATCATAGTTCAACATCGAAATGAACATTTTACGAATAAAATTCTGTTCGTACAAATCATGATACAACTGCGAATCCAACATGGAATCGGGCTTAATCTGCATGTCCTTGTATTCGTCAAAGATAATCTTTCCGCCATCAAAGTTTTCGTCTTTGTTGCCATCCCATGACGGATCCACGAACAAGCATATCGTGCCGTGCACTTCTCTTTTGATTTGTGAAAAAAGACCGGCCCAGAACCCTTTCGGGTATGAACCCGTATTGGAATCTGTAAAATCATCCGCAAACTCATTCTCATCCAAATCAAAACGAATCAGCAAATGGTCTGTGTCCCCTGTCGATGTATGCGAATTGATGCAGATTTTTGAAACGTTGACGCATTCAATCAGCAAAAAACCTTTTTCAAGAAGAGCGCGTTCGGTTTCGCCGGCGTTCCCGATATCCGACTGGAACACCCCAACCTGAATAGACGATTCCGACTTTTCTCGCCCGGACATCTGCTGTATAATCAAGTCGCATCCACTCTTGCAAAAATGGATAACATCCTTCAAGCAGGCTTTGACGCGTTCTTTGTACAGGTTTTCCAAGGAATCTCCCGAAAACTTGTAAATGCGGCGATTCCAGCCCATCGGCGTATTTCCGTTTCCCATGATGATTCGAAACGTGAAATGGTCGTTTTCTTCTTGATAATGCGGAACACTTGGCAATATATCGATAATGGCATCAATAACCGCATCCTTCATTTCCGGAAGTTTATTCAGAAAAAAATCCTTGATTTTTTTTCGGTCAAGTCCAATAACATTCGAAGTAATCTGCAATTTTCCCTCCATAAAACAACCAGGAACATCAGCCCAAATTATCTATTATCAATATACATATGAATTAGCTACTTTTGGGAAAAAATTTTAAAAATATTGTTAAAAATTTTATTTTTTACGAAGAACATTAACAGGAGCATATCAATGGCAGGCATTACTTACGAAGTTGACGATAAGAACATTGTCGAACAAATCAAGTCAGACGCCGCCAAAGCCGCTTCGGAACTCGTCGAAGCAGCCCATCTCAAAAAAGGCGATATCGTAGTCGTCGGTTGCAGCACCAGCGAAACCTTGGGCAACCAAGTCGGTAGCCATTCCGTTCCCGAGGTCGGAAAAGCCATCTATGAAGGTATCCAGAGCGTTTTCGGAGCTCAGGGCATTTATATCGCAGCGCAATGCTGCGAGCACCTGAATCGAGCTATCATCATCGAACACGAAGCCGTCCCGAACGCAGAAATCGTGAATGTCGTGCCGCAACCCAAAGCCGGCGGTTCCTTTGCAACAGCTTGCTACGCATCATTCAAAAACCCAGTAGCGCTCGAACACATCAAGGCAAACGCGGGGCTTGATATCGGCGGGACCCTTATCGGCATGCACCTACGCGAAGTCGCTGTTCCCGTGCGCTTAAAGCAGAACCACATCGGCAAGGCTATGCTTATCGCCGCACGTACCCGTCCGAAGTTCATCGGCGGTGAACGCGCCCACTACGACGAGAGATTGAATTTTAGTTACTAGTTACTCCGCCCTTCGGGCTAGTTACTAGTTACTAGTTAATAGTTACTAGAGATTGCAATAAGAACATTTCTAGTTACTAGTAACTCAGAGCTGGAAACTGAGCCGAAGGCTCCCTAGCAACTCAAATCTCTTAACTGCTGCGAAGCAGCCCGAGCGTCTAAAGGCTCTTATGGTGTCTCATGGCCCGGATGTTCCGCGGTAGCACTTCCTTATGCCACTTAATCCATTCATCGTAATAGATGTAGCGTTTTTCGCGTTGGCGGAATTCGCGGCCATGAACGACTCTGCGCCCTTGGCGTTCCTCGACGGGAATCACGATATGCAAACACTCATGATAAACTACTCCCGCGATTGCGTATAAAGGGCAATTCGCCGCATCGTAACCGCGACTGATGCTGATGAGGTGGAAGTTTTCGCCAGTCACCGGGTCCCTGCGCACGGAGTGGAAACTGAGGCCTCCCACGCGATTACTCCAAGTGATTCTGCACGTAAGCGATCCGCCGAAATACGTGTTATTGATGGCCGCAAGCACATCCGTCAGGTTATGGTGAACACCTTGCGAACGGATTGGCGGCAAACGCCCCTTGCTTGCAAGCGGAGCTTCGCCTTTATCTGAAAAAATTTGATCAACAGCCTGCCAAAATCGATTTACCAAGTCCTTGATAATAGCCTTGTTTTTCTGCGTTTTGCGACGCACCGCATGTTCCGCCCATTCTGCGGCAAGTTCACGGGCATCGGCAAATTCTGGAGCCTTCATATATGCAGGCAAAAGCACTTCCGGATGCCCGAACAGGACTCCACCCTTACAACGGATACTCTTTTTCATCAGCGGACTATACTTAAAATGCACGAGCCCATTGAGAGAGCAATCCGGCGAAGGAATCACGACACCGGACCTGTTGTCCGCAGCAACATACCCGAACAAATCCATCTGTCCGTCGGGCGACATCGAGGGGAGCACGCTTTTTTCAAACGGATTCACGCGCCCAAAACTCCTTCATAGCCATTCAACGCCAACAACCCGCCAAAAAAACTTTCAGGCAAATCAAGCGCGGAATAATGTTCCGAAATTCCATAAACGGCATCTTCCACGACATCTGGCATATAAACTATATAACTATCGTTTTTCTCAGTCTGGAGCATATCGGGAGTGCAATATTTCGGATCGGTCTCGCTGAAATACATACGGCAGGAAACCGTCCGCAACGGATAAATTGTGCAATCGCCCACCCCGTTCGAAAACGGGCAAGAACGCCACCACGAGAAATAATCATGGAGCGCTCCATCTTCGGCTTCATCCTCAGAAAGCCCTGCGTCTTTACGAGCGTCGAAAAACGATTCAAACTTGTCCGAACGCAACTGGCAAGCTTCCATCAAAGTAAGCAAGTCATCCCGTTTCCGCAGTTCACTGTACATGGATATCAACTCAAACGGTTCCACCGACATCGGATAATGGTGGCAACAGTTTCCGCAAGCCGGCCTGCACTGGATAGGATGCGGCTGTTGCACAAGCACCGCCTTCAAATACAGGTCATAGGCTTCATGATATGATTTCGTAAACTGGAGAATAAAGGGCAACTGTTCCCGTAAGTTATCTGCATCGATGGCATATTCACGACCCAAAGCAGAGGCAATCCCGTCAAGACGGTCTCTTTCGACCCTGAGCAGGGAGGAAAGTCGCATCTCTGCGATGCGGTAAGATTTCGTCGGAAAATACTCTTTGTACGCTTCCATCGAGCGCAAATATATTTTTTTAAGGGAAAATCGTAAAAAAAGCCGATAAAAAAACACAATTTTTTCATTTTTATAATAATGAAGTTATTTTTTTATATGGAGAAATCGTTTCAGGATTAGCAAAATGAGTAAAATATCACAAAGCAAACGGATGTGGTCCCTCGTAATCGCTTTGTCTGTCGGCATGGTCGGTTGCAACCTGTTCCACCCGACAGAGAGTCATGATGCCGAAAACGACGATGCAGCCGCTCTGACGCTTGACGGTTACCACGAATACCAAAAGTCAAATTACGACTCCGCCCGCCGACTATTCAACAGGGCCATCGCAGCTGACTCCGGATATTCCGAAGCCTGGGTCGGTCTCTCCAAGTGCGTCATGAACAGTCAAGAAAGCCTGAACGTATTCGAACTGGTTTCCTACGCGCAAAAGGCGGATGAAAAATCGACGTCCAACGGATTCCTCGAAATGTCCAACGAAAAAGCGGCAAGCATTTCAAGAAGCATCGACTCCGTTTTGATTTACCTGAACAAGTTTATCGCTCGCGACACGACCGGAAAAACAGACAAGAAGGTGCGGTTCAGCGATATCGCAGACAGCTACGCAATTCTCCTGCTATCCAAGGCTGCACTCCGCATTCGAAACGTCCAGACAGAACTCACATCCGTACTCTCGGCTGATAGCGCGGGCATGAAGTTGAACTTAAACACCTTGAACGACCTTGGTGATAGCCTCAAACCGTTCCTCCAGGACATGGCGGCAGCATCCGAAGCAATTAAAGTTGCACCGGACGCCTCTGCGGAAATCATTAAAGCCTACCTCCCCGATTCCACGCGAAAAGATATCGGCGACGATTTTTACACTGATGCAACGATTGGACTAGCCAACACTGTCATCCAGTTGAATGACAGGGCCCAGACAATTGATGAAGAACGAACCGACGTATTTTTCGCATTCGGAAACGGCATGGATGACGACGGCGACGGATGCGTTGACGAAGAAGTCGTAGATAATTATGACAACGACGGCGATGGGGAAATAGACGAAGACGGCAGAGACTACCGCTCGGTGGTTCTTGTAAAGAACACCTTCGTGATAAAAGAAGATAACACGGCACAAATCAACAAGGACGGAAAAATTTACGATCTGACCAAATCACAGGTCGATTACCTCAATACGATTGAAAAGTATGAGACTATCGACATTGATATGAATGGCAAAATGGGGTCAAAAGATTCGAACGAATGGCAATACGTCATCCGCGATCCCGACGATCGCGATGAAAAGAACAACCACCTGTTGAAGTTCGCCGTTGATTTGAAATTCCCTGGCAAAAACATTGCAACCAAAATCAAGAACAAAGAACTTATCCGTCATGATACAGATATAAACAACATTAAATACTCGTTGAAAAAGCGCAAAGAAATGGTCGGCGGATGCTGGGTCAACTATTCCGATGACGATTTCAAAAAATGGTTTGAAGGGAGAAATGCAAAATGAATAAAATAACTCTACTTGCAATTCTCATTTTATGTGTAAGCTTTGTATCGGCAAAATCTCCCCGACACATTTCGCTGCGTGCAGAATCCATGGGCGGAGCCCACGTAGCAGTAGTCGATGACAAGGACGCCATCTACTTCAACTATGCAGGCTTAAGCCAAATCAACAGGCTCGGTAACTACGACAAGCGTCCGGAACAGGGCTACTATCCACGCAACTGGATTGGTGACATGCGCCTCACATTTGGCGGAGCCGGTGAATTCAGCAGATTCCTTTCGGTATATGGCGATGTGACCGACGTTCAGGACTTGTTCAGACGCGCACAAAATGAAGCCGATTCAATGGGTTCCAGCAGAACAAGCGCCATTCTAGATTCACTTGTCAATAATCCCAGATACCTCAAGATTATCAATTCTCACGACCACAAAACGTTGGAGATGAGATTGAAAATCGATGCGGAGTTGGCGTTCCACAATTTTGGTGCGGCTTTCTGGATGAACGGAAGCGTTGCTCCTTATGTTGAAGGCGGCTTAATCCTCCCCTACCTCGTTGTCGATACGTTCTACATCGATGCTGTCGCCCAAGCGGGTGGCGCTTACGAAATAATTCCAAACAAACTTTCTGTAGGCCTTGGCGGAAAAATCGCAAAGCGCCACAAGACCGAAATGGTAACGCTCGGGTTAGCAAACTACAAGAGTGTTGTCGATACGCTGGAAAACAAGCTCGACAACGCCACTGACGATTTCTTCGATTCAAAGACATTCTCGTTCGGCTTGGACATGGGCGTCCTTTATCAGTACAACCGCGAAGTCCGTTTTGGCGCTTCGCTTCGCGACATTTACTTCAAGTCTCTAGCCGGAGAAACGCTGATTCCGAACTTTACGATAGGCGCGAACTATAGCCCGAAATTCATGAACAGCAATACCGGATTCGGTCGTAAATTCAATGTCGCTGTAGATTTCGCCGACATGTTCAACGCCGACAGAAATTACAAGTTCTTCAGCCACCTCAACTTCGGTTTCGAACTGGAACAGACTCTTGCAGCAATTCCAGGGCTCAACAACGAAGTCCGTTTCATTGCATTGCGCCTTGCCGCCGGTTTCAGAGGCGGGTATCCGTCTGCGGGTATCGGCGTCGAAGTGCTCCGTTTCTTCTCGTTTGAAGCGGCCACTTGGGGTGAAGAACGCGGCTACTACACAGGCCAAGAAGAAAACAGAATCTACATGGTGCAAGCGAGTATAGGATTTTAGTTTAAACGAAAGACTAGAGACGAGCGATGCGTTGAGGCCGCAGTAGTAGGACAAATGCATAGCGAGTTTGCCCCAAGACGAATGTTGCAGGGTCGCTTGCGGACCTATAACTGGGCTATATTGCATGACGCAAAGCGTCAAAGTCGTGACTTGATTTAAGTAAGGTTTTCTTTGACGTACATGGCATAATATCTATCTAATAGCTTAATTGCATTCGCAGGTTTATTCTGCTTTTTGGGGCTTTCGGTAGCGCAATGTTGAGATAATCTTCTTGCACATCGATGCGTCAACTTCCGAGGAATCGTATTCAAAATGCAAGCGATCCATATCATACCATACTATTGAATCTCCAGTATCTTGATACTTTTGTTTATATCGGTTTGTTTCAGGATCTTTATAATAAACGCTCTTTCGTTTGGGCGCTTTAATATAACGGGATGAAAAATAAATGTCAAACACATTAGAAATCTTTTTGATTTTCAGAGTATCATTATCAAAATAACTTCTGTAAACAGGCTCTAGCAAAATAAACGAATCAAGAATATCTTGGTTAGCTGCTCGACCCAAATGATTAACTTCAGAATTCCCAACCCCAAGAGTCAAATGCATAAAAGGTTTTAGCAATGAATCTAAAAAAGTATAACAAACTATTTCACCCATAATAATACCGCTCTTACGAACAGAATACGATTTTGGAATCAATACTTCAAACATGTCGCCATCAGAATTCATGGAATCCGCATACACCTGCATTTCTAGAGGTTCAAAAGGATTCTTTAATTCTTTAACTTCTTTATCTTTTATTTCAAAAGCATATTCGCTTTTTTCTACAACATATATCAAGTCAAACAATTTATTTACATTAAACGAATAGCCATTTTTTAAGGCACCACGTTTCAAAGAAATTTTTCCGTTTCCATCATATTTTACATTCCAAACTTTATCATACTTATATTTCAAAAACAACGAATCCGATAGACAATAGGCACGAGCTCCATCATATAAGATTTCATTTTCAAAATCATTCTTTCCACATTTTATGGAATACTCTTCTAAAGAATCACGCAACGATTCATAGGACGCAGACAATCCTTCAATTTTGCAATTATCAAAATTAAGGCAAAATGAAATATTCTCCAACTTGAAGAAGAACAAAAAACATGCTATAAAAATCACAAACAAAGAAAATACAATTATTCGTTTTATCATACTATTCTTCCATAAAGCAAGCCGGAATTTTAAGCTTCACGACTTGACTTAAAGAAAGATCTTCTTTAACGTACATCGCATGGTATCTATCAAAAAGGGTCGAAGCTTTCGCAGGTTTAACCGGCTTTTGGGGGAACAGCGGATCTCTTTTAGCCTTCCCTTGTATGCATTTCAAATAATTAATTCCGCCCGTTGCTAGGTCCATCGTATAACGAACTTCATCACATTGTTCCTTGACGACACCGGAATACCCCGTGATTTCAATAGAATCCTTTTTCCCATCATCTTGGTTACATCCTTCTTTGAAAAATGATCTTGAAAACGAAAGATGGACCTTTTCTGACTTGACAATTTCTTGTGCTGCGATCTTGCCAAAAATACGCCGAGAACGCAATTCAGGAGGAAGGTATTCGGTAAATATAGGATGCGTTTGACGAACAACAAGCTGCGTTCGCACTTCGCGTGGCATCCACGCATAATACAAAATGGACTTTACTTCTTTCAAGAAATCGCCGTATTCAGGATGCTCCGTATTCATATCGACATTTACAACTCGGCCGCTATCGCCAAAAGTAAGCGTTGCATCGACAGACAGATTAAAACCATCTTTATAGTGGCGTTTAAGAGCTCTTTCAAGAAGTCTACTGCAAGGCTTTTTTATGCTACTGATAAATCCAGTTTCGAATTCACGCGGGCGTATAGTATCGTTAAGAGTTTTGCCATCTTTAAGTTCAAAAGTGTCAACATATATCTCCACATTTAACTCGGGTTGACCCGATTGGGTTTTAAATTCCGCAGTTTTGCCTTCTGTAGAAATTTTCCGTTCCTTGAAAAAGGCTTGAATCGAATCTAGTTTTTTCAAATAGCCCTCGCCCTGCAACGAAAACAATTTACCTTCGCCCATAAAATCATTTGGGTACAATCTTTCATAGTACAACAAATAATCTACAAGTTTTCCTTTTCGATACAAGCTAATTGACAAATTGGCATCTTCAAACAAAGAACTTCTTAATACTCGATCAACTTCAGGATATTCATCATCGAGCGTTGCGGCCTTGGCAAACCGTTTGATTTCTTTCAATTTATTCGTCGAATAAGCCAAACCCTGCGCATTGAAAATGACCAAGGAATCCGCTAGTGCTAAAGATTCTTGCAATCGGAGCGGCTTTCCGGGAATGAAATTAACGTTTTCATCGGAGCGTTCCTCATCACAAGAAAGGAGAAGGATTGCGAAAAGCAGCAACAAAAAGAATCTACAATAGTTCTTCATGCCCATTTTAGAAACGCCAATCTTCATTAAACTTTCCTTTTTCCGTAATCTTTTCTTCGACAAAGCAAGGCGGAATCTTAAGGGAAGCGCGTTGCGATATCGGCATGTACATGCGATCCCATTCTTCATAAATTGCTTTATTTTTATCAAAGTAATGATTCATATAGTTCTTTTGAGAATTGCCACTAGGCAATTTCTTTTCGTATTCCAAGCATTCATAGCGGATTACCTCACCCGTCGCGATGTCTTTCGAGAATGTAATCTCGTTGCAAACATCTTTCCTTGCATCTGGAGCATTTACAATTTCGACAGAGTCTTTCGCGGTGCGACCATTTTGTTTACAAACCATCCGGTAATCCCTTGAAAATGAGATCAAAAACATTTCGAAAAAAACTATTTCTTGGGCAGTCACGTCATTACCGATATTCGAGTGAACTTTTGGAGGCATCCATCCATACTTCAAAATAGATTCTATTTCCTTTCTGAATTCTATATTTTCATGGGGTTTTGTTCGAGCAGAAGGATAAAATACACTACCATCATCCAGAAAAGAAATACCAGCTGTAACATAAAAATCAAAATCATCCTTGTAATATCGATAAAGCAATCTCTTAAGTTGCCAACCCAGCGAATTTTTCAAAGCTCGTGCAACCCCTGATTTAAGTTCACTCATGTTTATTTTTTCATCAACCTTCACCCCTTTTTTCAAAAAAATTGTATCGACAAATATTTCGACATTTATTTTCGGGAGTGAGGCCTCATGCGGAAACTCATTGACAATTCCACTTATCGGAATATTCCGTTGCTTGAAAAATTCTTTGATTTTAGCGTTCTTTTTCCATCGCCCAACGCCTTGCAGCGAAAGCAAGGCCCCATCATAATCAGATTGAAAATAATCGTACAAGCGCATCCAAAAATTTTCATTTTTCGGGCGAGCGTAATAAAGCAAATGATCAATCAAATTGCCATCAGCGTATAAATTAATCGACAAATTCGGTTCACCAATTCCAACCATTTCTCTTTGCCACGGTTCCGCCTCAGGATATTCCTCATCAAGATAAGACATCTTTGCAAATTCTTCGATTTCATTAAAGTCATGCGTTGCATAGAGCAAACCCTTTTCGCCATAAATATTCATAGAATCTGCAATAGAAAGCGCTTCGTGCAATCGCAATGGTTTACCAGGAATAAATTTGACATTTTGGGCGACATCCTTCAAGTTTTGCAAACCAAAAGACAACAACGCATACCCTCTAGAAGCCTTCAATCGATTTGCCGTAGTATCCACTTGAATACCGATAAATCCCGTATAAAGTTTCAAAGGAATTTTTTCACCCAAATAATTCCATTGAACATCAACAAAAGTTATTCCCTTAGGAATATTATAAAAGTCCAGTTGTTCGTCCCAATTCGTGTGCTTTACATATTTTTCTTCATTCGAGCGATCATCCTTTGTATAAGGCAAGAACCTTGAAATCCAACCGTTAAAAAGAGGATTGCCGCATCCTTCCGGTTTAAAACTCTTATATATGTTCTTCCAATGTTTTAAATTGATTTTTCCGTCAAAAGTATTGACAAACTCATCCAGTATAGGATTCAGCCCTTTCGACCACCATTTCATATCCAGTTGTTCGGCAAGCCTGTTAAAGGAATCCTTAAGCAACATCCAATCATCCTTGGTACCGTTTATCCTGATTTTGGGGATTCCGCAAAGCGTGTACACATTATACGAATAGTATTGCGACGCAACCGCCATCGTCATAGTGCGAGAAATGTTATAGTCCACCGGGCTTGTCGTCGAGAACTTGATTTTCAAGGGTTCGCCCGTTTCTGGAGGTAGCTTCGCCTGCAAAGAATCAAATAAGTTCGCAATCGTCCAAAACCATTCCTTGTGCGTTGATTCAAGAGTCAGCGAATTATCCATAACTGCAATAGAAGTATCCGTTCCCGGAGCAATAAAGCGGTCTTTCAATTTTTTGCGATTACTCTTGACATGAAGCCGAATACCGTCCAAAATCATAAGCCAAATATCATCCGGGTTGATTTCTAGGGCATAATGCTTGGCATACGCAAGCGCCACAACATCAAAGAATGACGGACTTTCAGAAGAACCTTTAACAAAAGGGCTTATAGAATCGGAATACGCATAGAAAGCCTTGGTGCCATTCGAGCCCTCGTTTTTGGCTTTTCTAGAAAAATATTCCGCAAAGCCGCCCCTTTTTACAGGAGTAATTTTCTCATTAAACGCACTATCACGAACACTCGTATCGACGACCATCGCATACGCGCTTGTATCGCGAACAAAACCTTCGAAACTTTGCGTAACGTCCGAAGACATTTCGATGGTCTGTTCAGCTTTTTCCTGTTTACAGGAGAGCAGTACGAAGGCGGCAAGCAAGAGGAAAAAGTATTTATAAGCACTAGTCATGCTTATAATATAACAAAGTAAGTGCAAAAAAAAATATTTACTGGATCCTTCGTCCCTTCGGGACTCAGGATGACTGCAAAAAGGTGATCCCGGCATCCCGCAACTAGTGCGGGACAGGCTCAGGCCGGGAGGACAATGAAAGCAGGGTATTACGACAGATTGCCCATAATCGCATCGATGTCGGTGCGGGTCAAGCACGTTTTTTCGCTTAACCCGGCAGCAATCGCCCTGAGCGACTTTTGGCAAGCCATCATGAGGTTATAAACTTGTTCGACAACGCTTGTTTCGGCAAGCTGGTAGTAATAGCAAGCTGCCTGGAAACTCTGGTAATCGGGATCGCTCCTATAAAGTTCCATCGGGAGTTCTTTCATGACAGTGTCGAGGTCGCAAGCGAAATTTTTGCGGATTAAAAAGTCCGACATGTGGCCAGCAATGGCGATGTGGGCGGCACCATCGAGGGAACTGCCGGGCATGCGCGTGACGCTCGGTTTTTCCTTGGAATTGTTGATTCTGACGTAGTCAATCTGGCGTTTGAACAGGAATGCGATTAGAGCGTGGCCAGCCTCATGGCGGCAGAGTTTTTCAAATTCCTGTTCACCGAAAAATTCAATTAAGCTTTCGCGAGTTAATGTTTGTTCTGGCATTTTTCAATCCACCTGTCTAAAAAAGCCATCTGTTCGTCGGTATGGAACCAATGTTCGCCACCATCCATAATCGTAAGCGTTGCACCCACTTTTTGCGCAAATTCGCGCATCGTTTCGAGGTCGGTCAAATTGTCATTGGAGCCATACAAAATATGCGTCGGGATGTTCCACTGGAGCGGATGTTCCCGCACGTAGCAAAGGTATTTCCACGAAAGAGTCTCGCCGAATGCCGTCGCAATTTCGCCTTTTTCACGGAGTTCATCTTCGGAGACGTTCGCCCATTGCATCATGTTGCAAATGAGCTTTTCCAAGTTGACCATCGGCGAAATGAAGTAAGCGTTCTTGATTCGCTTACCGCCGAGCGCGTTCATCGAAAAAAATGCTCCGATGCTATTTGCGATAAGCACGACT
>JAEEGK010018721.1_pt1 | contig 14945 bp, 13 predicted proteins | sample 8958771 | NCBI WGS metagenome assembly JAEEGK01 (sample SAMN16246547, study PRJNA631951) | gut metagenome | biome: gut microbiome; feature: rumen; material: SC-attached | host: Bos | place: Iran: Karaj | collected 2018-10 | reverse complement strand
ATTACACGTAGTTAGTGAAGATGAAAATGCAATCTGGTTGATAGATTTTTGGTGTAAGAAAAATATTAAGGAACTCATCCAAATGCCGTTTTCAAGACATTGGATAATGCACGTAGAGGCAAGTTTAAGGATAAAAAGTTCCAAAAATAAAATGTCGCCAAATAAACAACATTAATAAAGCAACGGATGTCCGTTGTGAGCATGATCGGCGGCTTAACGTACGGATTGACAAAAAATGCAATCAAAAATGGAACGTTGAGATTTTATGAAAATCTTTGCTTTGGGATGGAATAACGTGAAGCGTTTTTAGTGTATTATCATTGATATTCATAAAGAGTTTTAAATAATTCATTGAGTGCATTTTGTGATATATCATCATCTTTCATTATTACATCATCAAAAAATGGTGGAAATGTGATTAAATCAGCATTGCATCCCCATCTTTCTAATGCACGATGAAAAAAATATTCAAACATAGAAGCATTGGGGATTTTTTGGGAATAGTACCAACAATGCATAATGAAATCAGTGGCTTCCTCTCCTATCAAAGAGTCTTCAACCATGGCATCTATGATACTAAATAATTCCTTGCTTACTTTATTTTCATCTAATAGTTCTAATAATCCTAATTCTAATATTGTATCAAGGAATTCAAAACCATAGCAGTCGTGGTTGTGGTAATAATCCTCTTCGAATATACGTAATATAGTATCCTTTTGATTTAATGGAGTTTGTTCCCAATCGAGTAGTTTGACCATTTTATATCTTAATGAGATTGATATATTATGTATAAATAATTCTTCATAATTGTAGATTTTTTCAATAAAACATTTGTGAGTATTGCAAAAATCATTATATTCATTTAGCAGGTATATGCATGATTTTGTGGATGCAGTATTTTTTATTTGCTTAAACTTATCATCTACAATTTTATTCCATATATTTAACAATAGTTCATTAGGTTCAATATGCCATTCTTCTTTGTTATATAAAAATAATATGGTTTGTTCAGGATATAATACCGATTCCTTCAATAACGATAATGTAACTTTGTTGTTACTGATATATGAAAAACAAAAGTCCATTATAGAAGGATTGTGAGGTTTGATAATTTTTTTGCCTGATTCGGTTCCTTCTATTTTAATAAAACAATCTTGAAGAATTTTGATAGTATTATCCCATAATACATCATCATACGTAATTTTGTGAGTATTATTACAAAAATAGATATAAGCATCTTGCCATACCTCGTATTGTACACTATTATTAAAAGTTACAAACACCAGAAGAGCGTATCTTGAAAAATCATGCATATTTTTAAACACTGGTGTTTCTTAAAAAAAACTAACAAGTGTTAATTCGGCATTCTGTTAAAATCAATAGTTAATTGACCATAATTACGATCGTCATTCAACAGTTTTGGCTTGCGAAATAGTGCGGCGAGTTCATCCTTGACCAAAAGCGAATTGCCCAAAATCCTAAGCGTGTCGTTGAGGCTTTGTTTTATCTTCAGTTCATGTTTAATTATGCCGACAAGGCAATAGGTGATGATTGCCGTGTATATCTGTATTCGGACGGCGTTCTCCGTGTTGCCCCAAAAGACTTTCACCCTCAGGTGCTGTTTTATCCATTTGAAAAACAGTTCCACAGACCATCGGTTTTTGTATAGAAGCGCGATGTTGTTGGCGTCCATGTAAAAGTCATTGGTGTAATATACAAACGTCCGATTCAATTCTTCGACATAGTATTCAATGCGGCGTATCTGTGAGGGATAGTTGGCACGGTTGCGTTCTCCGTCAAAACGCACGACCATATCCCTGACGACACGTCCGTTTTCGAGCAAGTCCATGTCGTCTTCGCTTGTGAAATCAGGCTGCCCCTTCTCCCTGATGACGAACCTGGATTTAATTAACTCTATGTTGTACAGCCTTTTTAAATCCCAGTAGCCACGGTCGAACACGTAGAATGCATTTGGTTGATAATCAATCATATCCATCGCATTTACATCGGCGACATCAGCATTGGTAATCCAAAGGAAAACTGGTATTTGGGTGACAATGTCTATTTGTGTGTGGATTTTGATTCCTGACTTGGTGCTTTTGAAGTTTGCCCAGTTGAACAGCGACAGACACATGGTTATTGTCGTTGAATCAAAGGCGTAGAATTTCCCTTTCATCTTGAATTCTGTGTCCTTTTCGAGTTTTGACTGGGCTATTTGGGTCATCTTGACGGCAAGTGTCTCGAAAACCTTGTAGTCCCTGAGCATGTTCGCCCTTGACATCACGCTTAGGGAGGCAGGCTTTTGTCCCAGCCCAAGATGGAAGGACTTGCCTGAATGTGCACGGAGAACAAGTTCGAGTTCGCGTAAACTGGCGCAACCGGATAGTTGCCCGTACATAATTGTCAGGAGTTGAATCCAGTATGAATAACTCCAATTCATGGTTCTGTCAATGGTCAATCCCAATAGACGATAGAAATACATTTTGGGCAGAAAGTCCACGATTTGACTGAAAACGTATTTGCCTGTATTCATATTTTCGCTCGTTTTAAATACGAGGCAAAAATACAAATTTCAAAAGAGTAACACAACTTTTATATTGTAACAATTTGAATTTTAAGTCATTACAAAAAGGAAATGTCTATTTTAAGAAACAGCAGTGTTTTTCGTCCTTGATTTTTGATAAACGTTTCTCGCTTTCTTTGATGGCATCGTCAAGTTCTACTTGTTCCCCAAGCATAATGATTGGAGCCAATCCATCCTGTTCAACTTTAATGTTCTTCTCGATATAATCCTCATTAAAAACGAAAACATGCTTTTTATCTTCATCGTCCAATGGGTTGTCGAATTCTATGTTTGGAGATTCTATTGACAAATCTGATACGTATGCTGCAATAGCTCGAGAGATTGACGATTTACCACTACCATTACGACCGTACAAGATATTAAACCTGTACGGCAAAAGTTTCAATGATTCATTCGTGAAGAACGAATCTCCACTATTGCTAAATTTTATTGTTGTTTGATTTCCTATCATAATATTATTTAGTTTGTAATCAATACTTAGTAATGCAAAAAATGTACCTTTATGAACAGAATGATTTACATATAAACAATTTTTTTAAAAGAACCTGTTTAGTCTTTGATAATATTTGATTCTTTCTCTTTTTCGCATATGTCAAACAGCAAATCTTTGGCTTTGTCTAAATACTTAGTTGTTACATTTGAGTTTTCCTTTAATGATTGGAATGTATTGATTGCTTTTTCACAAGATTGTTTAGCAACATCATATCTTTTTTCTTCGTGTTGTATGATGGCTAATGATAAAAGTGACATACCAATATATGCAATAAATTTATTAGGATGATTATTATCAAGCATTTGATATATTTTCAGAATTGCCATCATTTTTTTTTCAGCATCGTAATATTGTTTCTGTTCAATATATAGCAAATTAAGATCTCGAAGAATACTTATGATTAGAAAGAGCAAATCAGTTGGAATATTTTTGGGATAGTTCCAATACAATTTAAGCGCATCATTAATTTCTTCATCTGCCATGCTCAATTGTTTGTTTGCTGTGTGAATGCTTGCAAGATTGCACAGTGTGTTAATTTCATGATAAGCATATACTGAGGGATTTTTCTTGACTAATTTCTTACAAACTAGGAGAACTTCTTTAAACTCATTTTCTGCTTCCGTTGGTTTATCATGATAAAAATGTAATATCGCTGAATCATGTAGTACATTTAACATCTTAATAATATCTGAATCTGGAATAGAATTAGAAATACATAAATAAAAATCGACAATTTGATGAATTTCTTTTTCTGCATCACAATATCTATTAAGTGATGTATACAATAATACAAGATTACAGAGAGTTCCAATAATATAACAATTATAGGCTTCGGGATATGACTCTGCAAGTTTCCTATAAATAACTAAACAATCATTATATTCTGCTTCTGCTTTTTTTACTTCACATGTTACGCTATGTAGATTCGCCATATTATTCAGTGTGTCAGCCACACCTTTTATATATGCATTTGGGTATTTGGTAGCTAAACGTTGTCTAATATCCAAAGCCTCTTTGAATTCTATTTCAGCTCGGTCAAAGATTTTTGTTGATTTATGAAATATTGCAAGGTTATTAAGACTTGTAGCCAAATCACTCAAATATTTATCAGGATTATATTGAGATAATTTACGATAAGTATTTAAAGATTCTAAATATTCTTGTTCCGCTTCGTTGTATAATTTCATATTATCATGCAAAACCGCTAAATTATTATGTATCATAGCTACATTCTCAAACAACTCAAAATCATTCTTGGACAAATTATGATACAAATCCAAAGCTTTTTTATATTCCTCTTCCGCTTTTGCATATTTATTAAAGCGGTTATATAAGTTAGCCAAATTATTGTGAGTTGTAGCAACTTCTTCCATATAGGGGGTTGAATTATCATCTGATAGAACTAGATAAAAACAAAGAGCCTCTTTGAATGCAAGTTCGGCTTCTTTGTAACGATTTAGAACAGAATGAAGGCGACCTATGTTATTAAGGGTTGCGGCCAGATAATTATTGTAAATTTTTGGAGCATCTATCGCAAGGTTTCTAAACACTTTCAAAGCTTCCGTAAACTCCTTTTCGGCTTCGTGATATAGATTACGATCAAGATGAATAAGGCCCAAATTGTTAATAATTAATGCATAATACAAACAATATTGATTGCCTGCTTTTTGTAATTCATTCAAAGCATTATCATAATATCTTTCAGCCAAATCATATAATTTTTGGTTGAATAAGTATACACCAAAATTAATGAGAAGATTAATAAATTTATATTGTTTCATGTTACAATATACTATTTCAATAACCTTTTGAGCGTAATAAATGAATTTATCACGCCAACCGGCAGTTGCATCTTCTTTTAGATTTACTATTGTATCAATTAGTGGTTCAACATCGTACCTGATGTTTATATCAACGATATTTTCAAGATTTTTTCTTATTATTCTAAACTCTTTTACCAATGATTTTATCTCAAATGGGGAAGGATTGTCTATTGTTTCTTTCTGTCTTGCTTCTGCGAATTGTATAACAGCTTGTTCAAAATATTGGGGTTTGTCTGAAATCTCTTGCAATTTTAAAGTTATAGTTTTTGTCTCCTCTTGCAACATTGTCTCTATTGAACTAACAGAGAGGAAAGTATAAAGGATTCGATTAGATTCTACATTATCATTGATTTGCACAAGAAAGAATACACATCCCCTGTCTGCTTTAAATCCCTTTAAATATTCTCGTCCAATTCTAAAACTGTCATTTTTAAAGTTCTTTGTTCCCTTTATTTGAAGAGGTATCCTATATACAAAATCACGTACTGAATGGTTAACGTCGCTATTGTAAACATAAATATCACCATCCCAAATAGGAGTCTTATCATTTGATGTTATATAAGGCTCTAACTTAGGACATCTATCAATATAGTTTTCCACAGCACGAACTGCCGCTCGCTCAATTTTATCGTTATTCATTATTTCATTTTTACAAATTTAAATAACGAGAATGAATTGAAAATGTTTAACTTCTGAAAAAAGATGTTTGACTGATATTTCAACTAATCATAATTTTTTTTTCTTCTTAAAAAAACGTCAGCGACACCATCACAATCAAACGCATAATCAAAACCGGCTACGACGAAGTTTTCGACGACGAAAAATACGCCAAACACATCAAAGATAAAAAAATATCATAAAATCACCCCGAGTGCCAAAAATGTGTAAACTTACACATTTTTGGCACCTATTTTTGTGGGTTTTTACACATTTTTGGCACTTAGCAATTTTTTGGTATAAAAAATCTATTATTTATATATAATCATTATATTTGCCAAAAGTATTATTACAACTCACAAGTATGACACTCAACGACAAAATACTGATTTACCAAACCGACGACGGACAAATGCAAATTGATGTCCGTATGGAAAACGAAACGGTATGGCTGTCACAACAACAGATGGCAGAACTGTTTCAGAAAGACCGAACAGTAATCGGACGACACATAAAAAACATTTTTTCAGAATGTGAACTTGACGAAAAAGTGGTATGTGCAAAATTTGCACATACCACTCCACATGGTTATATTAAAGATCAAACTCAAATTCAGGAAACTATACTTTACAACCTCGACGTAATAATCTCCGTTGGCTACCGTGTAAAGAGCAAGCGCGGTACTCAGTTTCGTATTTGGGCTAACAAAATCTTAAAAGATTATCTCATAAAAGGTTACGCAGTAAACACCAAAATATCCCAACAGAAATTTGACGACCTCAAAAAACTTGTGAACGTATTGGGTCGCACGGTAAAGGCACAAGAGCAACTAACTTCTGATGATGCTACCGCCCTTATCAACGTTGTTACCAACTATAATTATGCCCTCGACACATTGGACGATTACGACTACGAGCGTCTTAGCATCAAGGAAACAACTAAAACGGAGAAATTCCACGCCACCTACGAAAATGCAATGGCGGCAATACTATCATTGAAGTCAAAATTTGGTGGAAGTGCCTTGTTCGGAAACGAAAAAGACGAATCATTCAAAAGTTCTATTGGACAAATTTATCAAACATTTGGCGGTATGGAACTTTATCCGTCTGTTGAAGAAAAAGCGGCAATGTTGCTTTATCTTGTTACTAAAAACCATTCGTTTAGCGACGGAAACAAACGCATTGCCGCCACATTGTTTCTATGGTTTATGGACAACAATGGTATTCTTTTTAATCCCGATGGCTCAAAACGAATAGCCGACAATACACTTGTAGCCCTTACACTTATGATTGCTGAAAGCCGTACCGAAGAAAAAGACACTATGGTAAAAGTTGTGGTAAACCTCATTAATAAAAACAATTAACCTACACTAACTCCTGATACTTACAAAAACCACCTCCGCTTTGCACATCTCTTTTGTAACGCCTTGGGGATTGAAATGTGTTAGGCTATAACCCCCAAAAAAATCGAGTTATAGCCAAAAATTTATTACACATATAGCCAACAAAAAAAACTCCTCAATCGAATACGATTTTAAAATTATTGACTATATTTGCCAAAACAAAATTGAATAATGGCAACAAAAAAGAAATACGACTTTTTTATAAGTTATCGCCGTGCAAATAACGGCACTGTATGCGGCAGTTTCCTCGTGGGATTGCTTAGCGACTTTAATGTTTTTTATGATGTAGACTCAATTACCGAAGGCAAATTCGACGAACAAATTCGCACGGCTTTGGAAAATACCGAACGTTTTATTCTTGTGGTTACCGACGGAGCGTTCGACCGTCCCGAAGTGCCCGGTAAGCGCGATTGGTATTACGAGGAAATTGGTCTCGCTATCGAAACCGTTGGTTTAGACCGTATTACGCCTGTGATTTTTAGCGGAACATTCAACGAGGATGTTCTTCCTCCATCGCTCAAAGGTCGCGGATTGCGTTCGTGTCAAACCGTGAAATATGTGGCTGAATATGCAAAATATTTCAAAGATGAGTTTTACAATCATTTCGGACTCAACAATCCGTCTTCGTCGAAAAATGTTGAATCGCCCACCCGCGAACAAGTGGAAGACGATGATTACGACAATGAGGAATACGACGACGAGGATTATTACGAAGAGTATGAATATGACGACATTGAAGAACTGAAACAAGAAGCCGCCAAGGGCAATCACGCCGCCCAAAACACTCTTGGAGATTGTTATTTTGATGGCGAGGATGTCCGCAAAAACTACAAAGAGGCTGTTAGATGGTATCGCGCCTCGGCAGAACAGGGCAACTCTTGTGCACAATATAGTCTTGGATATTGCTATTACATGGGCAATGGCGTAAAGGTAGACAACGATGAGGCTTTCCGTTGGTTCAAAGAGTCTGCCGAACAGGAACATTCCACCGCTCAATGCTATGTAGGGCACTGTTATTACAATGGTTTCGGCGTAAAGAAAAGTTTGAAAGAGGCTGTTAAATGGTATCGTTTATCGGCAGAACAAGACGACCCCGAAGGTTTAAACGCCCTTGGCAATTGCTATTACGAAGGCGACGGTGTGGAGCAAGATTACAAAGAGGCTGCAAAACTATACAAAATGGCGGCAGATCAGGAAGATGCAATTGGTCAATTCAACCTTGGCACTTGCTATTATTATGGCGATGGCGTTAAGGAAAACACCAAAAAGGCTTACGAACTTATTAGTGCCTCTGCCGAACAAGAGTACGATGAGGCTATCAAATTTTTAGAGGAAAACGAATTTTAAATCAAAGACTTATGGAATTTTTTCAACTTGCAAAAGAACGCTATTCGTGCCGTATGCTTACCGATAAGCCGGTGGAACAGCAAAAGATAGATAAGATAATAGAATGTGCCAACCTTGCCCCCACAGGCGTTGACAAACAGCCGTTTAAACTTTGGCTTATGCAGAGTGCCGAGGCTGTGGAAAACATCAAAAAGGTAACAACCTACACTTTTGGTGCAAATCTCTTTTTGGTGGTAGGCGGCAATCCCGAAGAGGCGTGGGTAAGGAGTTTCGACAACCGCAACATTGCCGATGTGGATGCTTCGATTGTTGCCACACACATAATGCTTGCCATTCACGATTTGGGTTTAGCCAGCACTTGGGTAGGCAAATTTGACGCTCCGCAATTAAAAACCCTCTATCCCGAAATGTCATCATACGACCTTATCGCCATTTTCCCGATAGGTTATCCCGCCGACAACGCCGCTCCCGCACCTAAGCATTTTATTCGCAAAAGCGTGGAGGAGATATTGGTGAGGAAATAGGATATTATTTACTCTCAAAATAATCAAAAATACAGTTCATTTCGGAACATCCTTGACTATAACAAGTGATATTATCGAACTGAACCGCATTTTTTCGTGCCTTTTTTAGTCCGCTATCACCACCAAGACGTTCGTAAATGTCGGGATGATTGTTGTAATAATCTTCTTTTTTTGAGTAGTTGGCAAGAGCGGGATTTTTTTTAAGATCGGGATAAAGCGCAGCAAAATCTGCATAATGCTTTGATGTTTTATTGAAATGCAACAGATACCAATATTCCAAGCAAGGATTATTAACTACCAAAAGCATATTCTTCATCCATCCGTATTTTTTTATTTGTTGTCCCGACAATTTGTCTTTGCTCGCCAACAAATACTTTTGATATAGTTCGTTGAATTTTGACATTTCACCAGCATCCTTCAATGGTTCGTCTAAGTCAAAAATCAATATTACATAAGAATAGTCTTCGTCTAATTTTGCTTTTGCCAAATCAAACAAATCTTGAACTTTTTTGTGTGACGGCAGTTCAGGTTTAATTTTCACATTTTTGAGTGCAGCGCAAGGATAATGCTCCTTAACTTTTGCCATATACCACTTCTCGTCCTTACCGTCAACAACAAGGGCAATAGATTCTTTTGACTGTCTCTTTTTAAATTGCCTTGCCATCGGTTTCAATAGTTTTAGAATTAGCAATAAATGTATCACCTAATCGAGGTATTGCGCCCAAACGTCCGGCACGATAAAAATTGTAACGATTTGAGGAATCGCGCAAAACATCGCTACCAAAATCAGCCAAAGAATACAACTCTGTTGCGCCCTCGTCGTTTTTTTCGGTAAACCAAACAATATCATCGCGAAACATATCCTTATCTGCCAAAAATTCCCGCATGTGTGTTGTGAATACAATTTGCGATTCTTTGGCGTTATGGAGGAAAGTTGTAATGAAATGCGTGTAAAGGTCGGGGTGAAGGCGACATTCAAGTTCGTCGATGGCGAAAAAGAGTGATTGTTTTAACGAGAGTAATAATAGTCCGGAGAGTTGAAAATACCTTTGCGTTCCACCTGATTCATTTTCAAAATCAAAAGGAATTAAACAATTATTCCCTTTATGTAATAGGTTAATTTTAACTTCTTCATAAGCACCTTTGCGTATTTCGTTTTTAAATTCCTGTGGAAGAGATTCCTCCGCTAAATACATTTCAACAATATTGTTCGGTATATTAGTTGTTACTTTTTTAACATTAAAACCTGATACCCCTATATCTGACTTTTGTAATTGAAAAGCCATCATATTATTATCAATATCTTTATTATCAATACTTTTTAATATAAATATATGTAAAAAATTTTCACTAATATAGTTTCCATAAAACATTTTATCTGATATAATATTATAACTATTTATATTCAGATAACTTTGTACCCAATCTACGATTTCTTTCATCCACGGAATATCAATGTTGCTTTTTTCAAAAGCCCCAAAAACAGTTCTATTATGTATTAAATTCACACTTAATAGACGACTATTAGAGGTAGAGCGATATTTATCTCCAAATTTTAATTTAGATAAATGTGAGTTTTGATCAGTGGTTCTTTCAAATACTGTATGAAGCCTCTTTTCGGTAAAAGGTTGTTTTTGAAGTATTTCAAAAATAACCATGTTATTATTAAAATGTACTTCGTAACGATATTTTTGTGTACCACAAATAAAATTGACAATCATTACTGAATTACCTTCAATATAATCTTTATCCAAAGCGAATTTAGAATACTCAATTTTAGAAGATTTATTTTCACAAGGATCAAGTATTAACAGTGGGAACATATTGAAAGCCCTTATAATGTTACTTTTTCCCGAAGCATTGGCACCGAGTATCACAGCCATTTTCAATATTCTGTAATCGCCTTTTTTAATTACATAGTAATCTTCAAGATGCGTATCTTTTGAAGCCTCAAACGAAATGGTTTGGGGTTCACGGATGGATCTAAAATTCGATATGGTAAAATCTAATATCATTTTGCTTTCGTCTGTATTATTTATGGTTTAAAGTCATGATATTTGCAATCACTCTGCAAATTTAGAGACTTTATCGCAAAAATGCAAATTTTTAATCAATTTTTTTCTTGTTGATATGTGGGATTTTTTGTTGTTTTGTTAATAATTGTTAATACTTACTTTTTGTGTGGTTTGAGATTAATTATTTTCGGATATTTGCACAATTAAAAGCAACTAAAAAAACATATATGCTACAACTAAACCATGTTACCAAAAATTATGGTAATTTTTGTGCGGTAAACGACCTTTCGTTTGTGGCGGAAGAGGGAAAAATTATTGGATTGATTGGTCCCAACGGCGCAGGAAAGTCTACCACTATCCGCATGATTATGAATATTTTGCAGCCCGACAGCGGCGAAATCCTTTTTTATGGCAAACCTTATACCGACGAAGATAGCGACCTCATAGGTTATCTCCCCGAAGAACGAGGACTTTATAAAAAACAGAAAGTGAGCGATATGCTGCGTTATCTCGGTTCGCTCAAAGGTATGACTCAACCAAATATCGAAACTCAAATTGATTTTTGGCTCAATAAGTTCGGTCTTGCAAAGTGGAAAAACGAAAAAATAGATGCCCTATCAAAAGGAATGTCGCAAAAGATTCAGTTTATTTCTGCCGTAATGCATTCGCCAAAAGTGATTTTCTTGGATGAACCTTTTTCGGGACTCGACCCAGTTAGTTCCGACCAACTTTTGGAGGTGATAAAAGAACTCAAAAACCAAGGGCGCATTATTTTGTTTTCTACCCACGTGATGGAAACCGCCGAAATTATTTGCGACCATATCATTATGCTCAACCACGGCAAAAAAATCTTAGACGGCACTCTGTACGATATTAAACGTCAGTTTGGCAGCGACACCATTACGCTCACATGCAGCGGAAATCATAGTTTTTTGTCGTCGATAGATGCTGTGGCAGACGTTTCGGAGCGTGGACACGAACTCAATATCTCGTTTAAAAAAGATTCCGACATAAACGCCCTGATGGTAGAAATTGTTAATCTTGCTTTACAAAATAATTGCACTATTAGTAGCATTAAGGTAGATGAACCGTCGCTTCACTCGATATTTGTGAGCATTGCCGCCGACACCGATGAAAAATCTAACTCTCAAAAATCTAATTAGTTATGAAGACAAAAATTAAACACGTTATAAAATTTGAATTTATTCGTTTGGTAAAAACCAAGGCATTTCTTGTGGGACTTTTGCTTGCGCCTATTTTTATGGGTGTAATTATGGCTGTGTCGATGTATTTAGCCCAACAATCTGCCGACCCTACCAAAGAGGATATTACCATTGGTATACAATCTCCTGTGGCGGATTCGTCGTTTGCCGATGTGGTAACTTCGATGCGTGCAATGGGCTGGAAAACCGAGGAAAATTCTTCCGCCGCCGACCTTCGCCAAATGGTTTTAGAAGGCAAAATTAAGGGTTACATCGAATTTGACAGCACCAAAGGTTTTGGGTACTATTCCGACAATCTCGCCAATCTTACCATCACCAACACAATCAACGGTTTTGTGCAGGCAATAAGCCGAAGAAAAGATATTCAGCAATTGGGTCTCGACGATAGTCAGGTGGCAAAAATTCTCAACCCCGAATCGCTTCACACATACAAAATTAGCGTTGATAATCCCGAAACAGCCGAATCGTCGAATGCCACCGCAGAATTTGGCGTAAAGGCAATTTGCGGATCGGTATTTTTTATGCTCTTTTTTATGTGCATTTTGATGTTTTCGATTAATGTTGGACGTTCGGTTTTGGAAGATAAATCAACCAAAATAGCCGACGTTTTGCTCACATCTGTTAAGCCCGAAGAATTGCTTGCAGGCAAAATTATTGGCATTTGCGCAGCGGGACTTTTGCAAATTTGCGTTTGGCTGTTGATGGGTCTCGGCACATTGTTGTTTGTAGATTTGCCCGAATTTGCAAGTGTGTTTAATATTATAACTCCCTCGTTTATAATACTTTCGTTGGTATATTTTATTTTTGGATTTGCCGCCGCTACATCAATTTATGCCGCCGTTGGCTCAATGTCAGAAACCGACCAACATTTTAATCAATTGATAGGTTATGTGCAATGGATCATTGTGTTACCCGCTTGTTTTCTGGGTGTTATGATTCAAAATATGGAATCCACTTTTGCCCAAGTGCTGTCGATGATACCGATAGTTTCGTCGGAGATTATGCCCTTCCGATTGATTTTTGGCGGAGTATCCACTTGGGAGATAGTGGTAAGTCTGGCAATTTTAATCATTTCTTGTTTCTTGATAATAAAAGCCGCCGCCAAAATATTCCGCAATGGCATAATGCATCAAGGCAAAGAGTTTGGTTTTAAAGATGTTGCCGCATTGCTCAAAGCAAAAAATTAGTTTATATAAACGTTATATTAAAAATATAAAACAAATACCGCTTTACAAATAAGACCAATATCACAATTATTGAGATATTAAAGACCGATACCGGGTTGGAGAACAGCATAAACAGCAAAAATGTAACGGCATAGATAATGGATAATGCTATGTCGAACAATGCGTGAAAACCCTCCGCCATTCCGTCGCCGGCAGGGTCGCTGTGGTCAGATGCTACATATGTACATCTGCACCAAATATAATATCCAATGCCAAGCACTATGGCACCCGCTACGCAATTCCATTTTGCCGCTAAATAGATTAGCCCAAATAACACTGCGCCTACCACAAGCAAAATTAGGGATACCCAAGTTTTTTCACTGAGTTTCATAGTAAAACGTTATTTGTTAAACTCACCAAGAATATCTTTAAACTCCTGCGGAATCATCGATAGAATTTTGTCGGTGATTGCTTGCGGGATTTTTTTGTAGAATGCCTCAGCAATGCCGCCGGTGATGCAAACAAGAGTGTCGGTGTCGCCGCCGAGCGAAACTCCAAGACGTATGGCAGATTCAAAATCTGTGCTGTCGAAAAACGCTGTCATTGCCTCAGGTACAGTGCCTTGACACGAACCGTCGAAATGATATTTTGGGCGAATGTCGTCGCAAGTGCGGGTTAAATCGTAGCCGAATGTCTGGGTAATGTAATCTTTGATTTCTTGTTTTGATTTGCAGGTGCGGGCAAGGAAAATAGCCGCCGCCGTTGCCTGTGCGCCCTTGATGCCTTCGGGGTGATTGTGTGTGATTTCGGCAGAACGTTTGGCTATTTCGAGGGTTTCTTCCAAAGTGTCGAACGCCCAACCCACGGCAGAAACTCGCATTGCTGAGCCGTTGCCCCACGAGTTGTAGGGTTTACGATTTTTTGCACGCGACCAAGCCCAATATCCTGTGCCGTACGAACCCATCGGGTCGGGATAACGCCTTGTAAAATCAACAAGACATTCGTCTAATTTTTCCAAAGTGTGATCCTTATCGGTAACGAGCCATTTTGCCACAGCCACGGTAAGTATTGAATCGTCGGTGAAGTCACATTCCGGGTCGAACAGCGGAAAATCCACCGACTTATGGTTGTTAAATTCGTAGACCGAGCCTACTGTGTCGCCTATTACTGCGCCTAATATCATAGTGTAATGAGATTTGTTGGTTTATGCTATTTCATTCTTAATAGCATCATTAATGCTCTGCTTTACGGTTTTGTCGTTGAAACACTCAAAAAATTCGGCTTTGACGAGCCACGCAAAACTAAACGCCCAGAGCATTATTGCCTCGTTTATGAGGGTCCAAAAGCCTGGAAATCCGAATACTGATGCTATTACTTGGTTGAGCATAAATACTCCTATTATGCCGGCGCAGGTGTAATAAATTTTGTTGCGGAGTTGTTTTTCGGGGGTCATATTGTCGCCACCTTTGGTTTGGGTAAAATTGTATCCCACCATTATGGCAAAACTTACGAACATCAAGCTTGCAAAGGTGCAATGTATTTTGAAACTTGTGCCACATTCTAAGCCCAAAAGTCCTGTAATTTCGATTCCCTCGTGTCCGCATGGAAAAACTATTATGCCCATGGCGCTTATGCCGGAGATGATGGTTAAAATTTTGTCGCTGGCATTGTAGCCGATGTACGACAAAAACATTACTGCCATTGAAAACAA
>JAEEGK010018720.1_pt1 | contig 14945 bp, 11 predicted proteins | sample 8958771 | NCBI WGS metagenome assembly JAEEGK01 (sample SAMN16246547, study PRJNA631951) | gut metagenome | biome: gut microbiome; feature: rumen; material: SC-attached | host: Bos | place: Iran: Karaj | collected 2018-10 | reverse complement strand
AGCCCATATCCATAACCACATCATCATTAATGCAATTTCTATTGATGGGAAAAAGAAATTCCGAAATTTCTACTTTTCAGGAATTGCGCTTCGAAGAATTTCAGATATTATCTGCTTCGAAAACGGTCTGTCTATCATAAAGAGAACTCCGTACAAAGAGCGAAAAAGCAAAGGCAGATATTCAAGGAAAGAGCATTTTACCGATAAGAAGCTGGAGTTTATTAAGGATATTGAAGCAAAGCTCATGGAAGGAAAAGGCAAAGGATATGTAACCTGGGCAAAGCGATTTAATGCAAAGCAGATGGCTAAGACAGTTTTATTTCTTCAAGAACATAAAATCGAGTCATATGAGCAGCTTAAAGAAATCACCGATGAGAAAAGCGGAAGGCTCAAAGAACTTAAGGATTCTATGAAGGAGAAGGAAGCACTTCTATCTGAGAACAAAAAGAGGCAGCAGGCCATTATCGATTATTCCAAGAACAGGAAAGTGTTCGAAGCCTACAAAAAGAGCGGATACAGTAAGAAGTTTTACAGTGAGCATGAGGCAGAGATCCTTATCTATAAGGCAGCAGAGGAAGTCTATAAGTCGGTGCCAAAAGGTCAGAAGCTCAATCTTCAAGAGCTCCGTGATGAATATGGCCGCATCTTTGAAGAGAAGAAAAAAGATTTTACGGAGTATGTGGGAATCAATAAAGACATTCATGAGTACCTGATCGCAAAGCGCAATTTGGAAATGTTGTACCGGCAGGAGCAAAGCAAAAATGAAAAAGAGGGTCGTGATAAACGTACCCGAAACTCACGGACTGAGTCTGTGTTGTAAGAGCCGCATAACGCGTTTGTCGGACAAACGCACTGCTCGCCACAACGACCCTCAGCGCCGGCAGGATGAGAAGAAGAAAAATTATCAGGAGGATTAAAGTAATGAAAGTAAGCATTAAAGCAAATAAGCTTGAGGCAAGTTCTAACAATGTAAGAGGACTTTGTACAGTAACTTTTGGAGATTGCTTCGCAGTAAGAAATATCTCAATCGTAGAAAGTAGGAAAGGTGGTACCTTCGTATCGATGCCAAGTTTCAAGACGAAGACTGTTGATGAAGAAGGGAATCCGATTTTTAAGGATATAGCATTTCCTGTAGCTAAGGAGTTCCGCGAAGAGCTTTTTTCGAAGATTAAGGAAAGCTATGAGTCCGGGGAGGTGGTTGAGTTTGAGTGGTAAGGATGTGCGAATTTAACAAGTTGCCTTGTGACATTATAAGCTCATGAACGAACACTATGTTATGATATACTGATAATATATGCGATTGTTTTGTCGATGCAATGGATTTGTTTAAGGCGAATGATAAAACAAAATAATCTTTGTATATTGTTAAGTGCTTTAGAACTAGTTATGTAAATTGATGAGAATTAAGAGGTTGGTATTATGACTAAGTGGATCATTCAAAGCAATCCCAATATGTATGATGCAGAAGCGGCATTTGATGAATTGTTTCAAATTGATTGGAAGCAAAATATAAAGGCTGAAATAGGAGATGTAGTATATATCTACGTTGCGGCACCTGTAAAGTCAATAAGGTTAAAGTGCAAAGTTATAAAACTGGATATGCCAAAAGTTGAAATTGACGATGATAAATTCACTTTGGATGCATCGTCTTTTGGAAATTACGGGAAATATATGAGGTTAGAGCTTGTAGAGAAATATGATAATCCGGAATTGGCATATCAAGAGCTGGTGCAACATGGATTAAAGAGTGTACAGGGACCAATGAAGATTTCAGACGAATTGGGAGATTACATTGATCATGTTGTAGCTAACACGAATAGCAAATTGATTGAAGTATTAGATGCTTCAAAGCACATAGAGTTTAAATCAATATTTGAAGCAATCAATGCTTGTATTGGAACGCATTATACAGGATGGATGAAAGCATGTTATCCCTCAGTTAATGGAAATTCAAAATTCAGAATGTGGTTTCCTAAATTAGCAAAAACTAAGGATGGAGAGAAAGTATCCGCTGCTTTTGATTGCGTAAATACTATTTCAGATGACTGGAATCAATTGGTTTTTGAAGATTTAAAGAAAAGCCCGGACTACGTAGAAGAACCTGAAAATATTTATAAAGGATATGACCTTATTTTTGCTAAAGACACCGATGGTGGTTACTTGTTTAGAGGTGTATATGTTTATGATGAAGACAATAGCAGAGGCAATAAATCAGTATCCAAAAGAATTGCAACAAAAGTAAGACTGTTAGGTAATCCCACGAATGATATTGAATTGATAGACAATGTTAGTGATAAGGATATTAATATTCCTAAGCCTCCTAAGAGAAAGGCAGAAACGTCTGATGGAATCAGGTATGTATGTGCCAAGTGCGGCTATAAGTTAAAGAAAGCATCAAGATGTCCGAACTGTGGCCAGTTGATTAACTATGATAATGAATAAAAGGGAGCCTAATATGATTGAGTCAAAAGCTTATGATATTTTGAAAAATAGTGAAGAATTGATTCCGGACGAGCATGATGGTAGCTATGAAATGATGCGATTGCTAATGGCTGAGTATGCAAAAATGGAAAGCATAGAGGAGTGCACGGTTGATGATCTTAATGCTATTTATGCGATGGCTATTGGAACGTGGACTCAAAACATAGAGAAGAAGAAAGACTGTATTGATAAGACGCATCTGCCTAATGATGCTAAGAATAGAATGTATCAGGTTTTGGATAGAATCTGGGACAATGCTTGTTATGACAAGTACTCAAATTCAGATGCTGATGCGAAAGGTGACGTCAGCGTTGGAATGTTTGGGACCGGATTTTTGAGTTTTGCAGGTAATACGAGTAATGAAAATGCTCGTGCGTTTATTAAGATGTGTGTGGATGTGGCAAATAAGGAAGGTGGCGAGTTTGAACGAGTAGAGTCAGCCTTTTCTCATGGGATTAAAGGAATGCAAGCAGCTTCAGCATCTGTAATGTTGCACTGTCTTAAGCCATATGTGTTTCCAATAATAAACAGTAGAGGTAGTAATGCCCAAATATATGAGGACTTAGGATTGCCATTAGAGAAATCGGATTCTCTCATCAACTATATTGCTAATAGTAGAGTGATTGAAAAGTATCGTGATGATAATTTCCCGTTCAAGAACTACAGAAGAATAGATGTGGTGGGAAGTGAATTGTTTGGCAAGTTGAGAGAGCCACTAAAAGAAGAAATCAAAGAAATAATGGATGAAGGCGTAATAGAGGAAAACATTATGAATGCAAACGCAAGAAATTCTGTAAAATCCTTAAATACAATACTTTATGGACCTCCTGGAACAGGAAAAACGTATTCAACAGCAAGTTATGCAGTATCTATATGTGATGATAAGCCGATTGATGAACTTGGTGACAGAGATACTATTATGGAGCGCTTCAATGAGTTAAAAGCAGAAAAGCGAATTGTGTTTACTACTTTCCATCAATCATATGGTTATGAGGAATTTATAGAAGGTATAAAGCCTCTACTTAAAGAGAATAGCGATTGCATTGGCTACGAAAGAGCAGATGGAGTCTTTAAAGAGTTTTGCAATAAAGCAAGGGCGATAAAAGTGCATGCTACGGGAACGGCACTGATTAAGGAACAACCAAGAATATGGGGAATGATTCTTGAGGGAACAGGTAAAACAAAGCTTAAGACAGAGTGTTTTGCAAATAATGAAATACGTATTGGATGGGATGAGGTAAAAGACAGTGATATAGAAGGCGATTATTATGGTGATGAAAATGCATCATGGAATGGCAAGCACATGGTCTTTGACTTCAAGAACACTATGGAAAAAGGTGATATTGTTGTCATCGAGAAAACTAATAAGAGTATAGATGCAATAGGTGTTATTACTGGTGACTATGAGCATGATGAATTCCGTGAGCACCACGCAAGAAGCAGAAAAGTTGAGTGGCTTGTGAAAGATATTGATCAGGACATTGTTTGTTTTCTTCCTAAGGGCAGGAAGCAGCTTGCTCGTTTTTCACTATTTGCTTTTGACTATATTGGGATGGAGACAATATCAAAGATATTGGAGGCACATAGCCAGAACCTTGTGGTTGAAGTGGAAAAGGAAGTACAACCTTATGTGTTTATAATTGATGAAATCAACAGAGGCAATATTTCTAAGATATTCGGTGAATTAATAACTCTTATTGAGGATACAAAACGAGAAGGCGCTTCAGATGCTGTCAGTGCAGTTTTGCCATATTCAGGAGAAGAATTCAGTGTTCCTAGTAACGTATATATTCTTGGAACGATGAATACAGCGGATAGATCGATTGCTTTACTAGATACAGCACTTCGAAGAAGATTTTCATTTATAGAGATGATGCCAAATGAGGCTGTTTTAGAAGGTATAAACGAGATTAGTGGACAGAATTTAGACGTATCACGAATGCTAAGAACAATCAATAAAAGAATAGAATTTTTGTACGACAGAGAGCATACAATTGGACATGCATTCTTTATGGGGCTGAAAGATAATCCAACAAAAGAGAAGCTTGCTGCTATTTTTGAAAACGCTGTTATTCCGCTATTACAGGAGTATTTCTATGAGGATTATCAGAAAATACAGCTTGTTTTGGGCGATAATGCTAAGACTGATGATGCATTAAAGTTTGTTGTAAATAAAGAGGTGCATCTTAATCAGACATTTAAAGGGAATGTAGAAGAAATTGTTGATGAGAAGCCAATGGAGTACAAGATAAATAAAGAAGCTTTTAAGAATATAGAGGCTTACAGGCAGATTATGTAAATAGGGACTATCATGAAAAAAACTTTTGAAGTACAAGAGTTTGACGCTATTGTCGGAAATAAAGAATATGAGAACAACGATAAGTATAAGTACATGGATGAGAAGGCTTTTGCTGATCTCAATAGGTTTGTGCGCGAATTTACAGCTAATGAAGACGATGCGGATGTCCTTGATTTTATGAAGGTGGGGTTTAAGCGTAATGTTGGTGATGTTATAACCATTAAGAATTATGTTGGTTTGATTCAAATGAAAAATGGTTATCAGGTTCAGATTTTGCCCAAGATATATTTGGGAGAAACTGATGCAGATAACAAGCGTACCAAAGAAATTTTTCTGAATATGCTTAAAAGCATGAAAGACTTTCCTGGAAAAGCTTTTAATACCGCCAGTTTAAAAGTCGACAAGATGAATCTTTATGAGCTCTTCATAAATATGTATCTTCAAGAAGTCAGAAAACTAGTGAAACATGGGCTTAAGTCTGCATATGTTACCGTGGAAGAAAATCTGAATTATTATAAAGGAAAGCTTTTGATAAATCAGCATATTAAGTCAAATCCTGCGCACAAAGAACGATTTTATATGGCTCATGATGAGTTCTTACTTGATAGATCTGAAAACAGAATAGTTAAGTCTACTTTGTTAAAGCTACAGAGATTGACTGGTAGTGCTGAAAATAGCAAAGAAATACGGCAGGCCCTTGTGGCATTTGAATTAGTTGATTCTTCCAAGAATTATGATTCCGATTTCTCTAAGGTTATTATAGATAGGAATACCAAGGACTATGAATCTTTGATTCCATGGTCAAGGGTGTTTCTTATGAATAAGAGTTTTTCAACTTTCTCAGGAGAAACTACATCTAGAGCATTACTTTTTCCGATGGAATCTGTGTATGAAAGCTACGTTGCTATGAAGATGAAAAAGGTGTTTAGTCCAGATGGATGGCATATATCAAGTCAAGATAAAGGAAAATATCTTTTTGAAGAGCCTGATAAGAAATTTAAGCTCCGTCCAGATATAGTAATAAAAAACGGAGATAGAGTCGTAGTATTAGATACCAAATGGAAAAAGCTTGTTCCAGACTCTCGCGTCAATTATGGAATATCGCAGACAGATATGTATCAAATGTATGCATATTCAAAGAAATACAATACTTCTGATATTTGGCTTCTTTATCCTTTGAATGAAGATATGAAAGGAAAAGCTCCGATTTATTACATGGAGAAGGATGTTAGTGGTATAAGAACAAATGTAAATGTATTTTTTGTTGATGTGGCTAATATAGAGAAGAGTTTAGAGGTGTTAAGGAAAAATATAGATACGGGAATTAGATAACATAATTCAAGAGGAAATGATATGAGTTTAAAGTATACAAGAATTGTATTTTCTGATGGTGAGATTATGGCGCTTAAAGATGGAAAAATTGTAGAGCGAAAGGCAATGGTTGAGTTTTCAAAACGACCAGCACAGATATTTAGATTGTTTAAGAATGCAATTGATTAATAGATATGTGATTAAAGGAAAGATTGAATGTATGACGAAAAATTAGGCTACGACCCAGCTAGCCCAGATAGTATTGAAAAATATGCCAAAGACTTGGAAGATAAAACATTTCTTGAAGTAATGCAATCCAGAGGGATAGATGACCACGCTGTAGTTTTAGCTTATGCAAATAAGCTGAGAAAAGGTGGTTTGGGAAATCTTCTTGAGGAAGTGTATTTTGGCTATAAGGCAAATTCTAATCAGGAAGCTGATTTTGCTGAGGCTGGTGTGGAATTAAAAACAACTCCGTATGAGGTTACTAAGAAGGGGGAACTGCGTGCCGGTGAGCGCCTTGTTCTTACAATGATTAATTATGATGGACCGGTAGAAATTGAGTTTTACAAGTCGCATGCATGGGAGAAAATGCGACTAATACTGTTAATCTATTATTGGAGAAATAAGCTTCTCAAAAATAATCTTCTTTATCCAATTAAGTATGTAAAATTGTTTACTCCACCAGAGACAGATTTAGAGATTATAAAGCGTGATTACAACTATATCACGGATTTAATTCGACAGGGACGTGCGAATGAACTCTCCGAAGGAGATACTATGTATCTCGGCGCTTGTACAAAAGGTGCCAATGCTGAGAAGAGTACGGTTCCTCAGTATTATGGCGATAAGATTCCCGCTCGAAAACGAGCTTTTTGCTTTAAAAACTCATACATGACCTATGTTTTGAATCACTATATTGTTGGAAATGCTGGAGATAATTCAATTCTTAAGGATTCGTCCGCTCTTAAGGAGAAGTCTTTTGAAGAGATTCTTGCTGATATTGTTGGACAATATATTGGTATGTCAGATAAAGAACTATGCGAAAAATTTGGGCGCGAGTACAACAATAACAAGGCCCAGTGGAATGATTTGGCATGCAAAATTCTTGGTATTAGGGATGAACACGCTGATGAGTTTGAAAAAGCGAATATTAAGGTTAAGACAATTCGTGTGGAAGAGAACAACAAAATTGTTGAGAATATGTCCTTTCCACCATTTAAGTTTATGGACTTGATACAGGAAGAATATGATGAATCGACATTACATGATTACTTTGATGAAACACGTTTTTTCTTCTTTGTTTGGAAACGAGATGGCGATGTGTATCGTGTAAAAGGATGTTTGCTCTGGAACATACCATATCATGATCTGGATGTTATAGTTCGTCAGGAATGGGAACAGTACAGACGAATTATTCGATATGGAGTGGAGTTTACCAAACATATCGATTCAAAAGGTAAGATTAGTTTTTCTAATAATCTTCCAAATAAGAGTGAAACAGAGATTATCCATGTTCGGCCACATGCAACGAAAGCAGCGTATCGATTTAACAACGGTGAAGAATATGGAAATGTTGATAGAGATGCCAATTTATTGCCTAATGGTGAATATATGACAACTCAAAGCTTTTGGATAAATAATTCTTACATAATAAAGCAATTAAAGGATTTATTAGAGGACGACTAAAGGGATGGAACCAAGGTTTCACGGAAAAACTACTGAAAAAATATCACAAAATATGAGCAGGATTCGCGGCAAAGATACTAAAATTGAAGTTGTGCTTCGCAAGGCATTATGGAATAAAGGATATAGATATCGTAAGAATTACAAAGCAATACCGGGATGCCCAGACATAGCGCTTACAAAATATCATATTGCCATATTCTGTGATGGGGAGTTTTTTCACGGAAAGGATTGGGAAGTTCTTAAGCCTAAGCTTGAAAAGGGCAAGAATCCGGATTATTGGATAAAGAAGATTGAAAGAAATCGTAGCAGAGACAAAGAAAAAGATGCACAGCTTTTATTTCTAGGATGGACAGTAATACATTTCTGGGGAAAAGATATTTTAAATAAAACTGATGAATGTATAAAAGTTGTTGAAGAAGCTATATTTGAGACAACAATAGGTGAGACAGAAATTGAATAGATGATTAAAGTGGCAGGATATGTAATGTTTTGAATGTCAAGAGTTGATCAATCTTTTGCTTTGTGATATTATTTTGAAGATGGACAGTTGATCAAAAAACTGTTCTATGATACGATTTAGATATATTTTTTGATTGGAGTTGTTGGGAATGGAGAAAACGGTTTGTGAGTTGTTTGCGGGAGTTGGTGGATTCAGATGCGGATTAAATTCTATATCTGCAGTCGAGGATGCGCAGAAACCTGAAAAATGGAAAACAGTCTGGTTTAGCCAGTGGGAACCTGCTGATAAAAAAACACAATGGGCTCATGACTGTTATGTCAACAGATTTGGCGTATGTCTTGATCTTGAGGGAAATGATACCACAAATGAAGATATAAATGCTGTTGATAAAAACAAAGTTCCTGATCATACATTACTTGTTGGAGGCTTTCCGTGTCAGGATTATTCAGTAGCATCAACGCTTGCTACTTCTAAGGGTTTGGAAGGCAAGAAAGGTGTTCTTTGGTGGGATATAAGAGATATGCTCGAAGCAAAAAACACACCTTTTGTATTGCTTGAGAATGTCGATCGTCTTATAAAGAGTCCTGCAAGTCAGAGAGGTCGTGATTTTGCTATTATTTTGGCTTGTTTCAGAGATCTTGGATATACAGTAGAGTGGAGAGTTATCAACGCTGCTGAGTACGGATATCAGCAGAGAAGAAGACGTACATTTATTTTTGCGTACAGGAATGATACCAAGTATGCGACAAAGGTTTTAGAAGATGCAAATTATGTCAAGATGCATGGAGATGAGCTTCACAGGCACAGTATTGCAAAAGTGATTCTTTCACAAGGCTTTTTTGCAACATGTTTTCCGGTAGATCCGCTTGATGCAAAGTACGTAAAGATAGGCAAGCTTCCAAAGGGTATTGGAGAACTATCTGATTCCTTTACTTTCAATTTTGAAAATTCAGGAATGATGCTTGATGGAACAATATACACAGCGAAGACTGTTCCTTATTACGACGGCAAGCAAATTACACTCGGTGATGTAATGGAGACAGGAAGTGTTGATGCATCTTTCTTTATTCCTAAAGAAAGATTGTATTATACAAATCCAGATGTTACACATAGTGATGAGACAAAGAATAAATTGACTAAGGAAGAACGTCAGACTTGGCAGTACCTTAAGGGCGGCAAGAAGATTTCCCGAACTGCAAAGAATGGGCATGAGTATGAGTTCTCAGAAGGTCCGATTCCTATGATTGATGAGTATGATAAACCTGCAAGAACCATGCTTACAAGCGAAGGATCTTTTAGCAGGACTACTCATATCGTCAGAGATAAGCAGACTGGCGAGATAAGATTGCTCACTCCTGTAGAGATGGAAAGGATTCAAGGCTTTCCATCCAACTGGACAAAGGAGTGCCTTGTTGATGGAGAAAAAGTTGAAATGCCTGTTAATAAGCGCAAGTTTATGATGGGTAATGCGCTGGTTGTTGATCTTGTAAGACAGATGGAGCCGGTGATATCAAAAATAATTGAAAATGAAGATTGAGAAGAAGCCGTTCTACTGTGGGTAGAACGGCTTTTTTTTGACGGGAAATCAGACTATAATAGAATTATAGTTCTTCGTAATGCCGAATATTATACAAACAAATTAGTGAGGAGACTAGATATGAATGCAATGGCTGCAGAATATCTTTCATCAGTTGCACAGAATTTTTTATATGAAATAATGCATATGCTATTGGGGAAAATCGGAGGAAGATTAAAATATAGTAGATTCGTAAAAAAACTTTCGAGAGATATTATGAGTTTTTGTTCACAGAATGAGTGTATGTATTTGAATTCTAGCGCATTCCTTTACTTTGTTGATAATTTCCAATTTGTTCAAAAAATAATAGAGCGTGAAATGGCAGCGGATAAAAGAATATCTCGTAAGGATTTTATCAAAGAAGCAACTAAGACTGCCAGAAGAATAGCTGAAGCTGAGAATGTACAATTTTCGCATAATGAAGAGCATTTGATTAGAAATTTGTTTGATTTATTAAGCGAAAAAATATCTGTTTATTATGATACACAACTTTCTGATACAGATAAAATTGTAATTTCAAAATGTTTGGATGGAATTATGACTTTGCAATCAGACATTTCGGATGGCAGAGATGAAAATAGGCATTACTACCTCGATTTAAAGAATTCAGTTATGGCTATAGGGAGAATTGGAGAACAATCATCATTATCTATTATAAGAGTTTTTGTCAAAAAGTATTGGGCTGGAGAATATGGTGAGATAGATAATTTGATGCAGGTACTTTGTGGAAAGTCGGATGATATTGAGCATGCCGTGCTTGCTCTTAATAATGCCTTGAGAGATGCAAAATATGAATATGTCTTAGACAACATAAAAAAAATTGAGAGTAATGCAGTACGTGATGAGGTTATAAGAGCAGTTGCACCAATTATGTTATTTAAAAAGAATTCCACTTTTAATGCTGAGATTGTACAATCAGCATCGTTGAAAGAGGTTATGAATCTTTTTTTTCAGGAGAAGTGGGATATTTTATATGGAGAAAGGATAGAGAAGAATACCGGAATGGAAATGCGCACATATGAGCTTAACAAAAGGTTCATATGTGAGGAAGAATGGTTGCTGAGACAATTATTTGTGCTCTATCTTTCTCAGTGCAATATAAGAAATGTTGCGGATGCAATGAAGCAGGCAGTTGATAAATCTGGGACATGGTTAAGTGATCTCCTTATAGCAAATAAGGAAATAGACGTATATAGTAATAATGTTATTGATAATCTCGAGCAGATTAAATCTGTTGCATATAAGTTTATCGAGCGTGAGTCATATTATAATATGCTTGGAATTGAGGCAAGAGTACTGTATTACACAATAAAAGTGAAATATGAATTGTGCGCTAATGAGGGAGAACTTAAAGAATTAAATGTTCCTGATGAGTTGCTGGCATATAGTCCACTTGATGATTTTAATATTTTGTATAGGTTAAATAAGGCGGAAATAAGCGTTAATACTGCTTTGGCATACTGTGAGAAAAACGGAAAATATTGGATTATAGCTAGATATTTTTCTTGTAGAAGAAAGCCCAGGGAGTTTGTGGCATTCTTTGAAAATAATAATAAGCTCATTGAAGATGCACAGATGTTTTTTATGTACACAGGTGCTTTACATGAAGTGGATGATTTTCAGAAGCTATCGTCAGTTCTTGAAGGTAACAAAGAACGATATGGCAACTATTATGAGTTTTGGAACGCGTACTTGGCAATAGATAGTTCTGATATGATCATAAATGGCTTCATTGAGAAATGTCATGGTGGCAAGATGACATTTCTGTTTGAGGGAGGAATGTGGTATCTGGTTCAGATGCTTCTAAAATATAAGGAGTATGATCTTGCAAATGAATATTCTGAAAAGCTAAAACTCTTTTATGGGAGTACATGGAGAGTAAAAAAATATCAGGCAGCAATACAATTGGGAAAGGGGAATATTGTTGAAGCTTTAGAATTATTTAAAGCAGCATTTGATGGAAATATCGGCGATCCATATGTAATTGACAATAGTATTTCTATTTCTCTTCAAATAAAACGTGCCATTGATCAGAAATATATAGATGCGGCTATTAAAATTGGGAATAGTAGAATGTTTTACCTTGTGGCTGCGGCATATATGTATAAGGGGAAGAAAAAGGAGGCAAGGATTGCAAACATAAAAGCGTTATTATTGGGCACATCTGATGATAGTGGTGCATATGGGCAATATTGGGCTATAGATATGAGGACAAAAGAGAAAATAGCTTCAGAACCAGATTGCATGGATGAAGATACGGCTGCTTTTGTGAAGGATGAAGCAGGAAATGAGCGATTTTTATGTATACATGCAGATAATGTGCTACCAGAGTCTCCGTATTTATGGAATGGAGATGTGCATATGTATGTGTCTGATGCTGCTGGTTATGGGATGATTCGATCACGAGTTGGGAAAAAGATTGTATATGAAAATAACAAATATACAATACTCCAGATTATTTCATTAAGAGCGTATTTTTCGCAGAAATGCATAGCTCAGCTGCACAAGCAGGGGCATGTTAAGATGATTAGTATTCCTACAGTCAACGGTAAAATTAATATATCAGGATTTAAAGCTGTTTTAAAAGAGCATTCTCCAGATGAAAAAGTTAATAAAGAATGGCTTGATCAATATGGAAATGTTGGAGATATTCCATTGCCACTTTACATATATAAGCGATTCGGAAGCGCTTCATATACTCAGTTTGTTGATTTTATGCTTGAGGATTCAGAAAGAATTATCAGAGATATAGACATAGAGAGTAAAAAGAGCGAAAAGTATGTACTTACATTTGCTGTCATAATATTGCTGTATAAGATTGGGGTTCCAATAGAAATTGTCAAAAGGAATGCTTTTATTACTGAGTCAGCATTCCTTCAGATAAGTAACGATGTTGAGGAGATAATTCAAGAATATAATCGAGATGAAATGTCTTCTATAGGCTTTTATGATGGTAACCTCTTTTATAACTCTGAAGAGTATAAAACAAAGTGGATTTATGAAGCAGGAAAGATAAGGAGTTATGCGCAGGCTATTCCTCAAAAGAATAATTGCCATGATTTAAGTTTTGAATCATATAAGGGAGTTGATTTAAAGGAACTATTAGGTGTATGTGATTATGATGCCATGGGAGTTGTTGTAAATGAGGCTTATCTAGGTGCAGTTGTTTTAGAAATGATGCCTGGATCTATATTCTATAATGAGCCAATAAATTTGCCGGTAACAACAGTTACGGACTGGTTGATAACATGTGGAGTGGATGTAATAGATTTATTAGGATATATGAAGTCAATGATAGAATTTGGATGTATACATGCAATAAGTGTAACAGCTTTTTATTTCATATCTGGTAGATTGCAACAAAATGAGACAGATAAAGATAAAATTTATGAGGCGTGGGATGACTTTTTAGAGAGTTATGGGAATATACCAGACAAATACAGAAATTATGCTGTGCAGCAACTATCTATAGTTTTCTCTAAAGCGTCAGAAGCTGAAGATAAAATAGATTTTCAATTTCAGAATATTTTAATTGATCATCTATTGAAGCTATCCGGTCTGCAAGCAAGGTTTACGATTACAGGAGATGGACGTATAAAAACTGGATTATATAGGTTAGAGGATGGAACACCGGTAGTAATTGAATAATTATTATCACAGTTACGCAATGTTATGTGAATTCTTGAAATGGGCAGGAGAATCCTTTTGAAAAGTATAACAAAGATAACGAGCGGAGAACGTAAAGAAGAATTTGATAAATATTTAAAAAGTCACGTTAAGAGTGCAGCAAGATATATATCTGATTTGGAACGAGGATATATGGAAGCACCAGTGGATGGTTATGATAGTATTTATGAAATAACTGATCCAGAAGTCCTTGATGATGCTGATAAAACAGAAGCTTTGAGAAAATCTTCTGTCTTTACTAGAAAATCAGTTGGCGGAACAGCTGGGCTAGCAGGACTAAATTGGTACATTCACTTCCTAAAAGATTGTAGAGATTCTTATTATGACTTTATGAATCATTTTGGAATTAAGAAGAAAGATTTATTTAAATGGGGAATGGGGGCTATCATTTTTCCTGATAAGGAAGTGGTAGAGAAAGAATGGATACGCTTAAAGCAACGTATCATGAGTGGGGAAGCGGTCTATATAAGAGGGTATGGCAGAGATGCGCATGGAACACAGCTCTATATAGATTTTTACAAATATGTTTTTAAGAATGAACATGTAAAAAAGGATCCTACAAATAACAATAGACCCCAAGCAAATATTAAGAAAATGACAGGGCTTGTTAGAAATAAAGACATTTATAATTATCAAGTTTCACATATTTGGGGGCATACTAAAAATATATTTTTATTTGAAGCACCTTGGAATATTTGTTATACACCAAAGATTATTGACCCTTTCACAGGTCATGAAACAAAAGGTGATTTACCAAAAGAGTTTCAGGAATATTTTTTGAAGTACTCACAGAAAAAGTATCGTAAGTATATTGATGATTATAATAAGATAGTTTTTAGTTATGATTTTAAGAAGCGTTTGAATGAATATTGCAAAATAAACAGCATAGATGATGAAAGATTTGTTCAAGATGCTATGGCTGAATTGTCTCCAATAGAGTTTATATGATTTTTTTGGAAGGTTTTAAATAGATTGATAAGAAGTCGTTCAAAGTCGTTCTACTGATGTGGAACGGCTTTTCTTATTGGGGTTATTGGATTATAATAAATACATGTTTCGCAATACCGCACACTGTGTTATTTGATTTGAAATCTAAAGTGTGATTGATGATGCATAGTATGTAATCTTTCTGTGCGGTTTATTCCATTTTTAGTTAGGTGTAAAGAATAATGTATTTAAGAGAACAGTAAGGTGATTAAGAGTTTGAGTTATGTTATAAAAGATGTTTGGCAGGATAGAGGGGAGCACAAATAATGGGAATTTTTGATAGAAATACACTTGCCTCCGCACATATTAATTTTCTATTTGGGGCGGGGGTGATGATTCTTGTAACATCCGGACAGGATTCTTGAATTATCCGGACACGTAATCTTTTATTATCCGGACAAGCATTCTTGAAACATGCGGACAGCCATTCCTGAATCATCCGGACAAATGACATC